>ENA-OZHU01001488-OZHU01001488.1-human-gut-metagenome-genome-assembly--contig:-NODE-1488-length-12370-cov-4.943159_pt1 | contig 12370 bp, 10 predicted proteins | sample MGYA00244054_ERZ653700 | MGnify/ENA primary metagenome ERZ653700 (study PRJEB26926, sample SAMN06165279) | human gut metagenome | biome: ENVO:00009003; feature: ENVO:2100002; material: ENVO:00002003...
ATCTACACCTATTAAGTCGTCGGCAGCGTCAGATGTGTATAAGAGACAGGCGTAAACTGATGTATAAAGTCAAGCATGCGCAAGGAGTCGACATCACACGTATTTTCTGTGGACTGAACGAAACGAGAAATATCATTCCTTCTATTAAATATGCTTTGGAAGCAGGTATGATTCCGCAGGCAACTCTTTGTATCACGTATTCTCCGGTGCATACCGTTGAGTATTATGCCCGAATTGCCGATCAGCTGATTGAGGCCGGTGCACCTGAAATTTGTTTGAAAGACATGGCAGGTATCGGTCGCCCGGGTATGTTGGGGCAATTGGTCAGGACTATCAAGGAGAAACATCCGGATATATTGATTCAATATCATGGTCATAGTGGGCCGGGATTGTCTATGGCTTCTATCCTTGAGGTTTGCGAGAATGGTGCGGATATCATTGATGTAGCTATGGAGCCGATGTCTTGGGGCAAAGTGCATCCGGACGTAATCTCGGTACAGGCAATGTTGAAAGATTTAGGTTTTCAGGTTCCGGATATTAATATGAAAGCATATATGAAGGCTCGTGCGATGACGCAGGAATTCATTGATGACTTTCTGGGTTACTTCATGGATCCTACTAACAAATATATGTCTTCGCTTTTATTGAAATGTGGTTTGCCGGGTGGTATGATGGGTTCCATGATGGCAGACTTGAAAGGAGTGCATTCCGGTATCAATATGATATTAAAGAGTAAGAACGAACCAGAACTTAGTCTTGACGATTTGCTGGTAATGCTTTTCGACGAAGTGGAATATGTGTGGCCTAAGTTGGGTTATCCTCCTTTGGTGACTCCTTTCAGCCAGTATGTGAAAAATGTTGCATTAATGAATCTTATGCAGCAGGTAAAAGGGGAAGAACGTTGGACAATGATAGATAACCATACTTGGGATATGATTCTGGGTAAAAGTGGACGTCTTCCTAGTACGCTTGCACCGGAGATTATAGAGTTGGCGAAATCTAAAGGATATGAATTTGTCGATACCGACCCGCAGTTGAATTATCCGGATGCTTTGGATGAATATCGAAAGGAAATGGATGAAAATGGTTGGGAGTATGGAGAGGATGACGAAGAACTTTTTGAACTGGCTATGCACGATCGCCAGTATCGTGATTATAAGTCCGGGGTTGCCAAAAAGCGTTTTGAGGAAGAGTTGCAACATGCTAAGGATGCGGCAATGGCAAAGAACGGGTATTCGGAAGAGGAAATTAAGAAGTTGAAACGTGCCAAGGCAGATCCGGTTATTGCCCCTGATAACGGACAGGTACTTTGGGAAGTTTCCGTAGAGGGACCATCCATTGCTCCATTCATCGGGCGTAAATATCAGCATGACGAAGTCTTTTGTTATCTTTCCACTCCGTGGGGGGAATATGAAAAGATTCTAACCGGATTTACCGGACGTGTGGTGGAGATATGTGCACAGCAAGGTGCGACTGTACATAAGGGAGATGTAATCGGTTATATTCTACGAAGCGATATTTTTGCGTAGACTCTTATAAGAGTTAGGGTATAGAGGTTACCCAATAAAAAAACGGGCTGCAATCTTTTACGAAGTTGCAGCCTTCTTTTCGTATATATTCAATGCAGAACGTTTATGAGCACCTTTATCTGTTCGAACTCGATGACCGGTATGTTCTGCTATTTTAAACCTTGATGAGATTTCTCTAGGCGTATAATCACTATAAGAGCACTTTATTTTCTAAAAGCTCTATACGTTTATCTAACATGTCAAGGAGCCGACTGTTTGCTTTTATTAGCTCACGAAGATCATCTGCCGCTTCGATATGCACGCTACTACAGTCTTTAGCGACTCCAATATTAGTTCCGATAGTACCGGAATTATTGACATACACATTCCCGTCTATTTTATTAAATAGTTCTAATGCAGACATATTTAGTACCTCTGCTATTTTATTCAGCCTGGTTAACGTGAGGTCAGTTTCACCATATTCAATCTTACAATAGGCACTTGTTGATAAGTTCAACTTTTCTCCCATTTGTTCTTGTGTAAGATTCTTTTCCATACGAAGCATTTGCAGCCGATGTCCTACTATCTTCTTTAAATCTGTTTCCATGTATCTTGTTATTGGGAAGCAATTTATTATTGGACAAATGTAACAATTTTAGTGGATATAACAAATGCTATTTTATACTTATTCGAGAGAACTGTGGAAAATGCGATGGTGCAAATAGTTTGGAGACGGGAAAACGACCTCGTTTTATTGAACATACCACTCTTTTCCCTTTTCTCATTGATATTTGGAGATAACTATTCGTTTAACGGATGGTTGTAGTAAATATTGTGTATACAATACACCTTAATGTGTGCTTAACTTTGCAGTCAGAGAAAACACAATCATTCATAACAGTAAATCATTATTGAAAAAAGAACATTCTATATTGTATTAAAAGAGCGAAATATTGCACTAAAAAACAAACATAGCATTAATAATAAATAATAAACAGACATGAAGAAGATTTTACTATTGTTCTCTATTTGCCTAATTCCAATGTTAGGCTATGCACAAACCGATGAAAACGGTAAAGAAAGAGTCTATATTGATTATTTCTCGCGTCCCGGTACTATCAGTAATATTTTGGCGGAAGCATTGCGTAATAAAGTAATAGAAGGTATCCAGAAGATGGATCGTGTAGAACTTATTGATGTTGATTCTAATGAAGCATTGAAGACTGAAGCGAAAAGACGCCAAGAGGCTTCTGCTATGGGAGATGCCGTTTGCAGAAGCGAGGTCATGACGACGTTAGGCGCCCAATATCTTATTCAGGGAAATATTACCAGTATGCAGGGAGTTAAAAAAACAGATAGTAAAGGGAAGACCTATTATCAGGGGAGTGTTTCTTACACGTTGAAAATAGTAGATCCTTCTAACGGTACACTCAAAGGAACCCAGACATTCACTCACGAGGGGTTGACCGGGAATATTGGCGATACTCCTGATGAAGCTATCATTAAGACTTTGGATTATGTAGTAATAAGCATGGACGATTTTGTTGACGAGTATTTCAAAATGAAAGGAACGATTGTTCAGATTGAGAGTACCAAAAAAGATAAAGCACAAACTGTATATATCGATCTTGGAACCAAGAGAGGGGTACAAAAAGGTCAGAAATTTATCGTTTACATAGAGATGGATATTGCCGGAGAACTGTCATTGAAAGAAGTCGGACGTTTGAATGTGAAAGAAGTATTGAGCGGAACGCGTTCTTTATGTACCGTGAGCAAAGGCGGTGAGGAGATAATGAAAGCATCGAAAGAAGAAAAGAAATTGATTATTCTTTCTCGAAAAAATACCTTTTTAGGCGGACTTGGACTATGATGAAGTTACGAATACTGCTTTTGAGCCTGCTAGTTGTATACACTATTCATTTCATGGCACAGGAGTCATACTCCAATGACGTAACTTGTGTGAAGGCAGATGATAACATAGCCGTTATCACCGCTTCCGGAACAGCCGAAAAAAAGAAAGATGTATATAATATGGCATTGAAGTCGATCTTTAATGCTATATTTCTCAACGGCATTGACGGAGTGGAAAACGGACAGCCGCTCGTCGGGAAAGAAGATTCTTACTATATGAACCAGTTTTTCAGTTCACGTTATATGCTCTTTGTGAAGAACTATGAAACGGTAGGAGATCCGGTACGGCAATCTTCCAAGCTATACAAAGGTACAGTAACGGCTCAAATCTTATTAGGTGCGCTTAAAAAAGACTTGATACGGAACAAATTGATGACGAGACCCCAGGAAGAAATGTCGATGGAGGAAACCCGGCAACAAATTGCTTTGCCGACAATCATGGTAGTCCCCTATAAAAGCAATGACCGAAGCTCATACGCTGATATTCTGAAGAATGATTTTGATCTTCGTATAGCCGTAAGTACGGTAAAGGAGGGATTTGTTAAGCTTGGCGTGAAGACAGTGGCTGCCGAGGGAAAACAGTCAGGAACTTTGCGTGCTTCCGAATGGGAAAGTAAGAATGCTGATTCCAATGATAAGCAGTTGTTGATGAATTCGGGAGCGGACGTCTATGTGATTGTTGATTTACAAAAAGACATATCTGCAGCTTCGGGAAGTAGAGTCTCATTGATTATGACTGCTCGTGAAACGGCTACCGGAGTAGATTTGGCTAGCCGGAAAAGCTGGACGAACCGCTTTAGGACGACGGACGTGGATAAGTTATGCGCATATGCGGCACAAGATGTTCTGGATGGTTTTCTGAAAGATATCTCGAAAGAGTTTGCCCGGAAAGTTCAACAGGGGAATACGGTTGTTCTTCGGGTTAGTCTCTCAGATAATGCTATCAATACGATGAATAGTCGGATAAACGGTAGTACTACTCTTTCGGCGCATATACGCAATTGGGTACGAAAAAATGCCCAGGGAGGACGCTACCATATTCAAGGTGCTGTGGACGATAGTCTGATATTTGATTCGATACAGATTCCTGCAAAGGACAGCGACGGCTTGCCGATGGATTGCATCACGTTTGCGGATAATCTGGTTAATTATCTGAATGATTCCGGAATAGATAGTGAACATAGAGTGGATGGAAGTACCATCTATTTGACTATTCAATAAATCAAGGACGTATGAAACATTGGCTTTTATTTATTCTTGTGATTTCATGGTTTTGCTTTCCGCTTTCCGGTCAACAAACGAACTGTCCTGACTGGGTGAAACAGCATCCTGTTAGTGGTTTAAGTTACATCGGAATAGGAATGGCTGAAATATCGGAAGGAGATTATCAGCAAAAGGCAAAGCAAAACGCTTTGTCTGATCTTGTATCTGAAATTCAAGTGGTGATTGCCGCCAATTCTTTGTTGAATACGTTGGAGGACGATGGTAATGTGAAACAAACCTTCGCAGAAAGTATTCGTACAGAAGCCCGGGCGGAAATAGAGAACTTTCGTCTGGTGGATTCCTGGCGAAGTGACAATGAGTATTGGGTTTATTATGAACTGAATAAGGATGATTATGCGGCCTTGGTGGAAGCACGTCGTCAGAAGGCAATCCGTAACGGCTTCGATTTTTGGTATAAGGGACACATTACTTTACAACAGGGAGATTTAATGACTGCCATTCAATTATTCTCAAATGGAATGGAGGCTATACGCCCGGTGCTTAATCAGGAGTTGTTCTGCTCTTACGAAGGAAAGACGATTAATCTGGCGACTGAACTATATGCGGCTTTGGCTGGAGTATTTGATGGAATAACGATTGTTCTGAATCCGGCAACCGTTTCAGCCACGCCGTTTCAAGGTATAAGGGAGCCTATTGCTATAGGTGTTTACCGTAATGGAAATCCGTTAAGGAATATCCGGTTGAAAGCCGAGTTTGTTTCCGGGTCGGGAGATTTGTCTTCCATGTCTCCCACCGACGAATCGGGAGTTGCCGCTCTTTATGTGCGCAATATTACTTCTAAACAGGCACAGCAGGAAATTGGAATTTCATTAATTGATGATGTGTTCAGCTTGTTCCGGAAGGGAAGTTATGCAGCTTTATTCAAACAAATGCTTTCTTCTCTTCCCGGAGCAACGTTGACTGTCAACACGGCGCAGACACAGACTTCTGCTTATGTTAGAAGTGCGCAGAGCGATATAGAGACGGTGGAACGAACTGTGAAGAGTTTGCTGAACAATCATTTCTTTAACGTAGTTGCATCTCCTTCTGAAGCCGACATTATCGTTACATTGGATAATAAGTGTCGTAAAGGCAATACCGTTCCGGGTGAACTGTACAACTTCATCGAATTCTTTTCTACGTTGGGGATTAAAATAGAAAATAACCGGACGGGGCAAATCCTATTGAATTATTCTATTAATGATGAACGGACATTAGTACCTGAAAATAAGTCCGCTTCTCAAGGCAAGAATATGGCGGCGCGTGAATTGATAAAACGGTTGAACCGGGAGTTTGCACGTGAATTGAAGAAAATAACATTCGACAGAACCGGAAAGATTCCGGAAAGACAGAAGATGTTGCCGGATGTTCCTGTTCCGGTAGTTGGTCCTTCCGTACCGGAAAAAGAAGCTGATCCGGTTATATCTGTCCCTGTTGTGGTACCGGAAGTTATTCCTGCTCCTTTGGCTCCGGTTAAGTCCGCCAAACCAGAGAATCAAAAGGCAATTCGGGTTGAATGGTTGGATGGTGTCTTTGTTGAATTTGACAAACTTGCAACTTAGGGAGACAAATCGAGGATACATCTTAAGATTGTGAATACAAATGCTGACGATTGCGAAGTGGACTTATATAGTGGAAATCTGACGGTTATAAACGAAAAAGGTGAAGAATCTCCGATTGTCAGTCTCAAACTGGGTTCTAAGTTCAATGACCGCAGAGTCACTGCGCTCATTGTGCCTGATCTGCCTACGGAGATGGTTATTGAGGTAAGTAAGTTGCAATCTGTGGCACTGCTGCAATTGAAGGATTTCAAAAATAATATAGTGAAGTTGAGAGGCTTGAAATGAATCATATATTAACATTAAAAAAGACTTGAAATGAAAAGAATTAATTTATTGGGAACAGCATTGCTAACCATTGCTGTTATGACAAGTTGCGGTAGTTCAAAACCTGTAACACAAACAGTGCAGCAACCGGCAGTGCAACAGGACGTAGAAATTAATGTTCCTTGTTCGGGACCGGAATTTCAAACGAACAAAGAGTATTTTAGAGCTAGTTCGATGGGACTTTCTACGGATATGTCTATTGCGAAGAAAAAAGCGATGACGGAGGCCCGGGCTGAAATTGCTACTGCTATCAATGCAAAAGTGAAATCGGTGACCGATAGTTATGTTTCCTCTTATCAGCAAGGTGAAAATGATGAGAGCAAAAGTCGTTATCAATCATTGACCCGTACGGTAGTGGAACAGGAATTGAGCGGTACGCGTGTAATTTGTGAAAAAACCATGAAGACTCCTGATGGTAAATACAAAGTATATGTCTCTCTTGAACTGGCAGGAGAGGAAATCATGAATGCTATGGCAAATCGTATTAAGAATGATGACAAATTGCGCATTGACTTTGAATATGAAAAGTTCAAAAAGGTATTTGAAGAAGAAATGAGTAAAAACGCCCAATAATCAGCTTGTTTAGAACACAGAGGATAGTAATGATCTCTTTAATAACTACCCAACTATTTGAAGATTGAATGATGAAACTTAATTTGTCGGATATAAGATATAATTGGGTAGTTATTTTTATTATCCAGTTGCTTTTGTCTCCCGGTATTGATGTGTTTTCACAGGCAATGCCTGTTGATACAGTTTATAACCAATCTTATGACTGGAGACCGGGACAGCGGGAGACTTTGCCGGAATGGGTGTTTGCTTCTCAACGGAAAGGCCGGGTAGTTGGTATATCTGATCCTTGTATGAAATCCGAAGCTGCAAGGATGCTTGCTTTGCAAAGAGCGGCTTATCTGTATTCATTGCAGCAAGGGGTACAATTGAGACTTCTCTCGGACGTTTTTTCCACCATGGAGACTGCCAGTAATACATACGAAGACCAAAGAAACAAAATGCTTGTATTGGGAGTGATCGAACATCCCGTTCAACATGTTTCCTACCGGATTGAGCATGAATATACTTCTATATTTGGAGAGAAATTTCTGGAGGTATCTTTTACTCCATCGAATGATAGTTGCGATTTTTCTTATCATTCCATTAGTGAGTTGATGCTTTTGTTTACGAAAGAAAGGGTTGAGGAAGAAGAGGTGAAATTCAATTTATTGTTGGAATCGGATAGTTGTAGGGAGCAATCAGACCAGTCATGGTTTCAGCTTAAGGGAACACAGTCATCTCCTCAAATAATTTCATATATGAACGGAGTTGAAATTTGTTCTTCACAGGAAGGCTGTTGGTATGAAGATGCCGGTTTTGGAGATCAGGACGGATTGGAGAAGATGGATATGAGGAATGCCTTTTGGAATGCCTATATGTCTTCTTTGGTGAAGGCACTGTTGTTATATCCGTTTTCTGATGTAAATGTCAAGCAGGTGGACGATCGTTTCAATGGCGGCACTGATTCCGGTTGTGGTTTGTATCGGGAGAAGGTTGTCGCTGTCTTGTCCATTTCCCCCTTTATCAAAGATATACGGAATAATAAGCTGTATGTGGATTGGCAGATAACAGAACAACAAAATATAATAAGGAAATGAGGAAAAATAGGATACGAATACTATCTATGGTAGTTTTTTCATTGTGTTTGCCGTTTAGTCTTTTTGCGCAAATAGATAAAGACATGAAGGAGTTTGACGATTTTGTGAGGCAGCAGCAAAAAGAGTTTGATGATTTTGTGAGCGAACAGAATAAGGAATTTGCCGAATTTCTGAAAGAAACCTGGAAAGAGTATGACTTGCAGAAGCCGGTGGCACGTCCTCAAAGGCCGGAGCCTGTAAAACCGGTCAGCTTTGACCATAAGAAGCCGGCAACAAAACCGCAAGAGGTTAAAGTAGGGGAGGTGACACGACTCCCCATTCCGACAGTGACTCCAAGTGCGACATTTTCTCCTTCAAAGGGGAAAACACAGGTTCCGGTTGTACCGGGAGGTAAAGATGTGGCTGTAGAACCGGAAAAGGATTTTGCGGTGCTCCCTGAAATAAAACCGGAAGTGAAGCCTGAAGAAACCGTTCCGGCCAAACGCTCGCTTTCCGGTGTAGAGTTTTCGTTCTACAGTAAAGATTGTGTTGTCAATGCTTCATTGAAGAACCGGCTCACTTTAAAAGGGATTGCAGAGAAAGATATTTCTGCCGGATGGGAGACGTTATCGCGTAGCAACTATCAGCCTTTGATAGACGACTGTCTGGCTTTTAAAAAGGATAATGCCCTGAATGACTATGGTTATCTGCTGTTGACGAGGAAAGTGGCTACTGAACTATGTGGAAGTACTCATTCCGATGAAATAGCTCTTATGCAAATGTTTCTCCTTTCTCAATCGGGATATAGGGTTAAGGTGGCGCGTATGGATAACCGCCTTACTTTATTCTATGCTTCGGGTAACATGATTTATGCTACCTGTTTTATTACTTTGAATGGAGTAAACTATTACAGGTTTGATACTACCCCGAATAAAACTAATTCTATTTACACTTACAACCGTGATTTCGCCAATGCGAAGAACCCGGTAAATATGAATATCACTACTCCTCAACCCTTTTCAGGAACTTACGTGGAGAAAACGTTGCAAGCGAAAGCTTATCCATCCGTCAAAGTCTGCTCGAAAGTAAATTCGGGACTTATTTCTTTCTATAAGGATTATCCGCAATGTGACTTTTCTGTCTATGTGGGAGCTCCTGTCAGTCAGGAAGTACAACAGACGGTGCTTCCATCATTGCAAGCTGCCATACAAGGGAAAAAACAATCGGAAGCTGCTAATATACTGATTAATTTCGTGCAGACAGCTTTTGATTATAAGACAGATGGTGACCAGTTTGGTTATGAAAAGCCTTTCTTTGTGGATGAGCTGTTCTACTATCCTTATTCCGATTGCGAAGACCGTGCTGTGTTATACTCTTATTTGGTACGTACTCTTATGGGGCTTGATGTTGTATTGTTGGAATATCCCAATCACATGGCAACAGCGGTCTGTTTTGATGAAAACATTGACGGAGATTATATAACTGTAAGCGGAAAGAAGTACATTATTTGTGATCCTACTTATATCGGAGCTTCTATCGGGCTTGCCATGTCGCAATTTAAGAACGTGGCAGCCAAGGTGTTGAAATATTAATTTTATTATATTATGAAGAATATTAAAAAGTATTTGTGTGCCATTGTAATGATGGTTATTTCGATGACTGCATTTGCGCAGGAAGATGTTTTTAACGGTGACTGGCTAGGAGCAAATAAAGAAGGCGATTTAAAGGTTGCGTTCACATTGAATTGTGATGGTAATTGGCAATTGAATCCTTATAATGAGAATGCCAGATGCAATGGATTTATGGAAGTGAATATGCTGGAACCCGGTGGAAGGGAATCTTTGATGGCAACTTATGAGTTTTACGTCGAGAGTATGAACGGGAATGAACTGACTCTTTCTTTTGTAGGCGGACGTCCGGAGGTTGATGCCGGGATTTCCGGTCAATGCAAAGTCGTTTATAAGGATGATAAGTTGTCGTTTACCGGACTTGATAAAGGCGGAAAAGATGCTGCCTTTAATGGATTGACACTTGTAAAAAGCGGTAGTGGAGCTGATGCAATAGCTGATGCTGCGGCGGATGACGGAGTTCCTTTGGGAGTAAAGATATTGGCTGTTCTCCAACTGATTTTGTATATTGCCGTTGTTTTATTTATTGTGGGGCATATGTTTTTTGTATGGTATAAGGGCGCACGTTATAAAGAGGTTTTTACGGTAGAAGGAATGTTGAATAAACGCCTTGCAGCCGGAATGCCGGAGAAAATGACGGATGACGAGATAACGGAGGCATGGAAGCTGATGGATGAGGCATTCGCTACTTGGACGGTGATTGAAAAAACAGATGATGATGAATTCAGAAAGCCGACAAAGATGAAGCAAATTAAGAAATCTGTTCTTTTGATTGATCAGGTCATCGGTATGTGTCCTACTGACGCTGATGTCATAGAACGCTTAAACTCATTGACTGATGTGATTAATAGTGGTGAAGAACGCCATTTTGATGGTTCCAAGAAATTAATCTGGTTAGGTGTCATTGTGGGTATCTTGATGTATTGGATGATGGGAGTCGGTATGATGTTTTCTACTTTAATAGCTACCGGTTTGTATGTGGTAGCGAGCAGGACGCCCCAATTTTTAATTGATAAGCGGGCACTTCGTGGCGGTGGAAACATTCATAATGGTATTTTTGCCGGAGTGTTCGGGTTATTGGCAGGAGCGCAGACAGTGCGGACAATATACAAGTTTAATGATGGTCATAAAGAATATTCTGATGATCATTCACAACATTGGATTGCTTTGGCGATCGGTCTTGTCGTTTTGTTTGTATTGGCAATGATGATGGCGTTCTGGGCACTTCTGAACTATTTACGTAATTATGTTCTGTACTTTTGATGGATAAAACTAACATGGTTGTTAATAATGGATTCGGCAGCATAATTAGGCTATTTATGTTTTGAAGTAGAATTTAGAGTAGTAGGTGTACAGGGGATCGATGAAAATTCGATGACCTGTGCATCTTTTTTTAATTAGTGATACTATAAAATATGATTAAGAACTTGCTAATTCCAATATAAATTTTAACATTTGCATTATAACAATAGTGTCAATTGAAAACAAAAGATGAAATAATCGCTATTCTCCGGAATTTTAAGGAAGAATTTGGGGAGAGATATGGAATTGAAAAGTTGGGACTTTTTGGTTCTGTGGCTCGTGGTGAGCAGAAAGAGGATAGTGATATTGATATTTGTGTAAAGCTTCAAGATCCGGATTATTTTACTCGAATGGAAATAAAAGAGTCATTAGAAGAGCGTTTTAATGCAAAAGTGGATGTCGTGTCTTTAACCGCAATTATGCGTAGTTTATTTCGCAATCATATAGAGAAAGATGCAATCTATATCTAATTTTTATTATGCAAAACGGTAGTCTTTAGGTACCACTCCCATCCGCTTTGTAAACTCCTTATAGAAATGTGATCTATTCATAAACCTACTTTGATACATGATTTCTTTAATGAAATTTTTGGGTGGGGATAAAATATCTCGTAGAAAATTCCTGGCGACTCCCGATCATAGTTATTTTCCGATTTGTATAGAGGCGATGAAGCTTGGTATCCATGTGTATGTGGAAAAGCCGCTTGTCAGAACTTCCTATGAATGTGAACTGTTTGCAGGCGGAACAGAAGTACTGTGTTATCACGCAGATGAGTTACCAAGGACATTTTTTCTGTTTATTATTGACCTTAAACTCTCAAAACTTGCAAAATCGTTTCAATCGTTTCACAGAATCTTTCATGTCTTGATTTTTGTTCTAAAAGTATGATTCGGTTTGTTTTCTAACTTCTATATTTGTCATCAGAAACGAACGACAATGAAACATGGTATCTATATATTGACTATTCTTATGTCTTTATTAAGCCTTCCAGAAAGTGGGTATGCTTCGATTCCATTTTTCGCTGTTGCGAATGATACAATCCGGCGGGTGGTGATATATTTTGATGCGAATGATGCGGGAGTGAATCCTTGTTATAAAGGTAATAATCAAGTGATTGCAGCTTTGGATTCTTTGTTTCCCGGGAATTTGAATACGAAATATATAACTGCGCTAAATGTGGAAACTTTTGTTTCTCCCTGTCTCTTATACACATCTCCGAGCCCACGAGACGCGTAGTAATCTCG
>ENA-OZHU01001538-OZHU01001538.1-human-gut-metagenome-genome-assembly--contig:-NODE-1538-length-12120-cov-4.558972_pt1 | contig 12120 bp, 7 predicted proteins | sample MGYA00244054_ERZ653700 | MGnify/ENA primary metagenome ERZ653700 (study PRJEB26926, sample SAMN06165279) | human gut metagenome | biome: ENVO:00009003; feature: ENVO:2100002; material: ENVO:00002003...
CCACCTGCCCTACCCCGAACTGGAAAGCCCGCTGCCGGGGACGCTCATGGAGCGCAACCCCGAGCGCTTCTCGGGCGCCTCGTCGCTCGAAGGCCGCAACGGCATACTGGCCCTGCACTTCGTCGAAAAGGACCGCAAGAACTTCACCCCCGGGGCCACGGCGTACAAATCCATCTTCTGCTTCGACAACCGGATGGTCTTCCTCGGCAGCGGCATCGACAACGACAACCAGGCATACCCCACCGAAACGACGCTTTTCCAGCTGCGGATGGACAGCCCGGCCGAACAGATAGAAGTCGACGGCGAGCTTTACGACGCTTTCCCGCTCAACCTTTCCAAGGGCGGCGAGCGGCTGGCGCTCTCCGACACGAAGGGCAATTTCTACGTGGTGAAGAACGCCGCAGCGGTGAACATCACCAAAAAGGAGCAGACCTCGCCCAACGACAAGACCCGCGCACCCCAGACGGGCAACTTCGCCACGGCCTGGATCGACCACGGCCGCGCCCCCAAGCAGGCCGGATATGAATATGCGGTCTACATCCAACCCACGAACAAGGAGATCACGCGCCTGATCAAGAAAGACGGCTACGAAGTGCTGCGCCGGGACAACACGGCCCACGTCGTGAAGGACCTCGCCACGGGCATCACGGGCTACGTCTGCTTCGGGGAATACACGGGCCAGGGGCTTGTGCGCAAAGCGACCGGAGAGTCGATCGTCATGGAGCGCACCGACACGGACGGACAGGTCGTGATGAGCGTCTGCACGCCCGACCTCGGCCTCACGGAGAAGACCTACACCACGCGTCAGGAGAGCCGCCCCATCGAAAAAGAGGTGCTTTTGGACGGCGCATGGGAGCTTGCCGCACAATATCCCGGCGTGGAGGCCGTTTCCCACGACACCGGAACGCTGCTGAAGATAACCTGCCGCCACGGACAGCCCGTGGAGTTCCGGCTCAAGAAGAAATAACCATTTTCACCCACAACCTGATTTATTTATGAAAAAAGCACTTAAACGCATGGCCGCGGCAGCGCTGGTGACCCTATCGGTACTCCGGGGGGGGGACGCCTTTGCGCAGAACGCCGTGGACGGACGCGTGGTTGACGCCAACGGTGCACCGCTGGTGGGCGTAACCGTCCTGATCAAGGGGACGCAGTCGGGAACGGCCACGGGCGCCAACGGCAGCTACTCGATCAAGGCCCGGGAGGACCAGACGCTGGTCTTCTCCTATCTGGGCTACACGACCGTCGAGGAGTATGTCGGCAAACGCACGGCGATCAACGTCAAGATGACCGAAGAGGCGTCGCAGATCGGCGCCGTCGAGATCGTCAACATCGGCTACGGAACCACCACGCGGCGCGACCTCACCGGCTCGGTGGCCAAGGCCGACCTGGGAACGATGATGAAGGCCAACGTCACCAACTTCGACCAGGCGCTGGGCGGACGCATCGCCGGCGTGGTCGTCACCACGGGCGACGGCTCGCTGGGCGCCGAAGCCAATATCACCATCCGCGGAAACAACTCGCTCACGCAGAGCAACGCCCCGCTCTACATCATCGACGGATTCCCGTCCGAAGGGTCGTTCGCCGCGTCGATCAACCCCGCCGACATCGAGTCGATCGACGTGCTGAAAGACGCTTCGGCGACCGCCATCTACGGAGCGCGCGGAGCCAACGGCGTCATCGTGATCAACACCAAACGCGGCAACGAGGGCAAGCCCACGGTGAACTTCAGCGCCTCGTTCTCCCTGAACAAGATCGCCAACAAGGCCGACCTGATGGACTCCTACGAATTCGTCCGGCTTCAGAGCGAACTGATCAGCGAGGAGACGATGAACAAGAGCTATTTCAGCGAGGGACTGACGCTCGACGACTACCGCCACATCCCGGGCATCGACTGGCAGGACCAGCTCTATCGCACGGCTTTCCAGCAGAACTACAACGTCTCGCTCTCGGGCGGCAACAAGGAGGGGCTGCGCTACAACGTGGGCTTCTCGGCGCTCGACCAGGACGGCATCATCATCCGTTCGAACTTCCAGCGCTACCAGGGCAAGGCCAACTTCACGCTGCCCATCTCGAAAAAACTCACGCTGAACGCCAACGCCAACTATTCGCGCACGGCGACCAACGGCGTGACCCCCACCACGGCGCAGACCACCTCGTCGTCGTCGGGCTGGCTGATGTACTCGGTCTGGGGCTACCGCCCCGTAACGCCTCCCGGACAGGACATCCTCGATTCGATGCTCGACGAAGCCGTAGACGGATCGAACGACTACCGCTTCAACCCGGTGAAGACCGCCAAGAACGAATACCGCAAGACGCTGGTGGACTACCTCAACGCCAACCTGGCGCTGACGTGGAAGATCACCCCCGACCTGACGTTCAAGACCACGGGCGGCTACGTCCTGAACAAACGCCGCCGCGAGGAGTTCAACGGCAGCGAGACCTACACGGGCTACGCCGGCTCGCCCAGCGGCAAGGGCGTCAACGGCGCCATCTACTGGACCGACCAGACGAGCTGGTCGAACGAAAACACGCTCAACTACAAGAAGCGCCTGGGGCGCAGCCACAACCTCGACCTGATGGCGGGACTCTCGCTCCAGGGGCAGAAGAACACCTACGACGGCGTTGCGTCGACGCAGATCACCTCCGAGGAGCTGGGCATCGCGGGCATCCACACGGGCAACTACCAGAAGGTCCAGAGCAACTACTACGACTGGCGGATGATGTCGGCCTTCCTGCGCGCCAACTACAATTTCCGCTACAAATACTACCTGACCTTCTCATTCCGCGCCGACGGCTCGTCGAAATTCCCCTCCGACAACCGCTGGGGCTACTTCCCCTCGGCCGGCCTTTCGTGGAACTTCAACCGCGAGAACCTGCTGAAGAAGAGCGAGTGGATGAGCAACGGCAAGCTGCGCCTCTCGTGGGGCCTGACGGGTAACAACCGCACGCAGACCCCCTACGACTTCTATTCGCAGATCACCGTCAACCCGGGTTCGGGCAACTCGCTCGACTATGTGTTCGGCGGCGAGCGCGTGCCGGGCTACTACGTCTCGAACATGGCCAACGAGCGGCTCAAGTGGGAGACCACCGAGCAGTGGAACGCGGGTCTCGACCTCGGGTTCTTCGAGGACCGCATCAAGGTGACGGCCGACTGGTACGACAAGGTGACGCGCGACCTGCTGCTCTACGCCCTGCTGCCCGCCTCGTCGGGCTTCGAGCAGGGGATGCTCAACATCGGCAAGATCCGCAACCGCGGCTTCGAGCTGACGCTCGAAACGGTGAACGTCAAGACCCGCCAGTTCCAGTGGTCCACGTCGTTCAACATCGCCTTCAACCGCAACCGGATTCTCGGGCTGGTCGACGGACAGAACACGCTCCAGAGTTCCGTATCGTGGGAGACGCGCTTCAACTCGCAGTTCCCCTACATCTCGCAGGTGGGCAAGCCCACGGGCATGATGTACGGCTTCATCTACGACGGGACCTACAAGGCCGAGGATTTCGACGACAAGGGCAACCTCGTCAGCGGCGTTCCCTCGTTCAAGGGCAACGCGATGCAGCCGGGCGACATGAAATACCGCGACATGAACGGCGACGGGGTCATCGACGACTACGACCGCACGATCATCGGCTGCGGACAGCCCCTCAACACGGGCGGCTTCGGCAACAACTTCAACTGGAAGAACTTCGACCTGAACATCTTCTTCGCGTGGAGCTACGGCAACGACGTGCTGAACGCCAACCGGCTGGTCTTCGAATCGGGATGGAGGAGCCAGACCAACCAGCTGGCCTCCTACGCCGACCGCTGGTCGCCGGAGAACCCCGCGTCGAACATTCCGCGCGTGAACGCCGTCGGCCGCGAGGAGTACTCGTCGCGCGTGATCGAGGACGGTTCGTTCCTGCGGCTGAAGAACGTCTCGCTGGGCTACACGCTGCCGAGCCGTTCGCTGCGCAAGGCGGGCATCAGCCAGATGCGCGTCTACGTCTCGGCCGACAACATCTGGACCCTGACGGGTTACAGCGGTCCCGACCCCGAGGTATCGACCCGCAACTCGGTGCTGACGCCCGGATTCGACTGGTCGGCATATCCCCGCGCATTCGGCTTCACGGCCGGCGTAAACCTCACATTCTAACGGTTTAAACGCAACATTACGCCATGAAAATCAAAAGCATATTGAAACTGGGAACGCTGGCGCTGCTCACCGCGGCCCTTCCGGCGTGCAGCTTCCTCGACACCGATCCGCAGATCATCCCCGACGACGGCTACTACAACAGCGAACAAAAGCTGATCTACGGTCTGGCGGGCGTCTACGGCGTGCTGAACAGCGAAGCGATCTACGGCAACTACTACTCGCTGCAAATCGCCAACGCCGACGACCTCTGCTACTTCAACAACTACAACAACAGCGAATCGCGTCCCGACCGCTACAACCACAGCGCCGGCACGGCGGCGATCTACGACACCTGGTCGAAGCTCTACGAAGGCATCAAGAACGCCAACCGCTACATCGAGGCCGTCGAAAAGACGGAGATCGACCCCGGGAAACTTTCGGTGGACATCGGGCTTTACATCGCCGAAGCGCGGTTCCTGCGCGCCTACTACCACTTCCTGCTGGCGCAGGCGTGGGGCGATGTGCCCCTGCGCGTCAAGGCGACCACCTCGCCCAACCCCAACGACGTGCAGATGGCCGCAACGCCGCAGGAGCAGGTGCTCAAATGGTGCGCCGACGAGATCGAAGCCACGATTCCCGACCTCTACGAGCCCATCGACAACACCCCCTCGCGCGTCAGCCAGACCGTCGCCCAGGGCATTCTGGCCCGCGTCTATCTCTTCATGGCCGGCGAGAGCGTCAAGCAGATCGACGGACTGGATAAAAAGGAGATGTACCGCCGCGCCGCCTACTGGGCCAACGAGGTGATCGCCTCGCACAAGCACGACCTGAACGAGAGCTACGAGGAGATCTTCATCAACATGATCCGCGACCAGTACGACACACAGTTCCACGAATCAATGTGGGAGGCCGAATTCCTCGGCGACCGCACCAGCGCGACCGACTGGACGAACGGCCGCATCGGCGACCTGATCGGCCTGCGTTCGCAGTCGGGAACGACCAACTACTCGGAGTGGGCCTGCAACTACTCCTACGGCTACTACAACGGCTCCTACACCCTCTGGCAGCTCTACTGGGAGAACGACCGCACGGCAGACGAAACGGCCAGCGCCACGGTCATCGACAAGCGGCTGACGTGGAACCTGCCGGGCTACAACTACCGCGGAATGAACAACCAGAAAATCTCGTACAAGAACAAGGCGGGCGAGACCGTGACGCGCTACTTGCAACAGACGCAGAGCATGTTCAAGACGCCGTGGGTCTACAACAACAATTTCGCCATGCCCGACATCGAGGGGCTGGACCAGACGATCGAGAACGCGTTCGACCCCGCCGATCTGGTTTACGACCCGACGGTGATGTGCGCCGTCCGCAACGCCGGCAAATGGCGCCGCGAGACGGTCTACGAGAAACAGATGTCGGCCAAGAGCCTCTACACGACGATCAACTTCCCGATCCTTCGCTACGCCGACGTGCTGCTGATGTACGCCGAGGCGATCAACGAATACGCCGGGGCGCCGGACGACCAGGCCAAGGAGGCCATCCGGGAAATCCGCAAACGCGCGGGCGTCAAGACCAACGAGAGCCTGCTGGGCGACTATCGTTCGTTCCGCGACCTGGTGCGCAACGAGCGCGGACGCGAACTGGCTTTCGAGGGGCTTCGCAAGTGGGACCTGATCCGCTGGGGCACGTTCGTCGAGAAGATGCACAACGCCGGGACCAACCAGCCGACGGAGAACAAGTACCGCAACGTCAGCTATACGAACTATGCGTCGGCGAACTACGCCAACGTGACGGCACGCCACATCTACCTCCCGATTCCGACCAAGGAGCTGGCGGTGAACCACGCGCTCCGACAGAACCCCTTATGGTAAAACGCTTAATTGCAGAGCATACGATGAATACGAAACGAATCACATACCTCGCGGCGACGCTGGCCCTCGCAACCGCGGCAGCCTCGTGCGAACACGAAGAGATCTACGAGCCGCTGGAGTTCTCGGTGCGGCTGGCGCCGACGAACACCTACCGCACGGGCGACCCGGTGGTCTTCAACTTCAGCGGCAACGCCGACTTCATCACCGTCTGGACGGGCGACACGGGACACGAGTACAAGCACCGCAACCGCACGAAGGTCGACATCGCCGACATCGAGTCGTGCGAACTGGAGATCGAGATCAGCCAGCAGTACGGCACGCTGAACAACCTCGTCCTGTTTGCGGGCAACAAATTCGCGGGGCTGAACGGCAGCGACGCCGCCACCGACCGCTCCGTTGTCGAAGCCATTGCGGCGAACGACTGCGCCGACTGGACCAAACTGGAGTTCACGCCGAACAACGCGAACAAGTTCGAAACCTACACCTACGACATCACCCGGTTCGCCGACCGTTTTTCGTGGGGCATGCACCTTTTCTATCCGGACCCCAAGACCACGATGCGCACCTATCGGATCAATCCGAAGATCACGGTCAAGTTCAAGGGCCACGACACGCAGGTCTACAACTACCCGGACATGGAATTCGTCCCCTTCTCGCTGGCTTCGCAGCACGCCGACAACCCCTATATCCATAATGTATCGGGCAACGGCAACCTGAAATTCCAGGGCCGGCCGGGAGCGAACAACACCGCCAATATCGTCTTCCAGGGCTTCAGCGCCGGAGCTTTCCCCGAGATCGACCAGTGGGCCTTCATGCAGCCCGTCGCGCTCAACACGATCTCGCCCGACACGGGCCTGAACATCAAGGGCGTGACCGACGACCTGCCGAGCTACTCGTACACCTACACCGAGCCGGGGACCTACACGGTGACCTTCATCGTCGCCGGGGGCAACTACCAGGGACAGTCGGCGCCCGCTCCCTACGAGGTGACGTTCACGGTGATCGACCCGATCGAATAACCCGTCCGAAAGTTTTCGCAAGCCCGCCCTTCAGCAAGAAAGGCGGGCTTTTTCACAATATCCGGTTGCATTTCTGCGTTTTTTCCAGTAACTTTGGAGGTGAAACTTAACCTTTAACAACCAAAACCGAAACAACCTCATCGTATGAAGGCTGAATTACAGGAAATAGCGTCGCAGTTCGCGCTGGAAGGCGCTATCACGGCAATCGACTCGCTGGGCGAGGGATTCATCAACGACACGTTCATCGTCCGCACGGCGGGCGATGCGCCGGATTACATCCTCCAGCGCAAAAACAAGAGCATCTTTCCCGACGTTCCGGCCATGATGGAGAACATCCGCAAAGTGACGGATCATATCCGCCGCCGTGTCGCAGCCGCCGGGGGCGACCCCAGACGCGAGGCGATGACCGTGGTTGCAACCCGCGACGGAAAGCTCTATCACGTGGACGCACAGGGCGAATATTGGGCCGTTTCGGTTTTCATCAGCGACACGATCGCCTACAACAAGGCCGACTCCCCGGAACTGGCCCGCAAGGGCGGCGAGGGCATCGGCAAGTTCCAGGCCCAGCTGGCGGACTTCACCGAGCCGCTGGCCGAGACGATCAAGGGCTTCCACAACATCCGCCACCGCTTCGTGCAGTGGGACGAGGCGCTGCGCCGCGACGCCGCAGGCCGCGTGAAAGACCTTGCGGAGGAGATCGGCTGGATCGAATCGCGCCGCGACGAGATGCTCTCGTTCTGGTCGAAGGTCGAGGACGGCACGATCCCCACGCGCGTGACCCACAACGACACGAAAATCAACAACATCCTCTTCGACAAGCAGGGCGAGGTGCTGTGCGCCATCGACCTCGACACGGTGATGAACTCCACGTCGCTCAACGATTTCGGCGACGCCATCCGCTCCTACGCCAACACGGGCGACGAGGACGACCGCGACCTTTCGCGCGTGGGCATGTCCCTCGAAATGTTCCGCGCCTATACCGAAGGCTATCTGTCGCAGCGGGCCGGACAGCTCAACCAGGCCGAAATCGACCACCTGGCATTCTCGGCCCGTTACATCACCTTCGAGCAGGTGCTGCGTTTTTTGATGGACTACATCGACGGCGACACCTATTACAAAACGAAATACCCCGAGCACAACCTCGTGCGCACCCGCGCCCAGTACAAACTGCTGCAAAGCATGGAAGAGCAGTACGGCACGATGTGCGAAATCGTACGGGAAACCGTCGCCAAATACAAATAAGGAATGGAAATTCGCAAGATAGCAGGCATCGCGCCCGACGACCGGGCCGCCGTGGACGAGGCATTCGCCGGAATCGAGCCGCTGCCGGTGGCGTGCTGCAACTGGCCCGCGGAATTTCCCTACGCCCCGGAAGTCAGCTTCCGGATGTTCCATACGGGCGACTGGCTGATGCTGCGCTTCGACGTCGCCGAACGCTACACGGCGGCGCTCGTCACGGAGGACAACGGCGAGGTGTGGACCGACTCGTGCGCGGAGTTCTTCATCGCGCCCGACACAGGGATGTACTACAATTTCGAAACCACCTGCATCGGACGGATGCTGCTCGGGGCGCGCAAATCCCGGACCGAGGCCGAGCACGCCTCGCCCGAGGTGCTGGCGGGCGTGAAACGCTACACGACGCTTCCCTGCGGCGAGCCTTTCGCCGAGCGCGAGGGCGATAACCGCTGGTCGCTCACGCTGGCCATCCCCCCGCAGGCGCTTTTCCGCCATGCGCTGACCGACTGGAGCGGTCTCAAGGCCCGCATGAACCTCTACAAATGCGGCGACAACCTCTCGCACCCCCATTTCCTCTCGTGGCGGCCGATCCGGACGGAGAAACCCGATTTCCACCGTCCCGAGTTTTTCGGGGAGGTGACGTTCGAGAAGTGAAAAAGTGAAAAGTGAAAAGTGAAAAGTTGAAAGCCAAGAGACAATCCGGTCGCGATGCAACAGCTGCGGGCAACAGGCGAGCGCAATCGCTTGCGAATTGCCGAGCCGCCACAGCAGTCAAGGCGCGTGTTTTTGCGCCTTAAGTCCCCTCCCGAGGGCCGTTTAAGAAACAGCTTTTAAGTGGTGGAAGCGCAGAATTGGATTGGAAGGCCGACACCCAGGCACCGCCCTTAAAGCCCGGCTCTTAGCCGGGGTGGGGTCAGACTTGTAAACGACGCCAACGGCGACGACAACACGATCGGCAGCAAACCGACAGAGAGAAAGATTAACAAATTACATAAACGTATGAACAACAAGTATTCACTTCCCAAAGACGGCGGCCTGATTTCCGAATCGGCTCCGCGCGACATCATCCATCGTTACGAGAAGATCCACACCAAGGTCTACGAAAACGAGTACGAAGGCGTGCAGTACGTCGCCGACAACATCGTCAAGGCGATCCGCATGTACAACGAAATCCACTGCTCGAACGAGGTCTACGAGGAGTCGCAGCCCTTCGTGCTGGGCCTCACGACGGGCCGCACGCCGCTGGGTCTCTACCGGGAACTGGTGAAACGCCACCACGAAGGGCAGATCAGCTTCCGGAACGTCGCCGTTTACAGCCTCGACGAGTTCTACCCGATCCGGTCGACCGAACAGCAGAGCCGCAACTACCGCATCCACGAGGAGTTCCTCAACCACATCGACATCCTGCCCGAGAACGTGCACATCCCCGACGGTACGGTTCCCGAGGACCGCGTTTCGGAATACTGCGCGTCGTACGACCACTCGGTGCGGCGCATCGACCTGATGATCATTGGCGTCGGCGAGGACGGGCAGATCGGCTTCAACGAGCCGGGGTCCTACTCCCGTTCGCGCACGCGGCTGGTGCAGCTGACCTACAACACCCGCAAAATCCAGTCGGGCGCTTTCTTCGGGCTGGAGAACACGCCCAAGATGGCGGTCACGATGGGCATCGACACGATCATGCGCGCCAACCGCATCATCCTGATGGCCTGGGGCGAGGAGAAGGCCCACATCGTGCAGCGGGTCGTCGAGGGCGAGATCACGGATCAGGTTCCCGCCTCGTACCTCCAGGCGCACCAGAATATCGAGGTGGTGATCGACGAGAATGCCGCGCAGCTGCTCACCCGCGAGCAGACGCCGTGGATGGTGGGTCCCTGCGAATGGACGCCGAAATTCGTCCGCAAGGCCGTGGTATGGCTCTGCGGCGTGGTGAAGAAGCCCATCCTGAAACTCACCTATAAGGATTACATCGAAAACTCGCTGGGCGAACTGCTCGAACAGGGCCGCGCCTACGATCAGATCAACATCGACGTCTTCAACGACCTCCAGCACACCATCACGGGCTGGCCGGGCGGCAAGCCCAACGCCGACGACTCGACGCGCCCCGTGCCTTCGTCGCCCTTCCCCAAACGGGTGATCGTCTTCTCGCCGCATCCCGACGACGACGTGATCTCGATGGGCGGCACGTTCATCCGCCTCGTGCAGCAAGGTCACGACGTGCACGTGGCTTACGAAACCTCGGGCAACGTGGCCGTGCACGACGACGTGGTGCTGCAAAACATCGACACGGCCCGCGAACTGGGCTACGGCAACCACTACGCCGAAGTCGAAAAGGTCATCGCCGGCAAGAGGAAGGGCGAACCCGAGCCGCGCCCGCTGCTCGACCTGAAAGGCGCCATCCGCCGCGCCGAGGCGCGTGCCGCCGTGCGCTCGTTCGGACTGAACCCCGACACCAACGCCCACTTCCTCAACCTGCCGTTCTACGAAACGGGCGGCATCAAGAAGGGACTGCTCACGGAGAAGGACATCGAAATCATCGTCAAACTGCTCCGCGAGGTGAAGCCCCACCAGATTTACGCCGCCGGCGACCTCGCCGACCCCCACGGCACGCACCGCACCGCCATGGAGGCCGTGCTCGGCGCGCTCGACGTGGTGAAGGACGACGAATGGCTCAAGGAGTGCCATCTCTGGCTCTACCGCGGCGCATGGATGGAATGGGACCTCGGCATGGTCGATATGGCGGTGCCCTTGTCGCCCGACGAGCTGATCATGAAGCGTCACGCCATCTACCGCCACCTCTCGCAGAAGGACATCATGCCCTTCCCCGGCAGCGACCCCCGCGAGTTCTGGCAGCGCGCCGAAGAGCGCACGCAGAACACCGCCAAGCTTTACGACAAGCTCGGCATGGCGGAGTATCAGGCGATCGAGGTATTCGTGAAGATGTTCTGACGAGACCCCGCAAATGAAAAACAATCCATAACCCAATAATTCAACCATTCAATCTATGCGACTGATTATCGAAGACACGCAGGAAAACGCAGGCCGCTGGGCCGCGCGCTACATCGTAGAGCAAATCAACAAGAAACAGGCGGCCGGAGGCACCTTCGTACTGGGACTTCCTACGGGTTCGACCCCGCTGACGACATACAAGGAGCTAATCGCGCTGAACAAGGCCGGAAAGGTCTCCTTCAAGGATGTCGTTACGTTCAACATGGACGAGTACGTCGGGCTTCCCGAAGAGCACCCCGAAAGCTACCATTCGTTCATGTGGAACACCTTCTTCAACCACGTGGACATCAACCCGGCCAACGTCAATATCCTCAACGGCAACGCCCCCGACCTGCAGAAGGAGTGCGACGAATACGAGGAGAAAATCCGCAAGGCGGGCGGCATCGACCTCTTCATGGGCGGTGTCGGCGAAGACGGACACTTGGCGTTCAACGAGCCGTTCTCGTCGCTCAACTCGCGTACGCGCGTCAAAACGCTGACTTACGACACGCTCGTCGTGAATTCGCGCTTCTTCGACAACGACGTGAACAAGGTTCCCAAACAGGCCATGTCGGTAGGCGTCGCCACGGTGCTCGATTCGAAGCAGGTGCTGATCCTCGCGCTCGGCCACAAGAAAGCCCGCGCCCTGCAGCAGTGCGTCGAAGGTCCCTACTCGCATGTCTGCACGATTTCGGCCATGCAGGTACACCCGCACGGAATCGTCGTATGCGACGAACCCGCGACCGTCGAACTGAAAGTCGGCACGTACCGCTATTTCAAGGACATCGAGAAAGAGAACCTGATCTGATAATGCCGGAGCGGCCCTTCGGACGGTCGTACGACCTGTCTCTTATACACATCTCCGAGCCCACGAGACGCGTAGTAATCTCG
>ENA-OZHU01001548-OZHU01001548.1-human-gut-metagenome-genome-assembly--contig:-NODE-1548-length-12035-cov-5.249082_pt1 | contig 12035 bp, 9 predicted proteins | sample MGYA00244054_ERZ653700 | MGnify/ENA primary metagenome ERZ653700 (study PRJEB26926, sample SAMN06165279) | human gut metagenome | biome: ENVO:00009003; feature: ENVO:2100002; material: ENVO:00002003...
GCCATGACCGGTCACGATATATTTCAGCCGGACATTACGCACACCGGCGGGAATCTCGAAATCCGTCGACACGTCCCGACGGGCAAAGATATCCGGATAGGTCTGCCCCTCGTAGTAGACCGTATTCATCAACGGCTCCACATGGCGGCGGGTCAGTGGATCATAAGCCAGGCCGGATTCATCCACATCGACCGTCATACTGGCGATATAGCCTTCCGTCGTCCAGGTGTCGATAAAGATGCCGACATAGGCTCCTCCTTCCAAAAGCGGATACAGGTCGGTTATATCCTGTTCCCAGCTGACGCTATCTTCCCAATGGTCGATATAGACCGGCTTACGGTTATGCGTCAGACTGTCGTCGGGGGCACTGAAATGTCCCACCCCGAAAGGTGTCATGAAACGCATCAGTTCGACCGTCGGTTTATAATCTTCGCCCGCAACGATCCCGACCATGTGTTCCAGCTTCGTACTATCCACTTCCGGGAACTGCTTTTCTCCCTTAGCGATGTTCAGCAGGTTGATGCCCGACTCTTTCGGCAGGACGAAACAGGAACCGGATTTATCCCAGCGGTCGCCGTTGGAGGCAATCGTCACCTTCAATTTGACAGACACATTGCGTTCGTATTCGGGCAACGTTATTTTCTTCAGGATGATACGCCCGTTCACCAGATGGTAAATGCTGTCCGCCCCCGGCGCATTATAGGCTTCCGGATAGATATCCGGTGCAAACCGTACGGGCGTATCGTCAAACACACGTACGGTAAAGTCTCCTTTCGCAGGAATCTCCCGCGGTCCGCATGCCGTCAGCAATAACGCTCCCGCCAGCGAAAAGAGTAAAACAATCTTCTTCATCATTTGCGTTTAGTATTTAGTAAGCTCTTTAAGCAACTGTTTCTGCCCGGCAGACCGGTCGCCATGCACACACGGACCGGTCACACAACCGCCTTCACAGGCCATCACCTCGATAAATTGTCCCGGAGCCTTGCCTGTCTTAGCGTATGCACGCAACAATGCGACGTTCTTCTTCGTAAGGTTGGCCACCTGGATCGTATTCAAGCTAGCATCCTGATCTTCTTTCAAGTAGACCTTCACCGCATTGATCACACCGCCTGCTTGTGCAAATCCATGTGCCTCACGTACGGAGTTACGCAAGACGGTGAACGGTTGTGCCTCTTCGATCTTGATATCCATACCGGCCAACACGGAACCGACCTCTTCGAACGTGAGCGTAAAATCCACACAGGGGTCCATCTTCACTTCTTTCCGCTTCGCCACGCACGGGCCGACGAACACGATCTTGGCATCCGGATATTTCTCCTTCACGATCCGGGCGGTGTAGTACATCGGCGAACCGGTAGTCGAAATATATTTTTTCAAGTCCGGGATATGTTTCTCGGCAAGCTGAATATAAGACGGACAACAACTGGTCGTCATAAACGGTTGGCCTTCCGCCAACTTTTCTTTCAGTTCTTCGGCTTCGTGGCGGGTCGTCTCCATCGCTCCCTGCGCCACTTCCACAACTTCAAGGAAGCCCAGTGACTTGATGGCACCGTAGACCTTCTCCACCGGAGCCGCAAACTGGGCCAGGATGGACGGGGCGACAATGGCTACCATCGGTTCCTTGTTGCGCAGGCGTTGCAGGATGTCAAACACCTGGGATATCTCGAATATCGCCCCAAAAGGACAGGCGTTCACGCATTTGCCGCAATAGATACATTTGGATTCGTCGATATGTTCCACCCCGTACTCGTCCTTGCTGATCGCCTTCACCGGGCAAACTTCCTCGCAAGGGATCGGGATATACACGATAGCATGATAGGGGCAGTTCTGGTGGCATTTGCCGCAACTGATACAGGTATCATGGTCGATCTCCGCCTGCCCGTTCTTCTTGAAGCGGATCGCGTCTTTCGGACAGTTCATATAACAGCTGCGCGCCACGCAGCCACGGCAAAGGTTCGTAATCTCATAGTTCACCTGTACGCAGGACGAACAGGCTTCATCCACCACGCACATCAGGTTCTCTTTCTTGTTTTCCGAACGCAGCAACGCTTGTTTGGCGTATTCAGACAAAGGGGTCAGCTCGTCGACCTCGTCCTGCATATCGAATCCGAGCAGCGGCAATGTCTTGTACTTCCACACAGCCCGTTCCTTGTGCACACAGCAACGGCCGATGACTTTCGACTTACGGGGACTCAACTCGATAGGCAGACGGTCTATCTCTTCGAGCAGACGGTTTTCCTTCCAAAGTTTCACTAACTTCGCCAGCAATCCGTGGCGGACAATCATTACGTTGTTGGTAAATGCCATGGTGAATATATTATTTGTGCTTTAGGCTACAAAGATACGGAGCATACGCCCCTCCCGCCAAATAACGGACCAGCTAAATTATAAAAATCTTTTGCCGAAGGACTAAGCCCGGCAAAAGATTGATTTCAGGAGAAAGTTTCACCAAGGATGATCGATGCGCTATGGACATCACCTCCGAAGGGAGGATTCAGCTTAGAGAGTTTCAACTCGACTGCTGCCAGCTGGGGGAAACGCTCCTTCAGAGCATACAAAATCCGTCCTGCCACATGTTCTATCAGCTTGGAAGGGATATCCATCTGCTCTTTTACAACCGCATAGACGGCCGCATAGTTGATCGTATCGTCCAATTCGTCACTCTTCACAGCCTGCTCCAATGGAGCCGTAAGAATCAGATCCACAACGAAATCGTTCCCCACCTTCGTCTCCTGCGGCATTACGCCGTGGTAGGCATAGAATCTCATTTTCTCCAGTTCTATCTTTGTTGTCATAATTCGTTATTTTATCTGTAAATGTAAATAAAGTAAACCTTTCTGCCAAAAAATAGTCTTATATTTGCGATAAGCAACTAACTACATATATGATGGGAATAAAGCAAAAAGAAGAAAACACGAATGGCGGCCTGCATAATACCCTTGCCGCCGGTACGACCGTTAAAGGCGACATCGTGACGGAAACAGACTTCCGCCTGGATGGAAAAATCGAAGGAGATGTAAGTTGTAGCGGCAAGATCGTGATCGGCCCGAAAGGGAACGTCACGGGAAACATCGTTTCCACAAATGCCGAAATATTAGGGGAAGTGGAAGGTTCCATACACGTCAGTGCCAAACTTGTCCTGAAAGCGACCGCCGTCATCAAAGGCGATATATTCGCTCAAACGCTGGAGATCGAACCGAACGCCCGCTTCAACGGGGTTTGCAAGATGTCAGGGGAAAAATAACGGCAAAATCCTTTTTCATAATAAAGTCACAGAACCGTAGGAGCGTTTTCTCCTTCAATTCTGTGACTTCTTGTTTTATATCTGACAGTCGTCCTTACCGTAACAAGACTTTCACGCATGTCCCGTCTTCCAAGACGACAATATAGACGCCTTCAGCCAAACCGGTCATTTCGCTATAGCCATCCGATAGAGAAACGGTGCGAACCGTCTGCCCGGCAATATTGACTACTCGCACTTTCATCGGTTCGGATGTCGTGATACAGATACGTCCATCGATCGCCTGTATGTGGCTTTCTCCCTTCGCGATGGTTTCCATAGCCGTCGGATCATCATCGAGAGGAACTTCCACGACAGAACTGCTGTCGAATGTCGGAACAGACAACCTATCGCCTGCAAGGTTCGCCTTGCCGTCCCAGGGGAAATCCTCACCGTTATTCGGATCGGTGAAGAGCTTTTCATTGATGGTGGTCACGAAATCGGAAGCCGAAAGTGCCTTGGCAAGCGTGCCGGAGCCAGCACCTTCCAGATAATAGCAGTCAATGATGAAGGGCAGTTCTTCCTCACCTGAGCGGAAGGTGCTTTCGCTGTAGTCATCACCCGAAATCGCGCCACCGGTCACCTTGCCCATATTGTAACAGTTATAGACGCTCGCATCGCTGCCTATGTATCCGGTAATGCCACCTGCCATACCTGCCGGATCGATGACCGTCCCGGCATTGTAGCTGTTCGAAACGCTGCTGATCTTGCGCATACCGCCGGTCAATCCGCCGATGCTTCCCTCTGCCGTCCCGCTGACAGTGGCAGTGCTGAAGCAGTTCTCAATACGTCCGTAGCTGAGCATCCCGCTGATGGCACCGGTGTATTCCTGCCCATCATCGGCTTTGGAAGTGACCGTGCCGCCGACTATGCCGAGGTTCTTCACCACACCCCAAGCGACATAGCCGAACAGCCCGTACGACTGCCGCCCGTCGATCGGCTGGACGTTCAGTCAGTCCCTTGATGACATGTCCCTGCCCGTCGAAGTAGCCTCCGAAACGGACTTCATCAGGCTCCTCGCCGTTGTTATACTCACCGATCGGCGTCCAAGATTCGCCACCGAGATCGATGTCGGTCGTCAGTTTGGCATTAAGCCGGACAACCGTATCGTCGTCCATGTTGATTTGACCGTCACCGTTGGTGTCCACTTGTTCGTGCTCGGAAGCATTCACCTGATCCCGGAACCATTTCAGATGTTCCGCACTCTCTATTAAATAATACCCATTCTCGTCCTGCGAGGGTTGAGTTTGCCCGAAGGCTGAAAAAGTCGGTGCCACAAATAGAGCAAGACAATAAAAGTAAAGTTTGTTCATCATATATTATAAAGTTTAAATTAGTAATCTTCAGTTCGTACCCATGTATATTTTATAATAAGGAATGGATAGCCGGCGCCACAAAAAAGCCGGCTATCCCCTTCATATGAAGGGAGCCACGGATACTTTTTCGTTTAAACCTACTGTTATAACTTACAATGAGGCAAATATATAAAAAAATAACGGAGGAACACTCTATTTACTTATTTTCTGAAAAAAATAGCGTGCTCCTCCGCGACTGTAGAACCGACTGGCTGTTTATTTTCTCCCCGAATTCCTAATCAGTTCCGTAATCTTGTTATTCAGGCAGTCTGCCTCGATCAGTTTCTCCAACGTGATGTGCATCCTGTATCGCCAATAATGGTTTGAATCGGACGGGACGTTGATGCGTTCCGCTTCGTAATCTTTCCGCTTGATGGAGTCATCCATTGCAAACCAGTCCTGTATGGGGATTATGGCCAGCATCGAAGCCGTCGCCAGGTGGTTGGAAACGATCTGCGTCGCCAAATCTGCCGTACATTCCTCTGGCGCATCCCCGGCATATCCCAGAACATTATTATAATAACGCTGTATCTTAGCACGGTCCTCTTTCCACCAGCTACGGAGCGGTGTCATATCGTGGGTGGATGTCGTACAAACCGAATGATAAGGCAGGTTGTACAAGTCCGAAAATTCACGTTGCGGAGTCTTGGGCATACGTTCTATTTCCAGACTGAATATCTGCAATTTGTTCATCACATCGGGGACGGATTCCGGGATCATTCCTAAGTCTTCGCCACAAACCAACATGTTCGTACTGCCTACCAGCGGAGTCAGGCGGTTAAAGGCTTGCGCTTTCCAGAACTCGTTATGGCGGTGATAGAAAAAGTTCCAATATAACTGGTCAAAAGCATATTGGTCAGAAGCGCTCAACTCGCGATACAAGTAGGACTGGCTAGCCGAAATGCGCGGGTGGAATTTATCCGGCTCACGCGGATCGCGCAGGAACAGCACTTCATTGGCTATGGCAAACAGTCCTTTCTTAATCCGAAGGGATGCCTCATCCGTCTTTCCGGCAAACAGAGCTTCCACCTTGCGTTGCGTATCGCAGAAAGGTTTCAACACGAAATGCCGCGATGATGACTGGGCCAGGAACGCACCGATCACTTCTTCCGTCTGATCGCCAAACAATTCGGGCAGGAACTCGCGGTTGATATGAGGGGTAGTCAGGCGCGCTTCATTGAAATCCAAGCCATACTGTTCGATTTCGTTCGGGGTAAGCGGCAAAGCAGGGTTGAAATGCCCGCAAAGTCCCTGAACATACTCCGACGGTACTTCCCAGATACGGAAAAAGCCTAAGATATGATCGATACGGAAACTATCGAAATAATCTTCCAATTTACGGAAACGTTTCTTCCACCAGGAGAAATTATCTTTCTCCATCATATCCCAATTATAGGTCGGGAACCCCCAGTTCTGACCATTTACGGAGAAATCGTCGGGCGGAGCACCGGCCTGACCGTTCATATTAAAGTATTTCGGTTCCATCCATGCCTCGACACTCGTACGGTTCACTCCTATAGGCAAATCGCCTTTCAGCACGATCCCGTTCTTGCGGGCATAATCGGAAACGCCCTTAAACTGGGTATGCAGGACATATTGCAGGAAATACAAGAAAGATATTTCCGGATATGCCTTGCCTCCCACGGAACAAAGTTCACGAATAGTGTTCTTATCGAATACGGAGTTCTCTTTCCATTGCGTGAAGTCGGAAGTCCGGTACATGTCACGCAAGTAGCAATAGGCGGCATAAGGCATCAGCCAGGACTCGTTTTGCGCGAAAAACTCCCGATATTCAGAGGTGGACAAGATCGCCTCGCCCTCCTGCCTGAAGTATTCCCGGCAATATTCCAGCTTATATCGAACCGTCTGTTCGTAATCGACGGCATCCAGTCCGTTCAACTCTGCCTGTTTCCGGGCAAAAAAGGCCGCCTTTTCCGGATCTGCCAGCTCTCCCAGATCGGGCAGGCTGATATACATCGGATGAAGGGCGTAAATCGAAATGGCGCTATAAGGATACGAATCGGTACGGGTATGCGTCGTCGTCGTATCGTTCATAGGAAGCACCTGGATGATACGTTGACACGTTTTCCTGGCCCAATCCACCAACATACGCAAATCCCCCAGGTCACCGACTCCGAAGCTCTTCTCCGAACGTAAGGAAAAGACCGGGATCACCGAACCGGCACACCGCCATAAAGGCAGGTTATCACGAAAATAAAGGCCCGAAACGATCACCGTCTCTCCCACCTGTTGCGAAGGCAGATTCAAGACACGGTTCTCATCTTCTTCCCAATATAAAGGCTGCTGCTGATCATCGCAGATCAGAAACTTATATTCCAACGGATAGGAAATCTCCCCCGCATCCAAGTCTATATGCCAGACGGGAAAGGTGTCGCAACTCAATATTAACGCTTTATCAGGATGCCAATTGCCCAAACAGTCCTGATTTCCGGTGATAGCCACGCGCTGGTTCTTTTCGACACGCGGGACAGAGATCTTGATCGTAAGTCTCTTACCGCTCTTCACCACCCGCTCATGCGTATTACACGGATGTGCAAACAAACTTTTAGTAAATGCTGAGGAATAAAAGGCCAGATTAGCAGGACGAACCTGCCAATAATCATATAGTGTATATTGGTCTGCCTGGCCGATAAAGAATACCTGATGGTTCTTTTCCCATTCCTCGAATACCTGCTTGTCGTTTACACTCAGGAAATATCTGTATTCTATATCCTTGACAGGAGAGGTCACTTCCAGTTCAAGCTGCCAGTTTCCATCTCCCTTATAACTCATTTCTTTTGCCAAAGCAGGTTCCCAGGAACCCAGCTCAGGAATCGACCCTACAACACATAACTTCTGCCCCCAAACGGTATGGAAGTTGATATTAAAGGTGACTTTCATGGTACTTTTATATTTATGATTTATGATTCATGGGATATTATTCACGATTTATGATTTATCATTTAGCGTCAATGATAAATCATAAATCATAAACCATAAATCTTTTCATCCGCATCTCGAAGCACCGCAATTGGTACAGATCAGACAACCTTCCTGGTAGACAAGTGTCTCATGTCCGCAATTCGGGCATTTCTGGCCTTTTGCCTCCGTACCGTTCGGCAGGTATTTCTTCAAAGCGCGTTCCACACCGTTCTTCCAAGTGTTGATAGATTCGTTATTCAGTTCCATACCTTGAACCAGCTTGATCACCTGGTCGATCGGCATACCGTAGCGCAAGACACCGGAGATCAGCTTGGCATAGTTCCAGAATTCCGGATTGAACTTGCCGTCCAGACCTTCGATCGTCATCTTGTAACCCCGCTTATTCTTGAACTGGAAGTCGTAATGCTTCTGGCCGTCCTCGTCATAGCTCTTGATAATGCTACCCTTCGAAACGTTCTTCGGCAACATGATACCTTCATCGTCATCGGCAAGACCGGTAAAGATTTCGTACGGGCGACCATTCAGCAGACCGACAAATGCAATCCACTTCTCACGGTTGTTCTGGAATTTCACCACGTCGGCTTCCAGTTCGCGCGGACGGGTAGCCACGATAACCGGCGGCTCCATGCAGTTGCAATCTTCTTTTTTCTTCTTCTTGTTATCCGTAGACAACAATACACCTGAGCGGGAACCGTCACGGTAAACCGTACAGCCCTTACAACCGCACTTCCAGGCTTCCACATACAGGGAGTTCACAAGGTCTTCCGTCACATCGGCCGGCAGGTTGATTGTTACGCTGATGGAGTGGTCCACCCATTTCTGAATACGTCCCTGCATACGGACTTTCTGCAACCAGTCGACATCGTTCGACGTCGCTTTATAGTAAGGAGACTTAGCAACCAGTTCTTCCACTTCTTCTTGTGTATATTTTTTGGAAGCAGAGAAGCCGTTGGCCAACATCCAGGTTACGAATTTATGATGGAATACGATATATTCTTCGAATGCGTCACCTGTTTCGTCGACAAAGTCAACACGGGCTTCCGCATCGTTCGGGTTCACCTTGCGGCGACGGCGATAAACGGGCAGGAACACCGGTTCGATACCCGAAGTAGTCTGCGTCATCAAGCTGGTCGTTCCCGTCGGTGCTATCGTCAGACAGGCGATATTACGGCGACCGTATTTCACCATGTCGTCATACAGCTCCGGATCGGCTTCACGCAGACGGTTGATAAACGGATTCTTTTCTTCGCGCTTTGCATCATAGATATCGAATGCACCACGTTCTTTGGCCATTTCCACAGAAGAACGATAGGCAGCCAAAGCCAACATCTTCTGTACCTTCTCGGCAAACTCTGTCGCTTCTTCCGTGCCGTAGCGCAATCCCAAGGCGGCAATCATATCGCCTTCGGCTGTGATGCCCACACCGGTACGACGTCCCTGCAATGTTTTCTTCTGTATCTTCTCCCACAGGTGGCGTTCGCTCTGTTTTACTTCCAATGATTCGGGATCGGCATCGATCTTCTCCAGAATCTTTTCAATCTTTTCTGATTCCAAGTCGATGATATCATCCATGATACGTTGCGCCAGGATAACATGCTTCCGGAACAGGTCAAAATCGAAATAAGCCTCTTTTGTGAAAGGATTGACAACATACGAATATAAGTTGATTGCCAACAGACGGCAGCTATCATACGGGCACAAGGGGATCTCACCGCAAGGGTTGGTCGAAACCGTACGGAATCCGAGATCCGCATACGAATCGGGAACAGACTCCCTCAAGATCGTATCCCAGAAAAGCACACCGGGTTCAGCCGACTTCCATGCATTATGAATGATTTTCTTCCAAAGTTCGGCCGCATTGATTTCCTTCACATTGGTAGGTTCCGACGAGTCGATCGGATATTGTTGTTTATAAGGAGTTCCGTTGATTACGGCCTGCATAAATTCATCATCGATCTTCACAGAAACGTTAGCCCCCGTCACCTTCCCTTCCGTCATCTTGGCATCGATAAACGATTCCGAATCCGGATGTTTGATGGAAACACTAAGCATCAAGGCACCACGACGGCCGTCCTGGGCCACTTCGCGGGTTGAATTTGAGTAACGTTCCATAAAAGGAACCAATCCGGTCGATGTCAACGCCGAGTTCTTAACAGGAGATCCTTTCGGACGAATATGTGATAAATCGTGACCAACACCGCCACGACGTTTCATCAACTGCACTTGTTCCTCATCAATTCGAATAATCGCACCATATGAATCGGCATCTCCATCCAATCCGATTACAAAACAGTTAGAGAGTGAGGCAATTTGAAAATCATTGCCAATTCCCGTCATCGGGCTTCCTTGCGGCACGATGTAACGGAAATGATCAAACAGGGCAAAGAGTTCCTCTTCCGACAGAGGGTTAGGATACTTCTTTTCTACACGGGCAATTTCACTTGCCAAGCGGTGATGCATGTCTACGGGAGACTCCTCATAGATATTTCCGAATGCATCCTTCAAGGCATACTTATTTACCCATACTTTTGCGGCCAATTCGTCACCGGTAAAGTAGTCCAGTGAAGCTTTAAACGCTTCATCGAAGGTGTAAGTTTTACGATTCACGATTGTTTTAAGTTTAATGATGTGCAAGTTTAAGCATTGTTTATGGATTAGCCAAATTATTCAATAAAGAAAATATACATTGTCGACAAGTTCTCCCTTCCATAGACCAACCATGCTATTTATCAATAGTTTACCTTTTCTTTCAATTCAAAAAGTTTTCCAAAAAGAGAACCGACACTACAATAAGATTTTCTCAAAATAGAAAAAGGACGCAACCCGGAAGCGCATCCTTTCATATAAATATATCATCAAATCAAGCCTTGAGCAAAGCCTCGATCTCTTCTACCGAAGAACGGAAAGATTTATTCGTTTCGATCTGGTCCCTTACCGTCTTACAGGCATGCAAGACGGTTGCATGGTCACGCTTCCCGACGATCTTCCCGATATGAGAAAAAGAACTATCGGTATACTTCTTCGCCAGGTACATCGTAACCTGACGTGCCTGCACGATTTCCCGCTTGCGTGAGTTGGTCTGGATAGCGGCTAGTTCCAGATTATAGTATTTACAGACTACATCCTGAATCGATTCCACAGACACCTGCTTCTTTTCCAGTTTTACGACGCGGCTCACCACCTGTTTGGTCAAGGGCAGGTCGATCATCCGGTTGAACGCCGTAGAATAAGCCAGCAAGGACGCAACGATACCTTCCACATCGCGTACATTCTCCGTCACGTTGCTTGCAATAAAATTGAACACGTCATCCGGAATCACCACACCGTCATGGCTGATCTTATTCTTCAGGATTTTCTTGCGCAAATCCAAATCCGGACGATCCAGCTCTGCCGTCAGCCCCCATTTCAAACGGGTAATCAAACGTTCCTCCATTCCCTGCAAATCGACGGGAGCTTTATCGGAAGTAAGGATCAACTGTTTGCCCAGCAGATGCAAGTGATTGAATATATGGAAAAATGTATTCTGTGTCTTATCTTTACCGATCAGTTCCTGGATATCGTCCAGAATCAGCACATCCACGCCTTGATAAAAATACATGAAATCATTTGTCGTATTTTTCCGGATGGCTTCCGTATATTGTACGGTAAAAAGGTGGGCTGATATATACAGCACCTTCTTTTCCGGATGGATCTCCTGAATGCGGTTACCGATCGCATGGCATAAGTGGGTCTTTCCCACACCGGACGCCCCGAATACAAACATCGGGTTAAAGGTCTTCCCCGGTTCCTGTGCGATAGCCTCGCTCGAAGAACGGACCAGACGATTGCTTGTCCCTTCAAAATAATTGTCGAAGTTGTATTTAGGGTTCAAATGCGAATCCCAATCCTGACGAGCTTTAGACTCGAATAGAGAAGGGATATCCGCACTTTTCTTACCGGTACGGGGAGCGTCATTACCGGTAGGTAAAGTAATCATGCCATCTTCCTTTACCTTATCAACGACTTTGATACGATAGTTCAATATCGTACCCTGTCCTATCACACGATATAAAGTAACTTTCAATACGTTCACATACTTCTCTTCCAGATACTCGTAAAAGAACTGGCTGGGTACTTGAATCGTAAATTTATTATCCTCGTATGATAATGGTATGATAGGCTTGAACCATGTGTTAAAAGCGGCCTCAGGGACAATGTCCTTAATGACTGCGAGGCATTTATTCCACAAAGTTTGATATTCAGTCTGCATGATTTTTTACTCTCCCAACTCTACTTACAACTTCAATTTTTATTTTTACGACTACAAAGTTTAGAAATTAATTCCGAAAAAAAAAGTATCATTTTGTTTGGAACTTTTGATTGTTCAATATCCCGTTTATTGTCAGGCAGTTAATTCCAACAATCTGAATATCTTTATTTTAAAATATCAGAATCACAGAAAACCTTTGTTTAAGAGC
>ENA-OZHU01001563-OZHU01001563.1-human-gut-metagenome-genome-assembly--contig:-NODE-1563-length-11952-cov-5.140456_pt1 | contig 11952 bp, 7 predicted proteins | sample MGYA00244054_ERZ653700 | MGnify/ENA primary metagenome ERZ653700 (study PRJEB26926, sample SAMN06165279) | human gut metagenome | biome: ENVO:00009003; feature: ENVO:2100002; material: ENVO:00002003...
CGAGATTACTACGCGTCTCGTGGGCTCGGAGATGTGTATAAGAGACAGCCGTTGATGGTGCCGCTGGCTCCTTTCTGGTTCAGGAAGTTGATCACCGTTGCCCCCAGTGACAGATGCTTGTTTACGTTCCAGTTGATACCTCCGAACGTTTCCCAGCGGCCGTTGAAGTAAAGAGCTTCCTGAAGGTTGGCATACGTCTTTCCGAAATAGCGGAAACTGAGCCAGAGACGTAAATCTTTCGTGATATTATAACTGGGGTCCAGTTCGACGAGTACCTGTGGAATTTCTTTAACTATCATTCCGTTGGCATTGACGGACATTTGGGCACCGTCGTCGAAGGTCACGCTGGCATTGTAGTTCTTGTATACAGGTTTCTGATAAGTGAACAGTGCGTGCAGGTGGAAACCTTTGAAGGGGTCGATTTCGGCAGAAGTGGTCCATCCCAGTGTTTTGATGTTGTAGATCAGCAGTACGGTTTTCCCTTCTTTGGTTCCCGGTTTGGTCAGATTCTGCTGGTCGATATTATTCGATTTGGAGATGTAGGTGACCATGGAAGTGAGGTTGAGCCAGTTGTTCTTGTAGAACAGTCCGCCCCGGATCAACGGTATGGTGACGCGTTTGTATTGTTCTTCGGTGGGACCTGTTCCGGCATATTCGTTGATGCGTGGGAAACGGGTGGCTACTGTTCCGTCGGCTGTCAGGCCGAATTGCTTCGTCATATTATAGGTCATGCGGAGGGTAGCGGCGTAGTTTAGTTTGTTTTTTACCACTTTGGCAGGCTGGATGCTGTGTGGTGTGGCAATAATGTTTCCGGTTTCTTCGTCTTTACTATAAGTGTTGAAGTCGCCGATATGAAATCCGGAGAAGCGTGATGCGGAGATTTGGTCGGCACTCATCCGGTAGTATTCAAGACGACCGCCATAGTAGACGTTGAATCGGGGAGTTACCTGCCAGTTGTCCGTAAAGTAAAGGGCGAGTTTGTTTTCGTATCCTTTGGTGTATTCGGGGCTGAGTTCGTTATAGCCGTAAGTCTGCGCACGCTGGCTGCTGAGTGTCGGGTCCAGCGGGTCAACGGCAGTGGAATGGAGCAGTTGCGGGTATTCCTGTACACTTGCCATCCATTGCAGGGAAGAAGAATGATAGTCCAGATGATAATACCACTCATTAACTCCCAGTCGAAGGTCGTGGGTGCCGAAGCGTTTGCTTAGTTCGGAGGTAACGAGGAAATTCTTTACTTTTCCTACATGCAGCCAGGTGCGGCGGCCTTCTGCCAAACCTTCATACACGTCACCATTGGCGAGCGTATAACCATCGGCAGCCGTTGCTTCACTGATGGTGCTGCCTCCGAAGTCCACATAGTTGGCACGGGGAGCATCCATATATTTCAGGTTGAACTTCCAGAGAAGATCATTCTTGAAACGATAGTCGGCAATCAGGGCCACTTCATTGGCACGGTTCTCGTTGCCGTCATTCAGATTCCATGTTTTCATCTTTCCGTCCATAACGTCCATGTATGGGAAAGAACCGCTTTGCGGAACATACGAGTTGGTACCCAGCTTGAATCCTTCCACTTCCTTGACCGATCCGTCGCCTACGTAGATGAAAGGAGCCGCATTGGCAAAGTTGCCGGGATTCCTGCTCCGCGAATGTTTGTAGAGCAGAGATATTTTTCCGCGTCCGTCGTTGAAGAGGCGCGTCAGACCGGCATGATAGATTTCCGTCCGGTCGGCATAGTTCGTGAATTTCAGATCGAAACTTCCCGGATCGAAGTTCTGATAAATGCCGGCAGTATACAGCCACTGGTTGCTGATACCTCCCGATACATTCAGATCGAAGTTCTGCATACCGAAATGATTGGCACGATAGTTGAGTATTCCTTGGAAGTCTTTTTGTCCCAGTTTGCTGAAAGCGTTGACGGAGTAGGCAATGTTTCCTGTGGTGATAGCCGATTCCGAAGGAGACAGCAGACCGACTTCTCCCAGGCTGGAATCACTTCGCCAGTGGGCGGCGAGTTTATGTACGGCAGATGAATATACGGCAGGCAATCCGTTCTCGTATACATTAACGTCTTCACTGGGCAGTCCGATTTGGATTTCACGTGGCTTGTTGGCATCCGATGCGTTCAGCATCACGTTGCGTTCACCTTCTTCTCCTTCTTTTTTCGGGCTGGAAGATGCTGTCCCGGGAATGTCTTTTCCCGGGCGGATGGCGGAGTGTATGGCAGAGATAGTATCCTGCTTTATCTCTGTGCGGTTGTTCTTTTCTTTCTGATTCCGGATGTCCCGTGCGTTTCCGTTGACGGGAATCAGTTGTAGCAGGATGACTGCGGCAAGGCAACTAAAGGTTATTCTTTTCATGTCGATATTAATTTAAAGATTTTATTCGTTCACAGGGTGTGTCGTATTGACGGAAGCAAAGGTAGGCGGTAGCGGTACAGGTGGCTATATACCCGTTTGTCAAGATGTGCAAGAGATGTTGCAAATGCCGGACGGCACGTTGGAATCGCTACATTTGTAGTATAGGTTGCAACAAATGTTTCATTCATCATCTGCTTTTTACACGAAAAAAACTATATTTGTAGGCATCTAATATCCATATATGAAAAAAGGACTCCTATTTTTCCTTCTGTCAGTCTGTTTCTTTATTCCGTCCTCCTTTGCGACGGAACAATACAACTTTATACATATCAATGGTGTGAACGGGCTTTCCAATAGTCATGTCAAATCAATCATTCAGGATAGTTACGGATTTATCTGGCTGGGCACACGCAATGGGCTGAACCGTTATGACGGCGTTTCGATGCAGGTATATCCTTGCTTCGATGAGGTTTCGGGGCATGGCAATCAGGTGATCTCCGCACTATATGAAGACGACCGGCGCCAACTTTGGGTGGGAACGGACAACGGAGTCTATATTCAGGACTTATCGACCGGAAAGTTCTCCTTTTTTGATGCAAAGACTGACAAGGGCGAACAAATCAGCGGGCAATGGGTGGAAGATATTCTGTCCGATCCTTCCGGCAATATATGGGTGAACGTACCCAATCTGGGAGTATACCGTTATCACGTTCCCACGAAGAAGTTATTCCGCTACATACTTCTTCCCGGCAGCGATAAGAGCAAGAATTTCCCGCAGTCGATCTGCATCGACAAGGAGGGAACGCTATGGGTGGGAACCAACGGAGCAAGTATTTTCCGTTATTGTCCCGCACAAGATACTTTCGAAGCTTGTGCAAAGGAGGCATTGAAGGATGATTTCATCTTCACACTCTGTGATTATGGAGATGAACTGATTGTCGGAGTACACGAGGAGGAACTGAAACGATTTGATAAGAAGACAGGCGAAGTCAGTATCTTCCCTGCACCGGCGGTACACCGTAAGATAATTCGCTATGTCGTTTGTCTGGACGATGATCTTTGGGTCGGTACGCAAGATGGAGTTTACGTCATCAACGAACGGGAGAATACCGTCCGGCATATTCCGGCAGATGCGGGAGGAGCTTATGGACTCAGTGATGCAATCGTAGATAAAATCTATCGTGACCGTGAAGGCGGGACGTGGATTTGTACACAGTTTGGAGGAGCAAGCTATCTGCCTGTCCGTACACTTGACTTTTCTATTTACCTGCCGGATGGCAAGCCCGGTTCAGTCAGCGGCAGACGTATCAGCGAACTGGGCGAAGGGAAAGATGGAACGATTTGGGTTAGTACGCAGGATGGCGGTGTCTGTTATTGGAATCCGGAGACAAGGCTGTTCACCACTATTCCCGAATCCGCAGACCGGCAGAATGTTTTAAGTTTATTCACCTCTGACGATTTGATCGGTGCAGGCTACTTTAAAGGAGGAATCGACTTGATTACACCGGCCGTATCCGCCCTTTCCGGCAGCATTGCTTTCAAAGGACGTGTACAGACAATGCGTCCGGAACAAATGGGTATCAGCGAAGGAACCGTCTACGCCTTGCATCGTGACCGTCAGGGAACAATCTGGCTGGGAGATGGCTGGAATATCTTCCGTTCTGCCGACGGGGGACGGACATTTGAAGAAATGAAACAGTTCGGCTATGCCTTTATGCGCGATATTCTTGAAGACAAAGAAGGGAATATATGGGTGGCGACTATGGGCAACGGAGTCTTCCGCTATCAACCGCAAACGGACGAAACGGTGAACTATCTGCATATAGAAGGAGACAGCACTTCCATCGGCACCAACGAAGTGACCGGAATTTCGGAAGACAGCAAAGGTCTTCTCTGGTTCTCCACCGACCGTGGCGGACTTTCATGCTTTAACCCCCAAACAGGAACTTTCCGTACCTATACGAAGGCGGACGGCCTCCCTGACAATGTAACCTACAAGGCGGTAGAAGATCGGCAGCACCGCATCTGGTTCGGTACCGACCGTGGACTGGTCTGCCTGTATCCGGAGACGGACAGCCTGCACGTCTTTACCCGAAACGACGGTCTTCCTGACAATCAGTTCAACTACAAATCGGCATTGGCTGCCGGCAACGGCACGATCTGGATGGGAACCATCAACGGATTAGTCTCTTTTAATCCGGATCAGATACATCGAAATACGTTTGTACCGCCCGTGTATATCACCCGTATCAAGGTGCAAGGGAGGGAAATACCTTTGAAGCCCGAAGGAATGCGATTGCCTTACCGTTCTAACGTCAGCTTTGACTTTGTCGCATTGAGCTATACTTCACCGGGAGCCAACCGCTATGCCTACAAGATGGAAGACATTGACGATGACTGGAACTATACCTCCGATGCACATACCGCCTCCTATGCCCAGCTTCCTCCGGGAGATTATATATTCCGCGTGCGCGGGAGTAATAACGACGGCGTCTGGAATCAAGAGGAAGCGACTCTGTCCGTACAAATCCTTCCTCCCTGGTGGCGTACGGTATGGGCATATCTGATATATATCATTCTCCTGTCCGGCAGCTTCGTGCTGACTCTCCGCACTTATCGGCGACGGGAAGTGCAGAAGATACGTGAACAGCAACTACTCGCAGAGTTAGCCCGTGAGCGTGAAGCGCATCGTACGCACGAGAGATTCATTAATCAGATTACTTATGGCGCCTGCACCCCGCAGGGAGATGCCATGACACGTGCCGATGAACAACTGATGTCGCAACTCATCACCAGGGTACGTGAGAATCTTACGGATGCGAACTATAATGTAGAAGCACTGGCTGCCGCCATGAATATGTCCCGGTCCAGCCTTCATCGGAAAATAAAGGCATTGACAGACCTTTCTCCGCTCGATTTCATTCGGGTCATCCGCTTAAAGCGTGCGGCAGAACTCTTGCAGGAAGGAGAATTACGCATCAATGAGATATGTGATCGGGTAGGTTTCCAGTCTCCTTCATACTTTGCCAAGATATTCCAGAAACAGTTTGGGGTGACTCCTACGGAGTTTATGCAGAAAAAGGCATAAAAAAAGGCTATCTATCCCAGACAGCCAATCTTTTGTTAACCTTAAATCTAATACTATGAAAAACACACTACAAAGATAGGGACTTTTCGGCTATCTCCAAATTTTCGGGGTAAAGTGCGGCTCTTTATAACATGGTTTAATAGAAATAATGGGTTTGTTAACGATTAACGTAATTAGACTAAAAATTAACTAACGTGCTGTTGGCTTGATGCTCTTCTGTAGGATTCTCAAAGGACTTTTCTACTTGTCTTCTCTTCGCTTCATTGAGAGATACCGCATCAATCGGCAAGTCGGATTTTTTTCCTTTTTTGCTTGCTTTTTTCGTTTGATTTCCATACTTTTAGCCTCCATAAAACCCTTTAATAATTAATTCTATGGATAGCATTCTTTTCTGGCTGGTTCCGGTCGCTTCAGTGTTAGCCCTCTGTTTTGCTTATTACTTCCATAAGCAGATGATGAAAGAGAGTGAAGGTACTCCCCAAATGATAAAAATAGCCGCTGCGGTACGCAAGGGAGCTATGTCTTATCTGAAACAACAGTACAAGATTGTAGGTTGTGTTTTCCTTGGGCTGGTTATTTTGTTTTCAATTATGGCTTATGGCTTTCATGTTCAGAATGCGTGGGTTCCCATAGCTTTCCTGACGGGTGGTTTCTTCTCCGGTCTTTCCGGTTTTCTGGGTATGAAGACGGCAACCTATGCTTCGGCACGTACGGCGAATGCGGCACGCAATTCATTGAACTCCGGACTGAGAATCGCTTTCCGCAGTGGTGCGGTAATGGGACTCGTTGTAGTCGGACTGGGGTTGCTCGATATATCTTTCTGGTATCTGTTGCTGAACGCGGTGATTCCCGCCGACGCACTGACACCGACTCATAAACTTTGCGTAATCACTACCACGATGCTGACGTTCGGTATGGGAGCTTCCACACAGGCGCTCTTTGCCCGTGTAGGTGGCGGTATATATACAAAAGCTGCCGACGTAGGCGCCGACCTTGTGGGTAAGGTAGAAGCCGGAATTCCCGAAGACGATCCGCGAAACCCTGCCACCATTGCCGATAATGTAGGCGATAACGTAGGCGACGTGGCAGGTATGGGAGCCGACTTGTACGAATCTTATTGCGGTTCTATCCTGGCGACTGCCGCATTGGGTGCTGCCGCCTTTATACATTCGGCAGATACGGTCATGCAGTTCAAAGCGGTTATTGCCCCGATGCTGATTGCTGCGGTAGGTATTCTGCTTTCCATTATCGGTATCTTCTCCGTGCGCACCAAAGAAAATGCGACGATGAAAGATTTGCTCGGCTCGCTGGCATTCGGAACAAACCTGAGTTCCGTGCTGATTGTGGCTGCTACCTTCTTAATCCTGTGGCTCTTGCAGTTGGACAACTGGATTTGGATTTCATGCGCTGTCGTAGTCGGCCTGTTGGTCGGCATTGTGATCGGACGTTCTACCGAATATTATACTTCCCAGTCGTATCGCCCCACTCAGAAACTGAGTGAAAGCGGAAAGACCGGACCTGCCACCGTCATTATTTCCGGTATCGGTCTGGGTATGCTTTCTACGGCTATTCCCGTGATTGCGGTGGTGGTGGGCATCATTGCCTCCTTCCTGCTTGCTTCCGGTTTCGATTTCTCCAATGTGGGTATGGGGCTCTACGGTATCGGTATTGCCGCTGTCGGTATGCTGTCCACATTAGGAATCACACTGGCTACGGACGCTTACGGCCCGATTGCTGATAATGCAGGCGGTAATGCCGAAATGGCCGGTCTGGGTGCCGAAGTCCGCAAGCGTACCGATGCGCTCGACTCTTTGGGAAATACAACCGCGGCAACCGGAAAAGGTTTTGCTATCGGTTCCGCTGCATTGACCGGACTGGCTTTGCTGGCATCCTATATCGAAGAAATCCGTATCGGTCTGACCCGTTTGGGGACAATAGACCTGAGTATGCCGAACGGCGATGTCGTCTCTACCGCCAATGCTACCTTTGTCGATTTCATGAACTATTACGACGTGACGCTGATGAATCCCAAAGTTCTTTCCGGTATGTTCCTCGGTTCGATGATGGCGTTCCTGTTCTGTGGACTGACGATGAATGCGGTCGGCCGCGCAGCCGGACACATGGTGGATGAGGTGCGTCGTCAGTTCCGTGAGATTAAAGGCATTCTGACAGGAGAAGCCGAGCTGGATTATGAACGTTGTGTGGCTATCTCAACCAAGGGTGCGCAGCGCGAAATGGTGATTCCGTCGCTGATTGCTATCCTTGCGCCTATCGCTACCGGATTAATCTTCGGAGTGACCGGAGTACTGGGACTGTTGATCGGCGGTTTGAGCACAGGTTTTGTGCTGGCTATCTTTATGGCCAATGCAGGCGGTGCGTGGGATAATGCGAAGAAATATGTAGAAGAGGGGAACTTTGGAGGCAAAGGCGGTGAAGTGCATAAGGCAACCGTAGTAGGCGATACTGTGGGCGACCCGTTTAAGGATACTTCCGGCCCGAGTCTGAATATTTTAATCAAACTTATGAGCATGGTAGCCATTGTGATGGCAGGGCTTACCGTCGCCTGGAGTTTGTTTTAACTAAAAGAAGGTTTGTTTATTGAAGAGGGCGATAGCCGGAGATAAGTCCGCTTATCGCCTTCTGATTATATAGAACCGGGTAAACACCTTTTTTGCGCACTTAATCACTTTTTTCCGGCAGATAATCCTGTTTCGGGGCATTTCATGCAAATACTCGCTCAAAGCCATTTTCTCGTCTCTTATTATTTAGATACTTTTGCAAGACGATATATTATAAGTTATAAAGGGGAAATGGAAGAAATCTATCATAATGGCTAAGGGGAAAGGCTGATGTTATCAACGAACAAAATCTGTAAAACGAATGGTAGGGTGATGGTTCCGGTCGCTAGGGCTGTGAACCGGTAGAATATATTTGGGGAACAATTGTTTGTTTGTGTGAATGAATGACGGAAAAAGGGGACCTTGGATGAGGTCTCCTTTTTTATTTCCTTTATCTTTGTGGCAGATAAAAAAAAGAATAAGTATGCTACTACCTTACTTAAATAAAGACCTGATAGAGGCCGGCTGCGATGAGGCCGGCCGCGGTTGCCTGGCAGGATCAGTGTATGCTGCCGCCGTCATTCTTCCTAGAGATTTCAAGAATGAGTTGCTGAATGATTCGAAGCAACTGACCGAGAAGCAACGCTACGCACTTCGTGAAGTGATAGAGAAAGAAGCGCTGGCATGGGCGGTAGGAGTGGTGTCGCCCGAAGAGATAGACGAGATAAATATTCTCCGCGCCTCCTTTCTGGCGATGCACCGGGCTGTCGATCAGCTCTCTGTCCGTCCTCAGCATTTGCTGATCGACGGAAACCGTTTCAATAAATATCCTGACATTCCTCATACTACCGTGATAAAAGGAGACGGTAAATACCTCTCGATAGCCGCCGCTTCTATACTGGCTAAAACCTACAGAGATGATTATATGAATCGTCTTCACGAAGAATATCCGTTTTATGACTGGAATAAGAATAAAGGATACCCGACTAAAAAACATCGTGCCGCCATCGCCGAACGTGGAACGACTCCCTACCACCGAATGACCTTCAATCTGCTTGGTGACGGGCAGTTGAACCTGAATTTCTGATATTGTCTTTTGTTTCACTTTCTACATATTTTTGCAGAATAAGCACGAATTTTCTCCAAATAGCCATGAAAATGTTCGGTTTATGCTAAAAAAGTGTTGACTTGTGCTTTTATTTGTTACTTAAATGCTATATATTTGCATTCGATAACAAGAATTAAAAAAAGATAAAATCATGACAACAAGCAGACTTTATGCATCTAAGAAGTTCATGGGGGCTTTACTTCTTATGATGGGTTTTGTTTTACCTGCCAATGCGCAGTTTTTACGTACTTCTTATTTTATGGAAGGTACTCATTATCGGCAACAATTGAATCCGGCTCTGATTCCGACTCAGGGGTATTTTAATATTCCGGTATTGGGATCGGTCAATGCTACTGTCGGGTCCACTTCATTGGGTTATCAGGATATTATCGACATTATTGACGATAGCGACAATTTCTACTCTAATCCCGATTTCCTCAGCCGTCTGAAAGATAAAAACAACTTAAATGTAAACGTAAGCACGGAGATTCTTTCTGCCGGATGGTATAAAGGAAAGAACTTCTGGTCATTCAACGTAGGTGTTCGTGCGGATATAGGTGCAAGCCTTACCCGTTCCATGTTTACTTTCCTGAATGAGATGGATGCGCTTGAAGATAACTGGAGAAACAGCAATTACGATATCAGCGGTCAGAAACTGGATATTAACGCTTATGGTGAAGTTGGTTTAGGGTATGCGCGTCAGATCAATAACCGTTTGACAGTCGGTGGTAAGGTGAAAGTATTGCTGGGTATCGGCAATATGAATCTGAAGATCAACAATGTAATGATGAAAGCTAATCTTCCGAGTGATACCCGCATCAGCCAATTACAGAATATTCAGTTTAGCAGTGATCCTGTACAGGCTGCGAAAGAGATAGAAGCTTTGCAAAATGAAATTAAAGGTTATCATGCAAAGCTGACAGTCGATGCTCATCTGGAAAGTTCTTTCAAAGGACTGGAATTGGTAGAAGAAAACGGTCAGGACTATATCAGCGACTTTGATTTTGATAGTGGTAAGTTGGGTATTGCAGGTTATGGTTTCGGTATTGATTTGGGAGCTTCTTATAAAATTATGGATAATCTGACAGTGTCTGCCTCTGTTCTAGACTTAGGATTCGTCAAATGGTCGAAAGGTGCTACTAAAATAGCTTCTGCTAATCCGGAAGCAATTAATATTGCAGGTGATAATTATCTGACAGGTATTGATCCAAATAATATTGACGGTTCTGTAATTGCGGTTCAATCTAATATCAACCGTTTGCAGAATGATGCTAATGGATACATGGATCGTGTAAATGGTGGTGATGTACTCGACTATGAAATGTTGCAACTTCAGACAGAGGACGTACATAAATCACGCAAGTCTAGTCTGGCATCTACAGTTGTGGTAGGAGCAGAATACGGCTTCTTTGAGAACAAACTCGGAGTAGGTGTATTGTCTACGACTCGCTTCGTGCAACCGAAAACTCTGACAGAAGTAACATTCTCCGCAAACTATCGTCCGAAAAGCTGGCTTAACGTTGCGCTCAGCTATTCGGCTATTCAGTCTGCCGGTAAGTCATTCGGTCTGGGCTTGAAGTTGGGTCCGGTGTTCCTCGGAACTGACTACATGTTCTTAGGTAAGAACACCAATTCTGTAAGTGGATTTGTTGGTATTTCTGTGCCGTTGGGCGGAAAGAAATCCAATAAAGAAGGATAAAATAATTTCTCTCTCTTAAACATTCTCTTTTTAATATTCTCTATCGAATAAAAAACGTATTGTGTGCAGCCTGTCATCGCCGACCTTGAATTCAGGTCTTAAGAATGACAGGCTGCTTTTTTATGTCTCTGAAGTAAAGGGAAATTGAGAACTGCTTGAATTGCAATCGCTTGAATTAGAACCACTTGATTTTCCGGAATACGATAAACGCTAATGTCGACAGCACGACGGAGCACAGGATAATCAGTGCAAAGGCATACGGCATCTCTTCCAGATGGATATCCACATTCATTCCGTAGAAACTGGCTATCAATGTCGGGATCATCAGTGTAATGGAAAGGCTGGTCATGCGTTTCATGATGGCATTCACGTTGTTGGAGATGATGGAGGCAAAGGCGTCCATCGTTCCGGTGAGGATATCGCTGTAGATGTTCACGGTATTAAATGCCTGTTTCAACTCGATAATCACGTCTTCCACCAGTTCCTTGTCCAGAAAGTCGGTGTCCTGAAAGATACTTTGCAGCTTTCCGATCATTACTTCATTTCCTCGGATGGAGGTGTTGAAGTAAACGAGTGTTTTCTGCAGTCTCATCAGACGGAGCAGGTCTTCGTTGCGGATACTGCGTTCCAGTTCCTTTTCGGCGGCGCTGATATCCAGATTTATCTGTTTCAGATATTTCAGAAACCATACGGCAGACGAATAAATCAGCCGGAGAATCAGATCGAGTTTGTTGCGGACTTCGATTCCCTTTCGGCGGGTGTGTTCGATGAAGTCCGGCAGCAGGTCTGTGTTGTGGTAGCAGACTGATACAATGATTTCATTGTTGGTGATGATGCCGATGGGTACGGTGCCGAAGGGAAGACTTTCGTTCTGACCGTTTTGCATCGGGATGCGTAGAATCGTCAATAGCCAGTTGCCTTCCGTGTCGGTGCGCGGACGTTCGTCTGTATCGGCTATATCGTTCAGAAATGATTCGGGTACGTTCAGGGTTTTAGTCAGAAACTCAAAGTCATCGTTGTCCGGGCATACTACATTTACCCAGCAGTTAGGAAGCCATTGCGGTTTTTCCACAAAGCCAGCTTCACAATAAAGACTGTCTCTTATACACATCTCCGAGCCCACGAGACGCGTAGTAATCTCG
>ENA-OZHU01001567-OZHU01001567.1-human-gut-metagenome-genome-assembly--contig:-NODE-1567-length-11927-cov-11.474730_pt1 | contig 11927 bp, 9 predicted proteins | sample MGYA00244054_ERZ653700 | MGnify/ENA primary metagenome ERZ653700 (study PRJEB26926, sample SAMN06165279) | human gut metagenome | biome: ENVO:00009003; feature: ENVO:2100002; material: ENVO:00002003...
CGAGATTACTACGCGTCTCGTGGGCTCGGAGATGTGTATAAGAGACAGGATTTACACTGTATGCGGAGGCTCCGCTGAGGGTCCTGCATTTCTTTGGCCCTGAACAGAAAAAATAAATTCCCAAATCTCTTGTCCTCGTGCTGCACGAGGGGGTGTATCCACATCGGTGACCCCGGTATGCCCGAGACGCTCCGGCCCTGCTTTGCGCCGGGGCGGCGTTTTATCTGTAAAAAAGACCTCCGCAGCCCTGAAAGGCGGCGGAGGTCTTCTGCTATATGGAAGAGGTCACTTCCGTGCTATCATCTCGGTATACAATCGATGCCATTATCAACAAAAAGATCGTCAGCCGCGTCCTTTTCATACATGGATCATCCTCTCGAGTTGTTTGTGGTTACAATAAGCCGTTGGAGTATGCGCAGATGGTGTTGGGTGGGAGATCGAGCATTATCTCTCCCTCAGATGTGACCACGTCAGACTAGAAGAATAAGGACATAACAAACACAGCCCCGCTTTGGCGAAGGAGAAACCAAAGCGGGGCTGTATTCAATGAAGGAGAAATGAAGGAAATATCAGATTACAGGTCCAGTTCAAACTGCTCTGCCGTAACAGTTGCTTTGCCATCGGCAGCAAAGGTGATGCCATCGGCAGACTGCGGGGTGTAGATCCATGCGGTCATGGTCTGCTCACCATCGTTGACAAAGACCTCCACGCTGTTTTTATCCAGCAGGATGCGGAGCTTGAGCGCACCGCTCTGGCTGCGCACCTTGCAGCTGCGGGTATGCACGATGTCGGCACGGGAACCGGCATGGCTGCGATCCAGCGTCAGCTGCGAGGTGTAGGGGTCGTAGGTCAGGCTGGTGTGATGGTCTGCATCGGCGGCCAGCTTCAGGGTGAAGGAGCGGTATTCGCCGGGCTGCACCGTGACAGTCAGGTCGGCCACCCGACCCTTGATGCCTTCCAGAGAGGTTTCGTTTTGCACCGTCACATTTTCGTGGAAGGTTCGCTTGCCGTGGACGGCATCCAGCTCCCGCACGGGGGTCTGAATAATGCGCCCGTCCTTGATGTGCAGCTCGCGGGGGCAGATGGTCTGCCCGAACCACTTGCAGCCCTGGGGCTTATCCTCGGTGTCCGACCATGTCTGCAGCCATGCGGTCATGATCCGGCGGCCATCCGGGGCAAGGGTGGTCTGGGTGGCGTAGAAGTCGATGCCGCCGTCCATCTGCTGCACGTTTTCCCTGGTGAAGGTGTGGGTGGCTTCGTCGTAGCTGCCGATGAAGGCAATGACGTTGTGGCCGTTGTGGAACTCGCCCTTGGGCAGCATCTCCATGGGCCCCAGCATCAGGATCTGCTTGCCGTCCAGCGGGAAGAAGTCCGGGCACTCCCACATTTTGCCGTACTGATTGTTGCAGCGTTCCAGCACCGTGACAAAGTGCCAGTCGAAGCCGTCCTTGCTCTGGAACAGTGCCGCTGCGCCGCTGCCGTCCTCGGCCAGGCAGACGGTGACGACAGAGTAAGTGCCGTCGGCCTCACGCCAGATCTTGGGGTCCCGGAAGTCGAACTTGCTGAAGCCTTCCGGCAGGTCTTTCTGGGTCAGCACCGGGTTGCAGGCAGGCTTTTCGTAGTTGAGACCGTCACCGATGGCAATGCTCTGGGTCTGGATGTCCCGCATCTCCCCATTGGGCTGCTTTTCCGCCACCACGCTGGTGTACATCAGCAGCTGCTTGCCGTCATCCATCTCGGTGGCAGAGCCGGAGAAACAGCCGGGGCCATTGTCTGCCGGGGAATCCGGTGCGAGCGCACAGGGCAGATACTCCCAGTGCAGCAGGTCGGTGCTGACGGCGTGACCCCAGTGCATGGGCGCCCACCGCACATCGTAGGGGTTATACTGATAGAACTGGTGATACTTCCCTTTATAATAAGAGAAGCCGTTGGGGTCGTTGAGCCAGCCCACATAAGGAGTCATGTGGTAAGCAGGGCGTTCCGCCGGGGAAATGGCAGCGCCGTGCTCGGCCTCGTAGGCACGGGCTTTTTGTAAAGTCAAATCGTTCATGGAATCCTCCAAAGGAAAGAATTCTTATGCGTAGTAAGCATCCAGATATTTCTGCATAATGCCCAGATAGTCGGACAGGCCGTAGGCTTCCAGCTTGCTCAGATATTCGTTCCACTCTGCATCCGTAGTGCCGTTCATGATCCAGTTGGCCTTCTGCGTATTCATGTAGGTCTGCAGATCTGCCTGCAGGTTAGAGACCTGCTCGGTGTCCTCGTTGCTCATAAAGACATTGGGATAGACATAATCGTTGTTCATATCCGGGGTGTAGATCTCCTTGATCCAGTCCAGACGATACTGTGCATCGTCCGGGCAGGTAACATATACACCATAGTAATCATCCAGAACTGCCAGAGGCCCACTGACACACTGCGCTTCACGGACTTCCACGGGAGAAGCATCGCCCAGAGGAGCGTGCTTCAGCATGGGCTCGCCCTTATCGTTGGTGGACAGTTCAAAAATGTTAAAGCCTTCCGCATCGCCGTAAGTACCCCAGTTGTTCTGCGGAGACTGGAGGGGTGCGTACATCTGATCCAGCCATGCACAAACCAGTGCAGGATTATCTGCCTTTGCGGTGACAACGCATCTGCCGCGGGCAAAGCCGCTGGTGAAAGAGCCGTTCTGCGGAGTGATATTCCGGGTATCGGCGGTCAGGGCAGGCAACGGCTCCCAGTCGGTCAGGTTGTCAATGTTGGCAACATCCCAGCTGAAGCAGACACCATAGCGGCCAGCCTTGCCCTTGGAAACATAGGTGGACCACTCCTGCGTGAAGCACTCCGGGTCGATGAGCTTCTCGGCATACAGCTTGTGCAGCCAGTCCAGACCATCGCGGTAGCCCTGCTGGGTGGCGGCACAGATAACTTTCCGGTCGTTGGTAACGGCGATATGGCGGTCTTTGTCTGCATCGCCGTAGCCTTCGCCAAAGCCATTGATGAGGATGCTGGGGTCCTGATCGCCGTTGTTGACGATGCAGGACATGGGGATGATGTCGCCGTCAATGCCATACTCTGCCTTGATAGAAGCGGCGTTATCACGGAATGCCATCAGCACCTGCTCAAACTCGTCCACTGTGGTGGGCATCGACAGACCGAGGAAGTTCAGCCACTTGGTATTGATGAAGCTCATGTTGCCAATGGTCTGGATGGCGGTCTTTTCTGCGCCGAGCTGCTCGATCCAGGGCAGTGCCCAGATGTGGCCATCGCTGTCGGTACACATGGTGCGGTACTCCGGGTACTGCTCAAAGACCTTCTGGAGATTAGGCATATTGTTGTCAATGTAGTCTTCCAGATTAAGGATGACACCCTGATCTGCGTAGCGCAGCAGATTGCTGTCGGTAAAATCAGCAGTAAAAACAAAATCCGTCAGGGTGTTGGGGTTGGACATATTCAGGGTGATCTTATCGCTCCACTGGTCGGACTGGATGGCGGTCCAGTCGATGTGCACATTGGTCTGCTCTTCCAGACGCTTGAAGATGGTGCGGTTGTTCGGCTCGGGTTCGCTGCCCACAGGGAAGCTGGTCATACCGGTAAAGGTGACCTTTTCGGACAGCGGAAATGTAACGGCACCGGTCGTGTCCACAGCTGCAGCAGCAGAATTACCGCTGCCGATGGATTTGCCGCCGCCACAGGCAGACAGAGCAGCGGCAGAGCCCGCCAGAGCGCAGACCTTGAGGAAGTTGCGGCGAGAGATCAGCTTTTTCATGGTATTTTCTCCTTTTTTATGTTTCTTTTTTCGTGTAACAGATGAGCGTACCGGCTCATAAAATTCCGGAATATCCTCAGCCTTTAATGGAACCAGCCATGATGCCGGCATCAAAATACTTCTGGAAGAAGGGATACATCACCAGCAGCGGCAGACTGGAAATAATAATGGTTGCATATTTGAGCAGCTCTGCCATCTTCGCACGTTCGGCAGTACTCTGGATATCTGCGATCATGCCGGATTCCGGCTGGCTCTGGATCAGGATGGAACGCAGCACCAGCTGCAGCGGCTGCTTCGATGCGCTGTTCAGGTAGATCATGGCGTCAAAGTAGCTGTTCCACATTGCCACGAACTGCCACAGAGCCAGAACTGCCACCACCGGCATACAGACGGGCAGCAGGATCTTGAAGAAGTAAAGCATCTCGCTGGCTCCATCCACATCCGCAGCTTCGCGCAGCTCACGCGGGATGCCTTGATAATAGGTACGGGCAATGATCATGTTCCACACGCTGAATGCTCCCGGCAGAATGACCGCCCACATGGAATCCAGCAGACCCAGATTGTTGATGAGCAGGTAGGTGGGGATCAGACCGCCGCTGAAAAACATCGTGATCACAAACAAGGTGTTGAAGATCTTTTTGCCTTTGAAGTCCGGCAGCGACATGGGATAAGCGGCAAGCATCGTCACAGCTACCGAGATGACGGTGAAGATGATCGAGTAAAGTACTGCGTTCTTGAAGCCGACCCAGATCTGCTTGTCCGAAACGACACGCTGGTAAGCATCCAGACTCCACTTGCTGAAATCAAAGGAGATGCCCTTGTTTTGCAGAGTGACCGGGTCCATAAAGGACGCGATGACGATGTAGATCATCGGAACGATGATCGCCAGCAGGAACAAGCCCAGAAGTGCGTAGCCGCAGTACAGGATGATCTTATCTTGTCTGGTGTAGAGGGCCATTTTTGATTTTTTCTGTTTTGCCATGGTAAACCCCTCCTTACAAGCCCTTGCCATCGTTCATTTTGGCAACGACCTTGTTCACTGCGATCAGCAGGATGACGTTGACAACGGTGTTGAACAGACCGACTGCCGTGGAAAAGCTGTAATCGCCGTCCAACAGGCCCTTTTTATAAACGTACGTTGCAATGATCTCGGCGGTGTTCAGGTTCAGGTCAGTTTGCAGGGCATAGGCTTTTTCAAAACCGATGCTCATGATGTTGCCTGCCTGCAGGATGAACTGAATAACGACCATATCCTTAATGGCGGGCCACTCCACCGTCATGATCTGCTGGATCAGGTTTGCGCCGTCGATCATCGCAGCTTCCTTCAGATCTTTGCTGGCGTTAGAAAGGGATGCGGTGTACATGATGGATGCCCAGCCGGCACCCTGCCAGATGCCGCTGATGATGTAGATGGGGCGGAACGCTTCCGGTAGCGTCATGAAGTTGATGCTGGTGTGAAGCAGGCCATTCACAGGACCGGTGACACTCAGCAGCACCCGGACGATACCGCACAGCACGATGACCGAGATGAAGTTGGGCATATACAGCACCAGCTGCACCTTCTGCTTGATTTTCTTGCTCTCGATACGGTTGAGCAGGAATGCCAGCAGGATGGGGATCGGGAAGCCCCACAGCAGACCGTAGACGCTCAGCTTCAGGGTGTTGATCAGATAGCGCTGGAAGTCCGGCGAGGACATGAAGCGGGTAAAGTTTTTGAAGCCTACCCACTCGCTGCCCCAGATGCCCTTGAAGGGATTGTACTTCTGGAACGCGATCAGCACACCGCCCATGGGAGCGTACTTGAACACCAGCGTCAGCACCACGGCAGGCAGCAGGAACAACAGGTAAAGCTGCCAATGCCGTTTGATGTAGACCCATGTGTTGTGCAGCTTGCGTTCTGCTGTCAGCACAGCCGTTTCCGGCGAGGCCGTCTTTGCTTTCATGAATCATTCTCCTCCTTTTTGATTTGCTTGCCGCTTGATTTGTGTTTTACATTTGCACCTTTGAATTTTACGTTTTTCACTTTGATTGTGCAAATGTAAAACTCTGTAATTCATTTATATCACTCAGGCAAGCGAATGTCAACGATAATTCATGGTATATATCAATAAATACTGTGGATTTGTACAGATGCACAAATTCGAAAGTGCGTAAATATGCAAAATGATGATTTGCATTTTTACATTTGACTAATTTGTGCATTTGCACTATACTGGAGTCACAAAGAATAAGATCTGTCACCAGACTTTATCTATAAAAAAGAACATCCGCTCCTGTATTATAAAGAAAGAGGATGACTTATGGCAACCAAGGTCACCATTCAGGATATTGCAAGCGAACTGCAGCTTTCCCGCAACACAGTTTCAAAGGCCATCAACAACACCGGTGTGCTGGCAGATGCCACACGGGAGAAGATCCTGCGCAAAGCCGCCGAAATGGGCTATAAGCAGTTTGCCTATCTGCCGCTGTTTCAGGAAGACGCTGCAAAAACAGCAGAGCCTTTCATTCTGCCGAGTGACAAACGGGAGATCGCCATGCTGACGACCCGTTTTCTGAACAACTCTCACTTTTCCTCCATGATGCTGGATCGTTTCCAGTCGGAAATCGACCATCTGCACAGCTGCATGACCATTCATCGCATTTCTCCCATAGAGCTGAAAGAGAAAAAACTTCCATCTTCTCTCAACATCCAGCACACAGCCGGCATCATCTGTTTTGAAGTATTCGACTATGACTACGCACAGATGCTGTGCGATCTGGATGTTCCGCTGCTGTTTGTAGACACCCCTGTGATGGATATGCGTCCTCCTCTGAAAGCTGACCGCCTTTATATGGAAAACCGCATTGAGATCCAGAATGTAGTGGCCCACATGGTCCAGTGCGGCAAAAAACGCATCAGCTTTGCGGGGGATAAAAACCACTGTCAGTCCTTCTTTGAGCGTTATATGGCTTATAAGGATGCAGTGGAGCACTTTGGTCTGACAGAAGGCCTGAGCACCTGTGCGATGCCATCTGGACAGCAGAACTATCCGGTATCCCTGTACGAAACCATACGTCGGTTCAAAACGATGCCGGATGCCTTTGTCTGCGCCAATGACTTTGTTGCCATGGATCTGGTCAAGGCATTGAATGAGCTGGGGTATTCGGTTCCCGATGATATCTGGGTCTGCGGCTTCGATGACAGTCAGGAGGCTTCCTACTTTGTCCCCCGTCTGACTTCGATCCATATCCATGGACAGATCATGGGCTACACCGCTGCCAATCTGCTTATGACCCGCATCGAAGAGCCATCGCTGAACTATCGCACCGTCTATACGGAAACCAACCTGATCCTGCGCGAATCCACAGGAGATTGAGCGAAAGGAGAACCCCCATGCGTGACCTGTGCAATACGGACAAGCCGCTGTTTGCTGTGCTGACGAAATTGACTTACAGTGCTTACCTGAACATCTTATGGCTCGTGTGCAGCCTGCCCATCGTTACCATAGGGGCTTCTACGACCGCATTGTTCTACGTCACGCTCAAAATGGCGGAAGATCGGGACGATGGTCTGACCCGGATGTTTTTTAAGGCGTTCCGGGAAAATTTTAAGCCTGCCACAAAACTCTGGCTTATCCTGCTGGCAGTCGGCAGTTTCCTGGCTGCGGATGGCTTTGTGCTGCGCCGAATGTGGAGCGAAAACATTTTCTGGACGCTGCTCACTGCAGTGCTTATTGGTGCGGCAGTTCTGTACGGCATCGTTCTGCTGTATGCCTTTCCTCTGCTGGCACGGTTTGAAAACACCACCTTCGGCATCCTGAAAACAGCGTTTCTCGTGGGTGTCCGGTATCTGTTTTGCACCCTGCTGATGGCGGCGGTCTATGGCATCATGGGGTACGTCATAGTGTTTGTGTTCACGCCTGCATTCCTGCTGGGCATGGGCTTCTGCGCCATGCTCTGCTCCTTTCTGATGCTTCGGATCCTCTATCTGATCGGTGGAGACCCTGATGCAGTACACGAGGAATACGACCATGACAAAAACTGACCGGGATACGCTCCGCTCCCTCCATGGGCGCAAAAAGTGGGAGCACATCTGGGCATATTACAAGCTGCCCATTGCGATCGTGCTCATCGTCGTCTATATCCTCGGGTATGCAGCCTACCGCCATGTGACGAAAAAAGAGGATGTGCTTTACCTTGGTCTGGTAAATATCACTGCCGGGTCTGATCTGACGGAACAGCTTACCACCGGCTTTGCCGAGGCGCAGGGTCTGACCAAAAAGCAACAGGTCGATCTGCTGTCCGGCTTGCTGCTCAGCGAAAGCGAACGCGCAGAGGAGCAGTATGTATATGCTTCGGAGATGAAGCTGCTGGGTGCAGTCAGTGCCCAGCGGTTAGATGTTGTTCTGATGGACGAATATGCACGGGATCGACTGTTGGCAGATGATTATTTTCTCGATCTGCGGACACTGGATGCGTCTTTCCATGCACTGTCGGGTCTGAACGCCGGTGGGACCGTGCTGGATATTTCGGACACGCCGTTTGTCAGGCAGGCAGGTTTTTCTGGCAAGGTCTATCTTGGGGTAGTGCAGAATGCACCGCACCCGGAGCGTGCAGCCGCTTACATTCATTATCTGTTCCAGCGGTGATCGTTGGGTTTCACATCAAGAATAAGGAGAATTATCATGGACATTGTAACGATTGGTGAAGTTTTGATCGACCTGACCCAGACCGGCAAGGATGAGCGCGGCATTCCTCAGTTTGCCGCAAACCCCGGCGGTGCTCCGGCCAATCTGGCGGTGGCTGCCGCCCGGCTGGGCGCACAGACTGCCTTTATCGGCAAGGTGGGCGCAGATGCCTTTGGCCGCTACCTGAAAGAGGTTCTGGCAGAGAACAAGGTGGACGTTTCCGGCATGGCGGTGGATGCAGACCACCCCACCACCATGGCGGTGGTCTCGGTGGATGCTACCGGCGAGCGGGATTTCAGCTTCTACCGCAGCGCCAACGCTGACGTGATGCTGAGCAAAGAGGACATTTCGGAGGGCGCTCTGAAGGCTGCCAAAATCGTCCACTTCGGTTCTGTCAGCCTGACCGCCGACCCTTCCCGCACCGCTACACTGGATGCTGCCGCCCGCGCCAAAAAGCTGGGTGCTGTCATTACTTATGACCCGAACTACCGTGCAAATCTCTGGAAGAACAAAGAGGAAGCCATTGCCCAGATGAAAGCACCCCTGCCGCTGGTGGATATTCTGAAAGTGTCCGATGAAGAGCTGCCTCTGCTCACCGGCACCACTGACTGCGAAAGCGGCACAGCCCAGCTGGCGCAGAATGGCATCCGGCTGATTTTCGTCACCTTGGGTGCAAATGGCGTGTTCTACCGCTTTGGGGACAAGACCGGCCATGTGGCGGGCGTTCCCTGCAAGGTGGGCGACACCAACGGCGCAGGCGACACCTTCTTTGGTGCGGCACTTTCCAAGCTTTGCAAGGAGGAGCTGGACACCCTGACGGTGGACAAGCTGGAAAGCATTCTGGCTTTTGCTAACAAAGCAGCCAGCATCACCACCAGCCGGCATGGTGCCATCCCCGCCATGCCCACCCTTGCAGAAGTGGAGGGCTGAACCATGGCAGCGAAACAGGAATTTGCGTCCCGGTTTGCCAAGCACAAGGACGAGCTGGAATGGCTGTTCATGGAACTGTACCACAACCGGGAAGGGCTGGAGGTTCTGGAGCGGGAGATGGCAGAAGCCTACAACGCCCGCAGTGCCGAGCTGAAAGCACTGGATAAGGCACGTTCTGCCGACCCGGACTGGTACAAGCGTGGCAATATGTTCGGCATGACCATGTACACCGACCTCTTTGCCGGGAACTTGAAAGAGCTGGCAAAGAAGCTGCCCTACCTCAAAGAGCAGAAGCTGACCTATCTGCACCTGATGCCCCTGCTGCAGATGCCCCATCCCCACAACGATGGCGGCTATGCGGTGGAGGATTTCGACACCGTAGACCCTGCCCTTGGCACCAACAAGGATCTGGAAGATCTGACCCGTGAACTGCGCAAGGCGGGCATCAGCCTGTGTCTGGATTTCGTGATGAACCACACCGCCAGCACCCACCGCTGGGCCATGGCGGCAAAGGCAGGCGACCCGTGGTTTCAGGCGTATTACCATCTCTATGACGACCGCACCATCCCCGACCAGTACGAGCAGACTGTGCCGCAGGTGTTCCCCAACACTGCCCCCGGCAACTTTACATGGTGTGAGGAGATGCACAAGTGGGTGCTGACCACCTTCCACGACTACCAGTGGGATCTGAACTACGCAAACCCGGCGGTGTTCGTGGACATGACCAAGAGCATCCTGCATCTTGCCAACCTCGGCGTAGAGGTGTTCCGCATTGACGCCGTGCCCTACATCTGGAAGCAGCTGGGCACCACCTGCCGCAATCTGCCGCAGGTACACACCATCGTGCGGATGCTCCGCATGGTGCTGGAATGCGTCTGCCCGGCGGTCGTGCTCAAGGGCGAGGTGGTCATGGCTCCCAAGGAGCTGGCAGCGTACTTCGGCACCCCGGAAAAACCGGAATGTCATATGCTCTACAACGTATCCACCATGGTCAACCTGTGGGGTGCCCTTGCCAGCCGGGACACCCGGCTGCTGAAAGCCCAGCTGGATGCCCTCCACGCCCTGCCGGACAACTGCTGGTTCGTGAACTATCTGCGCTGCCACGATGATATTGGCTGGGGTCTGGACGAGGCGGTGGAAAACCGGCTGGGCATGGACCCGCAGAAGCACAAGGAATATCTGTACCACTTCTACGAGGGCAATTTCCCCGGCAGCTGGGCAAAGGGCGAGCTGTACAATTACGACCCCGCCACCGGCGATGCCCGCAGCTGCGGCACCACCGCCAGCCTGTGCGGTATCGAACAGGCACTTGAGAAAAACGATAAAATTGCGCTGGATTATGCCGTGAAGCGCGACCTGCTGCTGCACACTGCTATGGCATTCTTGCAGGGCTTCCCCATGCTGAACTGCGGCGACGAGATCGCCCAGCGCAACGGCTGGGACTACAAAAACGACCCCGACCGTGTGGAGGACAGCCGCAATCTGCACCGCAGCAAGTTCAACTGGGAGGATGCCAAGCAGCGCACCCAAAAAGGCACGCTGCAAAACAAGTTGTGGCAGGGCATGGAGCAGCTGCGCCAAATGCGGGCAGACCCCTGCTTTGCCCCGGATGCGTGGGTGACCACATGGGACAGCCACAACCCCGGCGTGCTGGCGCTGGTACGCAAGCGCGGCGAGGAAACGCTGGTGGGACTGTTCAACTTTACCGAGTACCCGGCAGGAGCCGGTCTGGACGCTCTGGGCGGCGCGTATCACACCCCGGAGGGCGCTTCCGTCTGGCTGGCTGATGTGGAACTGAAGCCCTATCAGGCGCTGCTGGTAAAAAACAAATAAGCAAAACGAGCCATCCGGCCTATGCCGTTAAGTTAAGCGGCTAATAAAAAATGGACCTCATCAAAAAGCGCCCCGGCTCCCTCGTGCAGTGAGGGAGCCGGGGCGCTTTCTTGCGCGATACGGTCTTTCTTACTTCCGTGCTATCATCTCGGTATAGGCCAGCACCAGCGGGCCGACACCCTTTGCGTCGTTGCAGACCACCGGCTCACTGAAATAGTAAGCCAGCGAGCCGTCGCGGTGGTCCTTGCCGCCGAGGCCGGCCACGAGGCAGATGCCATCCAGCTGCAGGCTGCCGTCCGGGTTCTTGCTCAGATACTTGTCACAGGTGCCGTAGAAGGCTTTCTCGGCCCATGCGGCCATCCGCTTGGGCAGGTAGCCGAGACGCACGCCCTTGAGCACGGCGTAGGCGAAGAGGGCCGTGCCGCTGGTCTCGAGGTAGTTGCCCTCGACGCCGGGGTGGTCCATCACCTGCCAGAACATGCCGGTCTCCTCGTCCTGGAACTTGTGCACGTCCTCGATGGTCTGCTTGAGCATGGCCATGATGCCGCGGTACTCGTTGTACAGCTGCTCGTCCATGCGCTCCAGCACGTCCACCATGGCCACCATGAACCAGCCCATGGCGCGCAGCCAGAAGTTGGGGCTGCAGCCGGTGACGGGGTCGGCCCAGTACATCTGGCGGCTCTCGTCGTAGCCGTGGTAGTACAGGCCGGTCTTTTCGTCCCGCATGTGCTTTTTGATGTTCATGAACT
>ENA-OZHU01001573-OZHU01001573.1-human-gut-metagenome-genome-assembly--contig:-NODE-1573-length-11893-cov-4.052205_pt1 | contig 11893 bp, 8 predicted proteins | sample MGYA00244054_ERZ653700 | MGnify/ENA primary metagenome ERZ653700 (study PRJEB26926, sample SAMN06165279) | human gut metagenome | biome: ENVO:00009003; feature: ENVO:2100002; material: ENVO:00002003...
CAGCGTCAGATGTGTATAAGAGACAGGACCGCACCATTCGGCCCAGAAGTCGATGACCACCGGCTGATCGCCTGCGACCAGCGCTTCGAAATTGTCTTTGTTGATTGCCAATGCCATAGCTTTGAGTTTTTTGTTGATTATCAATTAAAGTATGCTTATGCGATTGAGTAGTGGATGCTGTTGTCGTCCAAATATCCGACCAGAGATTGCGAGAGGCTCACCTTGTGGCTTTTCGAGAAGAGGCGCAGCGAGACCTGCGCTCCGCGGTCGTAGACGTTCAGGCGCAGCAGCGTGTCGCCCTTCGACTCGCGGACCCTCTCCGTCAGGTCGTGGATGAACGCTTCGGTCACCTCCTCGATCGGCAGCTGCACGATCATCTCCTTGATCGTGTCGCGCATCTCCTGCAACTGAACCATCGAAATGATCTTGAATTCCAGCTCCTTGTCGTTGTAGGGCTTGGCCTGCACGCGGCCCCGGACGAAGAGGAAATAGTCCGGGAAAAGGTATTTGCGGAAGTTCTCGTAGTCCTTGCCGAAGAGGGCGAACTCGTGGCCTCCGTTGTAGTCCTCGAGTTTGAACTTGCCCCACGGCTTGCCGGTCTTGGTCATCAGGTTCTGCACGCCCACGACCATGCCCGCCACGGCGATCTCCTGCCCCTTGAGGGCGTCGAGGTTCTCCAGCTCCGAAAGCTGGGTCTTGCACATGTGGTCGATGATGATTTTGTAATCGTCGAGCGGGTGCGCCGAGAGGTAAAGGCCCACCATTTCGCGCTCCTTCGTGAGTTTTTCCAACTGGCTCCAGTCGGCGCAGGCCGGAAGCACCGGGCGCTGGATGTCCACGTGCTCGCCGCCGCCGAACAGACTCTGCTGGGCGTTGTTCTGCTCGGTCTGGAACCGCTGCCCGTAGCGCATCAGCTGCTCGATGAAGGTGATGCCGCTCGAATCGCGCAGGTCGACGCCGAAATACTTGCAGCGTGCGAAATCCGAGATCGAGTCGAACGCCCCGGCGTAAGCCAGGTTTTCGAGGCATTTGCGGTTGACGAGCGAGTAGTTCACGCGCTCGACGAAGTCGTATATGTCCTTGAAAGACCCGTTGGCCTTGCGTTCGGCGATGATGCTCTCCACGGCCGCCGCACCGACGCCCTTCACTGCCGCGAGGCCGAAGCGCACGTCCCCGGCGGCGTTGGACGAGAAGGTCCGCATCGACTCGTTGATGTCGGGTCCCATGACGCTGATGCCCATGCGCTTGCACTCGTTCATGTAGAGCGTCAGCTGCTCGATGTTCGTGAGGTTTCGGCTCAACACGGCAGCCATGTACTCCGAAGGGTAGTTGGCCTTGAGGTAGGCCGTCTGGTAAGCCACCCACGAGTAGCACGTGGCGTGCGACTTGTTGAACGCGTAGGAGGCGAATTTCTCCCAGTCGCCCCAGATCTTTTCGAGCACCTTCGGATCGTGTCCGTTCTTCCTGCCGCCCTCGATGAACTTGGGTTTCAGGTGGTCCAGCTTGTCCTTGAGTTTCTTGCCCATGGCCTTGCGGAGCGTGTCCGACTCGCCGCGGGTGAAGTTGGCCAGAAGACGCGACAGCAACATGACCTGCTCCTGGTAGACCGTGATGCCGTAGGTATCCTTGAGGTACTTCTCCATCACGGGGATGTCGTACTCGATGGGGCTGCGGCCGTGCTTGCGGGCGATGAAGTCCGGGATGTAGTCCATCGGGCCGGGCCGGTAGAGGGCGTTCATCGCGATCAGGTCCTCGAAGGTCGAGGGTTGCAGCTCGCGCAGGTACTTCTGCATGCCCGCGGACTCGAACTGGAACGTCCCGACGGTGCGGCCCTCGCCGTAGAGGCGGTAGGTCGCGGGGTCGTTGATGATCGTGAAGTCGTCGATGTCGATCTTCACGCCCTTGGTCAGGCGGATGTTCTCCACGGCGTCCTTGATGATCGAAAGGGTCTTCAGCCCCAGGAAGTCCATCTTGATCAGTCCCGTGTCCTCGATCACCGAACCCTCGTACTGCGTGACGAGCATCTTCTCGCCGGTCTCCTTGTCGTCGGCCGTCGAGACGGGGACCCAGTCCGTGATGTCGTCGCGGCAGATGATCGTGCCGCAGGCGTGCACGCCCGTGTTGCGGACGTTTCCTTCGAGCATCTTGGCGTAACGGATCGTATCGCGCAGAATCGGGTTGTCCGACTGTTCGGCGGCTTTCAGTTCGGGGACGTAGTCGATGGCGTTCTGCAGGTTGAGCTTCTTGTCGGGAATCTTGTCCGGCACGAGTTTGCAGAGGCGGTCCGACTCCGAGAGCATCAGTTTCTGCACGCGCGCCACGTCCTTGATGGCCAGTTTGGTGGCCATCGTGCCGTAGGTGATGATGTGCGCCACCTTCTCCTTGCCGTATTTCTGCGTCACCCAGTTCAGGACCCTTCCGCGGCCGTCGTCGTCGAAGTCGACGTCAATATCGGGGAGCGAAATACGGTCGGGGTTCAGGAAACGCTCGAACAGCAGGTCGTAGGCGATGGGGTCGATCTGCGTGATGCCGAGGCAGTAGGCCACGGCCGATCCGGCGGCCGATCCGCGGCCCGGACCCACCGACACGTCCAGCTCCTCGCGCGCGGCGCGTATGAAGTCCTGCACGATCAGGAAGTAGCCCGGGAAACCCATCGTCTTCATAATGTGCAGCTCGAATTTCAGCCGTTCCTCCTGCTCTTCGGTCAGCTGCTCGCCGTAGCGCCTATGCGCGCCGTCCATCGTCAGCTTGGCCAGATAGTCGGCCTCGAACTTGATGCGGTAGAGTTTGTCGTAACCTCCTAATTTCTGAATCTTCTTGAGTCCCTCCTCCTCCGACATCACCACGTTGCCGTTCTCGTCGCGCGTGAATTCATCGAAAAGGTCCTTCTCCGTGAGCCGGGCGCGGTATTCGGCCTCGGTTCCGAACTCCTCGGGGATCTCGAAGTTAGGCATGATCGGCGCATGGTCGATCGAGTAGCACTCGATCTGGTTGCAGATGTCGACGGTCGTCGACATCGCCTCGGGGTCGGTCTGGCCGAAGATCGCGGCCATCTCGGCCGTCGTCTTGAGCCACTCCTGCTTCGAGTAGAGCATGCGCTTGGGGTCGTCGAGGTCCTTGCCCGTCGAGAGACAGATCAGCCGGTCGTGCGCCTCGGCATTGTCTTCGTCCACGAAGTGCACGTCGTTGGTGCAGACCATTCTGACGTTGTGCTTCGCGGCCAGTTCGCGCAGGTGCTTGTTCACGTGCAGCTGCATGGGATAGGCCTCGTGGTTGGCCCGCTCGACGGTGGCCTTGTGGAGTTGCAGTTCGAGGTAATAGTCGTCGCCGAAGACCTTCTTATGCCATCGGATCGACTCCTCGGCCTTTTCGAGGTCGTTGGCCGTGATGGCGCGCGGAACCTCGCCCGCCAGACAGGCCGAACAGCAGATCAGCCCCTCGTGGTATTTCTCGATCTCCGTGCGGTCGGTTCGCGGACGCATGTAGAAACCTTCGGTCCACGCCTTCGAGACGATCTTGATGAGGTTGTGGTATCCCTTGAGGTTCTTGGCCAGCAGGATCAGGTGGTAGCCGCTCTGGTCGGGCTTGCCCTCCTTGTCGTGGAGCCGGCGGCGCGCCACGTAGACCTCGCAGCCGATGATGGGCTTGAAGGCGAGTTTGCGCCGGCACTCCTCCAGTTGTTTTTCGCATTTGGTGATCTCGGCAGCGGGGTCGGCGCAGGTCTCCGTGCCGTCGCGCAGGGCGGCGATGCGGGCCTCCGCCTCGGCGGCCTTGTCCTTGCATTTGCCCTTGACTTTCTGGACGTAGTTGTAGAACTCCTTGATGCCGAACATGTCGCCGTGGTCCGTCACGGCGATGCCGGGCTGTCCGTCGGCCATGGCCTTGTCCACGAGCCGCTGGACGCTGGCCTGTCCGTCGAGGATCGAATATTGCGTATGTACGTGAAGGTGTACGAATTGGGGCATTGCGTCAAAATTTTGCTACGACAAAGATAATATAAATCGGGGGTATAATCAAATGCCGGACGACTTGTTTTGCCGGGATGCGGCCCCTCTCCGGTTCCGGACGAAGATAATGTTTTTTTATTGAAGAATTCATGGCAGGGCTATTGCATTTTACCGATAAAATGCTTAACTTTAAACACCGAACCAAGAACCGAAGAATTATGCAAGACGACACGTTGGTTGTACTGGCGGAGTACAACACCATCACAGAGGCCGAGATCGCCAAGTCGATGCTCGACAGCGCCGGTATCTGGTCGACGATCCGCAACGAATACATGTCGGCCATCTACCCGATAGGGACCATGCCCGCCCAGATTGTCGTCCGCGAAGAGGACTACGAGAAGGCGAAGGCGATGCTCCACCACCGATAAGAACCCCATGAAAAAGCTCCGCTGCACGGCGGAGCTTTTCGTTCAGTTGTTGTGGTAGTTGACCCGGTATTCGTAGGCCGTCCGCTGGGGCACGCCGCGCACCTTGCGGGGCGTCCATTTGCCCTTGCTGCTGCGGATGACGCGGAGCACCTCTTTGGTCAGCCGCTCGTCGGGCGACTGCACGACCTCGCCGATGGCGATGCGCCCGTCCGGCTCGATGTAGAACCGCACGTGCACCACTCCCTCCACGCCCTTCTCCGTGAAACGCCCGTCGTAGCGGACACGCATCTTGGCCCACGCGTGGAAATTCTCGTCCGGATTTTCCCCCATGAAGAGCAGCGGATCGGCGTCCTGCGCCCTCCGGATCTTCTCGACCGGAATGCGGATCGTCATCCGCGAGGTGTAGGAAACCGGACTTCCGTCGGCCAGCGTCGCGGGACTCCACGTTCCGCCCAGACGGTCGTACGCCTTCTCCATCGCCCGGCGGGTGGCCGCCGTCGCCGGAGCGAACTCCGCATGGTCGCGGCCCTCCTGCGTATTGTCCATGTAGCGCCACTCCGCGACGTTTCCCGCCTTGTCGATTTGCAGGGCGATGCCCACGACCGGAGAGATCGAGTCCGCCGGAATCTGCTGCTCGATGGCAATCTTCTCGACCGTGGCGGCCATGCGCGTCATAAAGACCCTGATCACCGCGCCGTTGAATGCGGGAGGCGTCACCTCCGACTGCGCGAAGACCGCTCCCGTTCCGGCAAGCAGAGTGAATAATATCGACAACAAGCAGTTTATCATAATATTATAAGATTTATTTAAAGCCCCGCTTTAAGCATTCCAGATGCGCCACGAGGCTTCGGCCTGCCCGACGAACATCGTCCGCCCGTTCAGAATATGCGCCCCGCGCTGACGGCCGTAGTCGAGGAACTGCGTCAGCGGCGGATTGTAGACCAGGTCGAGCAGGTAGTGCTCCGGCGTGACATAGGCATAGGGGATACGCGGCGCGGCATCGACGTTGGGGTAGGTCCCCACGGGCGATGCGTTGACAATCAACCGGCTGGCTTCCACTGCCTCACACGGCAGATCGTCGTAGGTGTAGTTGCCTTTCGCCGCTTCGCGCGAGACCAGCGCAAAGGGGATGTCGCGTTCGGCAAGGGCATACTGCACGGCCTGCGAAGCGCCTCCCGTGCCGAGCACGAGAGCCTGCACGGGCTGGGCCGCGCCCAGCAGTTCGTTCAGCGCGGCCCGGAGGCCGATGACATCGGTGTTGTGGCCCGCGAGACGCCCGTCCGCCGTGCGGCGGATGCAGTTGACGGCCCCGATGGCCTCGGCCTCGGGCGACACCGAATCCAGAAAGGCCATTACGTCGCGCTTGTAGGGAATCGTGACGTTCAGCCCGCAAAGCTCCGGGAGACGCTCCAGCAGACCGGGCAGGTCTCCGATCGACCCGAGTTCGTAAAGCGAGTATTCACAGTCGGTTATCCCCTCTCTGTTGAACTTTTCCGTGAAGTAGGCGGCCGAAGCCGAATGCCCCAGCGGGCGTCCGATCAGTCCGAAGCGTCGCATGGGTTACTTCTCCTCTTTTTTGACGATGATGCGCGCCAGCAGTTCGATGCCGTAGATGGCCAGAAATCCAACGACGCAGAGCAGAACCGCCTGCACAAGCTGCGATGGCTGGCCGGTGAGCTGTTCGAAGGTCCCGGGAGCGACGTTGTGCTGGACGAGCGGCTGTGCGACGCCGTGGCTGTCGAGGTAGGTCTCGGCGGTCTCCTTCCACGGCCAGACCTTGTTGAGCGAGCCGACCATGAAGCCCATCAGCACGGCCACCGTGACGTCGTGCCAGTGTTTGAGCAGCCACGACAGCAGGTGCGAGAAGGAGATGATGCCCGCCGCGGCTCCGACGACGAAGATCACGATGACGGGAATGTTCAGATCGCCCACGGCCTGCATGATATATTGGTATTTGCCCAGCAGCAGCAGGATGAAGGCCCCGGAGATGCCGGGCAGGATCATGGCGCAGATGGCGATGGCGCCCGAAAGCATCACGAACCACCAGTCGTTGGGGGTTTCTGCGGGCGTGGCGACGGTGATCCACCAGGCCGCGGCGGCCCCTGCGACGAACGCGAGGAGGCTCCGCCAGTCCCAGCGTCCGATTTGCCGGGCGACGAGCAGCGCCGAGGCGATGATCAACCCGAAGAAGAACGACCAGATGGCGATGGGATGGTAGGTCAGCAGATAGGTCATCAGGCGAGCCAGCGAAAAGATCGCAATGGCGATGCCCAGCAGCACGGGCAGCAGGAAACTTCCGTTGATATGACGCCAGAACTCGCCGAGGCGGAGTTTCAGCAGCAGCTTGAGCGCCGTGGCGTTGACGCTGCGGATCGAGTCGAGCAGTTCTTCGTAGATACCCGAAATGAAAGCGATCGTACCGCCCGAGACGCCGGGAACTACGTCGGCCATACCCATGGCGCACCCTTTGAGCGCAAGTACGATGTACCGGGAAAAATTCATGGTCTGTTTGCGTATTTTGGTTTTAAACGCAAAGATACGAATAAGCCGGATACAAAAGCAAACTTGTTTGCGATTTTGTTCAGGCGGAGTATCTTCGGCGCAGCCAAAGATAGGGGATAAAAGACAAATGCCCGCGTTCCGAAAATTAAGTTTTCATCAATTTTTCGGGAGCCTGCCGTTTTTTCGCACCCACCTGCGTCCGCCGCTGCCGGACCTTCTCCCGCTCTCCGGCAGGTTCCGGGGACATCCTGTGCGGATAAGCCTCCGCCGCGGAGGGATTTCCCGCAGTCGGCGCCGCTCCTTTCGGAATGCCGCGCTGCGCAGGGCGCACATTCGTCCCAAACGACCGCTGTCGGACGTTTTCCCGCTCCCCGGCAGGTTCCGGGACATCGCGTGCGGAAAAGCGTTCGCCGCCTCCCGGGAGCTGTCGCCGGGCTTCGGCGCATCTTACGGCGGAACCGGGCCGGTGGCCGATTTCCGCGCGCTCCGAAACGGATCGGAACGGGCTATTCCTCCGGCTCGGGGCACGCCTTGCTGCGGCGGATGAACTCGACGACCTCGTGCAGTCCGTCGGCGAATTTCGAAAAATCCTCCTTGTAGAGGAATATCTTGTGGCGGTCGTAACTCGACGTGCCGTCGGGGGCCGTGATTTTGCGGCTCTCGGTGATGGTCAGGAAATAGTCGTCGCCGCGCGTGGCCCGGACATCGAAAAAATAGGTCCGGCGGCCCGCCTTTACGGCTTTGGAAAGAATCTGGGCTTCGTAATCCTCGCCTTCGCGACGGAGATGGGTTGGGGATAGCATGGGTTTCGTTTTTGGGTTGGTTTCAGCTTTTTCAGCGCACGCTAGTATCTACGAATATACGCAAAAAAAAGTGAATTTCCAAAAACTTGCAGGGCTATTTTACGGCTCCAGAACCGGCTGACCCGATTTGTCCCAATCTTCGAGAATCGCCACGGCCCGGGCGTAGGCGGGGCTTGCGGCGGGGTTGATGACCCGAAAATAGGCTCCCGTGCCGAACAGCCGCTGCGCCGCGAGGGCTTTGAGCTGCATGCGCACGAGAGGCTCGGAGACGGCGAACCCTTCGGCGTCGAACTTCACGCCGCGGCTTTCACCGAGCGCCGTGAGCCTTTCGAGAACCTCGTCCGAGGGGGTATACCCGGCGTCGAAGGCCTCGAACGAGGCGTAGCGGCGCGAGAGGCTGTCGCGCGAACCGTCGAGCCAGTCGCCCACGAAATCGGCCACGATGCCGCGGATCAGTTCGCCGTAGTAGTTCGAGAAACCCGCCGTGTCGGCCTCGACGAGGATGTCGGGACGGATGCCTCCGCCGCCGTAGACCGTGCGTCCGGTGCGGAGCGTGCGGTAGGCCGGGGCCGCCGCGTCGAGCGAATCGCGCGCGGCATCGTCATAACGGCGCAGGTGGTCGAGGTAGTACTCGCGGCGCTTCCCCTTCTCGTAGGGACGCTGGATGACGCGGCCCGAAGGGGTGTGATAACGGGCCACGGTGATGCGCACGGCCGAACCGTCCGAAAGGCCGATCTGCCGCTGCACGAGCCCCTTGCCGAAGCTCGGGCGGCCTACGACCACGCCGCGGTCCCAGTCCTGCACGGCCCCAGCGACGATCTCCGAAGCCGAAGCCGACGATTCGTCGATCAGCACCACGAGACGTCCCTTGAGGTCCTCGCCGTTGGTCTGGGCGCGGAACGACGACGCCGGAACGGCGCGCCCCTCGGTCGAGACGATCACCGCGCCGCGCGGCAGGAAGAATCCCGCCATCCCGATCGCCTGCTCCAGCAGGCCGCCGCCGTTGCCCCGCAGGTCGAGGATCAGCCCTTCGGGCCGTCCCAGCTTGCGGTAGGCCTCGGTGAATTCGTCCATCGTGGTGCGGCCGAAGCGGTTGACCTTGATATAGCCGATGCCCTCGCCGGCCAGATAGGAGGCGTCGACGGTGTTCAGGGGAATTTTGTCGCGGACGATCACGAAATGAAGCTGTCCGGGCGTGCCGTGGCGCACCACGTCGATTCCGACCTTCGTGCCGGTCTTGCCCCGCAGGTGTTTGGGCACGTCCGTGCGGCTCATCCCCACGGCGTCGAGCGTATCAATGCGCACGATGCGGTCGTTGGCCCTGACGCCGACCCGTTCGGCTGGTCCCCCGGCGATGGTGTTCACCACGATCACCGTGTCGCGCAGGACGTTGAACTCCACGCCGATGCCGCTGAATTCCCCGTCGAAACTCTCCTGCACGCCCTTCATCTCCTCGGCGCCGATGTAGGCCGAGTGGGGGTCCAGCTCTTCGAGCATGCCCGTGATGGCGCCCTCGACGACGGGTTTCATCTCCACCTCGTCGACGTAAAGACCCGAAAGATAACGGAAAACCTGCGCGAGTTTCTGGAACTGGCGCGCATCGTCCTCGTTCTGCGCCGCGAGGGGCAGGACGGAGAGGGTAGCGAGTATGACGAATAATCGGCGCATAATGCAATTCAGAATTCAAAATTCACAATTCACAATCCGACTTTGCGGCAAAAGCCCGCAGGTCGGCTTCCGCAACCCTGCAATCCCGAATTCTCGATTATGAATTGCAGATTTCGGTTGCCAGCTTGTCTAACAAAACCTGCCGCTGTTCACCCGTGCGCATGTCCTTGACGGTTGCGGCCCCGGCCTCCAGCTCCTGCGACCCCACGATCACCACATAGGGGATGCCGCGGCGGTTGGCGTACTCCATCTGCTTCTTCATCTTGCCCGCCTCGGGGTAGATTTCGGCGGCGATTTCACGCCCGCGCAGCTGACGCAGCAGCGGCAGCACGGCGGCCTCCTCCTCCGCGCCGAGGTTCACGAACAGCACGCGGGTCGAACTGTTGACCTCCTCGGGGAAGAGCGAAAGTCCCGTCATCACGTCGTAAATGCGGTCCGCACCGAACGAAATGCCCACGCCCGACATATTGGGCATGCCGAAAATTCCCGTCAGGTCGTCGTAACGGCCGCCGCCGCAGATCGAGCCGATGGCGAAATCGAGGGCCTTGACCTCGAAGATCGCACCGGTGTAGTAGTTCAAACCGCGTGCCAGCGAGAGGTCCAGCTCCACCGTGAGGTCGATGCCCAGCCGCCCGACATAGCCGAAGACGGTCTCCATCTCCTCGATGCCCTTCATGCCCGTCTCCGAAACAGCGAGCACTTCTTTCAGCTGGTTGAGCTTCTGTGCATTGTCGCCGCTCAACTCAAGTATCGGTTGAAGTTTGTCGACCGCCTCCCGATCCAGGCCGCGCTCCATCAGTTCGGCCTTCACGTTGTCCAGTCCGATCTTTTCCAGCTTGTCGATGGCGATGGTGATGTCCATCATCTTGTCGGCATGGCCGATGGCTTCGGCGATGCCGAACAGGATCTTGCGGTTGTTCATCTTCAGCGCCACGCGGATGCCGAGGGCCTTGAACACCCGTTCGACGATCTCCACCAATTCGACCTCGCACAGCAGCGAGCGCGTGCCGATCACGTCGACGTCGCACTGGTAGAATTCGCGGTAGCGGCCTTTCTGCGGCCGGTCGGCGCGCCACACGGGCTGAATCTGGTAGCGTTTGAAGGGGAACGTCAGTTCGCCCTGGTGCTGCACGACGTAACGCGCGAAGGGCACCGTAAGGTCGTAACGAAGTCCTTTTTCGCAGATTTTCGACGCGCTGCGCACCTCCTCGTCCGACAGTCCGGCGGCGTAGTCGCCCGAATTGAGAATCTTGAACAGGAGCTTGTCGCCCTCGTCGCCGTACTTGCCCAGCAGGGTCGAGAGGTTCTCCATCGAGGGAGTTTCGAGCGGCGCGAACCCGTAGGCGCGGAACACCCGGCGGATCGTGTCGAAAATATACTGGCGGCGCATCATCTCCGCGGGGGAGAAGTCGCGCGTGCCCTTGGGAATCGAAGGTTTCTGCATGATTACTTTATTTGTTTCACTATCTGTTGTTTTTTATCCATATAGGCCGACCAGCCTCCGCTTTCTTTCACCCGCAGATACGGAGACAGAGGCGCCAACCGCCGACGCAACTCCTGATCGTCGCGTCCGAAAAAAGCCTTCACGATCGGAATAATCCGATCCATTCGTTCCGTTTCGTACATCTCCACACGACGGAAGAGGCGGTCGATTCCAAGAAAACGTTTCTGCACGGGATAGATGTAACCTACCCAATAGCTGACCTTCCGGCTGCCGGCCAACCCCACCGAAATGAACACGGAGCGGTCGGTTTTCAAATCGGTGACGGAAACCGTTGGCGACAGCGTCGGATTCCGCTCGGCCAAAACGGCCTGATCGTACCACGGGAAACGTTCGATCTCGGCAAGGAACCCATCGAGATCCGTCTCGCCCTTTATATCGGACTCCTCCTGCGCCATGCCAGCCGTCTGCACATCCCAGCAGAAAGCGTCGATACAGGGATTCTCCCGAGCGCACGATAAAAATGCAAACATCCCCATAGCCATCAACGCATATTTTCGCAATACGCACGACACAGCCGACGGATTACTCCATCAATTTCTTGTATTTCACGCGGTGAGGCGTCGTGTCGCCGCCCTGCGCACGCTTCCACTCCTCGAACTCGCTGTACGATCCCTGATAGAAGACCACCTTCGAGTCACCCTCGAACGAGAGGATATGCGTGGCGATACGATCCAGAAACCAACGGTCGTGCGAGATGACGACGGCACAGCCGGCGAAATTCTCCAAGCCCTCCTCCAACGCACGCAACGTGTTGACATCGATGTCGTTGGTCGGCTCGTCGAGCAGCAGCACGTTGCCGCCTTCCTTGAGTGCGAGGGCCAGATGCAGGCGGTTGCGCTCGCCGCCCGACAGCACGCCGCATTTCTTCTCCTGATCGGCTCCCGTAAAGTTGAAGCGCGCCACATAGGCTCGCGCCGGCACCTGGCGGTTGCCCAGCTGAATCCACTCGCTGTTCTGCGAGATCACCTCGTAGACCGTCTTTTCGGGATCGATCGACTTGTGCTGCTGGTCGACGTAGGACAATTTGACGGTCTGCCCCAC
>ENA-OZHU01001589-OZHU01001589.1-human-gut-metagenome-genome-assembly--contig:-NODE-1589-length-11817-cov-4.089441_pt1 | contig 11817 bp, 12 predicted proteins | sample MGYA00244054_ERZ653700 | MGnify/ENA primary metagenome ERZ653700 (study PRJEB26926, sample SAMN06165279) | human gut metagenome | biome: ENVO:00009003; feature: ENVO:2100002; material: ENVO:00002003...
TGTGTATAAGAGACAGACCGTGTGTTCCTGAATAACCCGGTGGTCATGCAGGGCATGGGCCTTGCCCCGCTGGTGGTGCTTGCCACCAGCGGCCAGAATGCGGTGATGCTGGCGGTGGCGGTGGCGCTGCTGCTGGTGCCCTCCCGCGTGCTGGCCTGTCTGCTGAGCCGCCTTGTGCCTCTGCACGACGAGGACCCCGCCCCGGAAACGCTGCAGAAAAAGCTGCTGCCCCGTGCACTGGTGTACGGCTTCAGCACGGCGGTGGTGTATCTGGCGGTGTATCCCATCCTGAATATGCTGTTCAGCACCAGCCTGCTGAGCCTTGGCATCTACCTGCCCATGCTCACGGTGGAGCCGCTGCTGACCTACCGCTTTGGCCGCGTGCAGGAGACGGTGCGCAAGGCTGTCTCCAAGGGCCTGCGCATCACGGTAGGCTATGCTTTGCTGCTGGTGCTGCTGGGCTGCGTCCGTGAATGGCTGGCCGCAGGCACCATGTTCGGTGTGGTTGTCAGCCGCCCGGTGCTGCCCATGGCAAGCATGCCGGCAGGCGGCTTTATCGTGCTGGGCGTGCTGTGCGCCGTATGGCGTGCACTGGCCCAAAAGCGCAAGGCATATCTCGCCAAAGAGGCACGCAACCTTGTGGATGTGCATTCCCAGAAGGAGGCGGACCGCGAACAATGAGAGATGTTGTAACAACAAGCGCAGTGTTCTTCAGCTATGCACTGCTGGCGGTGTTCGCGCAGAACGCCGTCTTTACCCGTGCACTGGGCGTTTCGCGTCTGGTGCAGCTGGTGGGCGATGACCGCACCAGCAGCTGGCTGTTCGGTATGCAGCTGTGCATCACGCAGGTGCTGGTAACGCCCTTTGCGTGGTATGCCGGCAGCCGGATCGCGCCGCTGGCAAACCGTGTCCAGCTGCGCCCGCTGGTCTATATTGCCAGCATCGCCGTGGTGTGCCTGCTGCTGTGGCTCCGCCGCCGGACGCTGCGCACGCGCACCGTCGCCAAGGGTCCCACATGGGGCTGCGGCTTCACGGCGCCGAACGTCCGGATGCAGTACACGGGCGAATCCTTCTCCGAAGGGCTTCAATCCATCGCCACGTCGCTGACCCAGAACAGCGGCCAGGGCTCCCCCGTGGGCAAAGGCGAAATCTTCCCCGCGGCCCACTCGTTCGACATCGGCCACCGCGACCGCATCGGCCGGCTGTTCGCCGCCTGGTGGGTCGAACTGCTGCGCGTGATCAACCAGCGCGTGATGCGCCTGCGCACGGGCAAGATCAACCATTACATCCTTTTCGCACTGGCTTTCCTGGGGCTGGTGTTCCTGTTGTCGGTATTTAACGCGATTTAAGATGGCAGCACTCAACACACTCCTTCTTCTGTTGGCGGCCCTGGCGATTCCGGGACTGATCAACCGCACCCGCGCGCTGCTCGCGGGCCGCAAGGGCATCCGCTTCGCCCAGCACCTTTACGACGTGCGCCTGCTGCTGCGCAAGGGCGCCGTCTACTCCCCCACGACGACCGCCGTGTTCCGCGCGGCCCCGTCCGTCACGCTCGGCACGGCCCTCGTCGCCGCGCTGTTCGTCCCCGTGGGCGACCTGCCGTCCGCGCTGTCGTTCGAAGGCGACCTGATCGCCTTCGCCTACCTCCTGGCTCTGGGCCGCGTGGCCCTCATCCTCGCGGCGATGGACACCGGAAGCTCGTTCGAGGGCATGGGCGCCAGCCGCGAAGCCCTGTACGGCGCGCTGGTCGAACCGGCGCTGATGCTCGTCTTCGGCACGCTGGCCCTGCTGTCGGGCTACACCTCTTTCGACGCGATCTTCTCGGGCGACGCCGTGAACGGCGTGCAGCTGGTCGTGGTGCTGCTGCTGGCGGCCTACGTGCTCGTGAAGATCGTCTTCACCGAGGCCGGGCGCGTCCCGGTCGACGACCCCCGCACGCACCTCGAACTGACGATGATCCACGAAGTGATGTGCCTCGACTACTGCGGCGTCGACCTGGCCTATATCAAGATGGCCGGATGGCTCAAGACCGCCGCGCTGTCGGTGCTCGCCGCCGACGCCGTCGCCGCGACCTGCTGTCCCCGCTGGTGGGCGGCGGCCCCGCTCGCGGTGCTCGTCACGGGGCTTTCGGTGGGCATCGTCGAATCGACCCAGGCCCGCAACAAACTCGCCCGCAACACCACCTTCATCCTCACCGTCGCGGCGCTGGCCGTCCTCGTGTTCTTCACGGGCTACCTGCTGCAACTTAACATCGGTCTGCAATGATACTTCCGCTGATCATCCTCTACGTCGTGACGCTCGTCTATCTGGCGATCACCGAGCGTTTCCGCAATTTCGCCTCGCTGATCGGCCTTCAGGGGTGGCTGCTGTTCGCCGTCGCCCTGGTGCGGCTGCACGCCATCAACCCCGCCGAACTGGCCTTCATCTGCCTCGAAACCCTGCTTTTCAAGGGCATCCTCGTCCCGGGACTGCTTTTCGCCGTCATCCGCCGCACGAAGATCAACCGCGTCTCGCGCTCCGGCTCCACGCAGTCCGGCTCGCTGCTGCTGTCGCTCGTGGCGCTGGCCGTGAGCGCCTCGGTCACCTATTACATCGCCGACACGACCATCGACCTGGTGTTCTTCGGCGTGGCCTTCTACTCGCTGTTGAGCGGACTGATCCTGATCGTCATGCGCCGCCGGATCTTCTCCCACATGGTCGGCTTTCTGGTCATCGAAAACGGCGTGTTCCTCTTTTCGACGGCCATCGGCGTCGAGATGCCGCTGCTGATCAACTTCGCCATCCTGCTCGACATCCTCATCTCGGTGCTGATGCTGGGCATCTTCTTCACCAAAATCGACGGCAAGCTCCATGCCGACGACGCCGATTCACTCACCAACGTAAAGGACTGACGCCATGATCTGCTACCTCATTTTCAGCGTCCTCATCGCGGCAGCGGCCTTCACGGTCCGCCGCCGGAGCCTGCTGCGCCTCACGGGCGCGGCCTTCTACGCCGTGCAGGCGGCCTTCGCCGTTCGGATCGTCGCCGGAGGGCTTTACGGCGAGACCTCGGCCGTGTGGTTCGCCTTCGACGCCGCGGGCACGCTCTTCTACTGCCTGCTCTGCATCGTCTCCGCCTTCGCCTTTTTCCACTCGAAGGCCAGCCTCCACGACTGCGACCTGCGCCAGACCCGCACCTACGCGGGCCTGCTGATGCTCCTGACCACAGCCATCGCGGGAGCCTATTTCGCCTCGAACCTCGCCGTGACGTGGATCTTCCTCGAAGCCACCACGCTCTGCTCGGCGGGCATCGTCTACCACCGCCGCACGGCGCAGGCGCTGGAAGCGGCGTGGAAATACGTCTTCGTCTGCTCGACGGGCATCGCCATGGCCTACCTGGGCATCCTGCTGCTGGCCGCCGCCACCGACTGCGAGTCGCTCGACTACGCCACCGTCGCCGCCGCGGCCCCGGGCGGCAGCGCCCTCTACCTGAAGACGGCCTTTCTGCTGATCCTCTGCGGTTACAGTTGCAAGGCCGAGCTGTTCCCGCTCTACACCGTGGGCGTCGACGCCAACTTCGCCGCCCCGGCCCCGGCCTCGGCGCTGATCTCCACGGGACTGGTCAACGCCGGGTTCCTGGCGTTGCTGCGGGTCTACAAACTGCTCGCCGCGACCGAAGTCTTCCCATGGGTGAAATCCGTGCTGCTGCTCGTCGGCGTACTGTCGCTGGTGGTCGGCGCGCTGTTCCTGCGCCGCACCAACAACTACAAACGCTTCCTCTCCTACTCCACGGTCGAGAACATGGGCATCGCGGCCATCGGGCTGGGCATCGGGGGCATCGGGGTCTGGGCAGCCGTGTTCCACGTCGTCTGCCATACGCTCATCAAGAGCAGCCTGTTCCTCCAGATCGCCGTCGTGCGGCAGGTCTACGGCAACTACCGCATCAACCGCATCGGCGACTACATCCACATCAACCGCGTGGGGGCCGTGGGACTGCTCACGGGGATGGTCGTGCTGGTGGCCTTCCCGCCCTCGCCGCTGTTCCTCTCCGAGCTGATGATCCTCAAGCAAACCATCGCCGACGGCCGCTGGTGGCTCGTCACGGGCATCATGTTGCTGCTGTGCCTGGTCATCTACTTCTTCTGCTCGCGCCTGCTGCGCCTCTGCTACCAGCCCCGGCAGGACGAACTGCACCCCTCGGCGACCGACCGCGCACTGTCGTGGTCGGCGCTGTCGCTGCTCGCCGCCGCCATCGGGCTGGGGCTTTGGCAGCCCGCATTTTTCCGGGAACTGATCGACCGAATCGCATCGCTATGAATTACTACGTAACCGACAATACCGGCGCCTCCGTCGCGCTGAACGACATCCCCGAAGTCTCCTACGCCGCCTTCTACGAAGACCTTCGCGTAAAACTCTTCGACGCACGCTACCATGCGGCCCACTATTTCGCCCTCCCGTCGGGCGACCGCATGCGTTTCTTCCTGCTGCTGCTCGACGACGCCGAGCGCCGCGTGCTGATCACTTCGCACGCCACGGACTACTACGACGAGACGGCGCTCCCCTCGCTCACGGCCCTGCACCCGCAGATGCACCCCTTCGAGCGCGACATCTCGGAACGCTACGGCATCCGTTTCGACGGCATGCCGTGGCCCAAGCCGCTGCGGTTCCCCGCCGGGCGTTACGACCGCCGCTGTTCGATCGAGAACTACCCCTTCTACACGATGGAGGGACGCTCGCTGCACGAGGTCAACGTCGGGCCGATCCACGCAGGCGTCATCGAACCGGGGGCCTTCCGCTTCATCTGCAACGGCGAGCAGGTCCTGCACCTCGAAATCGCGCTGGGCTACCAGCACCGGGACGTCGAGACGGCCTTCGAAACGACCGCGAACCGCCTGCGGCAGATGTGCCTTGCGGAGTCCGTCGCCGGAGACAGCGCCGTGGCGCACGCCACGGCCTTCGCCCGGGCCGTCGAGAAACTCGCCCGCCGCGAAGTCCCGGCCGCGCTGGAGTGCGAACGCGCCGCGGCCCTCGAACTCGAACGCATGGCCATGCAGATCGCCGACACGGGCGCCCTCTGCATGGACGTGGGCTACCAGCTGGGGCAGGTGGCTTCGGAGGCCCTGCGCACCATGACCATCAACACCACGCAGGCGTGGTGCGGCAACCGCTTCGGCAAGGGGCTGATCCGGCCCCTCGGCACCGACCACCCGCTGACGGCCGAAAAGGCGGCGATGATCCGTGCGAACGTGCGCGAAATCGCCCGCCGCTACGACCAGGTGCGCCGCGACATCAAGTCGTCGCCCTCGCTGCTGGCCCGCTTCGAACAGTGCGGCATCGTCCCGCGCGACGAGATGCAGCGCATCGGCGGCGTGGGTCAGGCGGCCCGCGCGAGCGGTCTGGCCCGCGACATCCGCACGTCGCACCCCTGGGGCGTCTTCGCCGGGGCGTTGCGCCACGAAAGCATCGTCAAAACGCATGGCGACGTGATGGCCCGGCTGATGGTGCGCTGCCGCGAGGTGCTGCAATCGGCCGGATACATCGACCGCCTGCTCGACCTCCACGGACAGGAATGCGGGAACGCCGGACACCCGCGCCCGGACTATGCGGCGCCGCTGGCCCCCTCGTCGCTCGCGTTCGGACTGGTTGAGGGATGGCGCGGCGAGACCTGCCACGTTCTCCTGACCGACGCCGAGGGCCGCATCGCCGCCGCCCGCATCAAGGACCCGAGCCTCCACAATTGGCTGGCGCTGGCGCTCGCCGTGCGCGGCGAAGGCATCTCCGACTTCCCGATCTGCAACAAGAGTTTCAACCTCTCGTACTGCGGCCATGATCTGTAATCACACCGTTTGGCAACCCTCATACGCTCCGTTCGCTGCGTACCGCCGCGTTTACAAACCGGACCCAACTCCACCCCGCCCCGGCGGGGACTTAATGCCCGGAAAAGAATTGACCGTTACGAGGCTTTTCGTTAATTTTGTTCAATTATTTATTCAAAAATGATCCTCCCAAAAATACGCGTACTGCACAGCCACGGACGGCAGGCGATCCCCGACCTCGACGCCGTGGAGCTGGCCCCCGAATTCCGGGGCCGTCCCTGCCTGACCGAGACCCGGGACGCCGACGACGCCGAGCGCGCCGCGGCCGTCTGCCCCACGGGAGCCTTCACGGCCGCGCCCCTTGCGCTCGACCTGGGCCGCTGCCTCTTCTGCGGCGAATGCGCGCGCATCGCGCCCCGCAACGTCCGTTTCACCAACGACTACCGCATCGGCTCGCCCACGCGCGAAGGACTTGTCGTCCGTCCGGGCGACACCCGCATAGCGTTCGACGCCGGAAAGGTGCGTCCCGAAATCCGCCGCTGCTTCTCCCGCGCATTGCAGCTGCGCGAAGTCTCGGCCGGGGGCGACGCGTCGGTCGAAATGGAGCTGGGGGCCACGGGCAACGTCAATTTCGACCTCGGCCGCTTCGGCATCGGCTTCACGGCCTCGCCGCGCCATGCCGACGGCGTGGTGGTCTCCGGCCCCGTCACGGCCAACATGGCCGAGGCGCTGGAAATCTGCTACGACGCCGTCGCGGAACCCAAAATCCTCGTCGCCTGCGGTTCGGAGGCCTGCTCGGGCGGACTTTTCGCCGACAGCCGCGCCGTCGACCGCACGTTCTTCGACACCCACACCCCGGACCTCTGGCTGCCCGGCGCACCGACCCACCCGATGACCTACATCGACGGGATGATGAACCTGCTGGGCCGCAAAACCCGCCAATGACGATGCAACGGCTGACAACCATATTCGTCTCGTTCCTGAAAATCGGGATGTTCACCTTCGGAGGCGGCTACGCCATGCTGCCTCTGATCGAACGCGAGCTGATCACCAAACGCAAGTGGATCGAGCAGAAGGAGTTTTTGGACCTGCTGACCCTCGCGCAGTCGGTCCCCGGCCCGATCGCCGTCAACACCGCGGTATTCGTAGGCTACAAGGTCCGCGGACTGCGCGGCGCGGCAGCGGCCCTGCTGGGCACGGTGACGCCGTCGTTCGTCATCATCCTCGTGATCGCCATCTTCTTCGCCGGCATCCGCCAGAACCCCGTCGTCGACGCGGCCTTCAAGGGCATGCGCCCGGCGGTCGTGGCGCTGATCATCGGCCCGGTGCTCACGCTCTCCCGCGGCATGCACTGGACGATGCTGGTCGTCATCGCCGCCTCGGCCCTGGCCATCTGGTGGCTCGACTGGTCGCCGATCTGGATACTCGCCGCGGCCGCCGCGCTGGGCATCGCCTGGGAGTTGACAATGGCAAAAAAGGTGAAAGGTAAAAGGTGAGTTTTGCGGTTGAGCGAGGACAGAGACCGCCTGCGGGACATGCCGACTCCCAACTTTTAATTTTTAATTCTCAATTCTTAATTAGCGCAGCTATGATCCTCTGGCAACTCTTCATATCCTACCTCAAGATCGGATTCTTCGGATTCGGCGGCGGCTACGCCATGCTGTCGCTGATCCAGAACGAAGTGGTCGTGCAGCACCAGTGGATGACCGCCGCCGAATTCGCCGACATCGTCGCCGTGTCGCAGATCACGCCCGGACCCATCGCCATCAACTCGGCGACCTACGTGGGTTACAGCGTCGGCGTCCAGACCGGACACACCTGGTGCGGCATCCTGGGTTCGGCGATCGCCACTTTCGCCGTCTGCATGCCGTCGCTGACGCTAATGATCCTCGTGGCGCGTTTTTTTATGAAACTCAAAGGGAACCGGCTGGTCGAAGGGGCCATGCGGGGCATGCGGCCCGTGGTGATCGGCATGATCGCCGCCGCGGCTCTGCTGCTGATTTTCCCCCACGGCGACAACCCCGACGACCGGAACTTCATCGACGCCTGGAGCTGGGCGCTCTTCGGCGGTGTTTTCGTGGGTTCGTGGCGCAAGGTCAACCCCATCCTGCTGATCGTCCTCTCGGCCGGGGCGGGAATCCTGATTTACTACGTATTCTAACCCGACACACCATGAAGAAATCCTTAAAAAACAGTTAAAAAAGTGGAATATCGGCGACTATGTCCGCCAATTCTCGATCGTTACGGGCGGCGTGCTGCTGACGCTGTGGCTGACGGCCAAAATTGCCGACTCGGCAAAACAGAGGGAGGTGCGGCAGGCCATGCAGCTCGTTGCGCTCGAACTGCGCGACAACCTGCAAGTTATACAGGATTACAAATGGATGTACAACGACGAGAAACGGGTCGCATACCGCCTGAAGGAGCATGATTTCTCGCTCGACGGCCTTCCCGCCGATACGGTAGCTTACTATACCCGGCGGATCACCGGCAGCATGGGAAAACCCTACCGCTTCCTGACCGACGCGCTGGAGATGTTCAAGACGACGGGCATCGCGTCCGACATCGCCGACAAACAGGTCGTCATCGACCTTCTGCGCTGCTACAACGAACTCGGGGCATTCGACAACTCGATGAATATCTACTACGACCAGCGCATGAAAGCCATCCTGCCCGAACAGATGGGGGAAACCTTGTGGTCTGCGGATACGAATATCGACAAGGCATTCGGCAAAATGCTCGCCAGCAAAAAGGTGCGGAACTGGCTCGGTATGATTCCGAGGGCTTTCGACTCACGCTACTTCGAGACGAATGAAGAAAAGCTCGAAACAATGATTGCCGAGCTGGAAAAACGCTACCAGTAGATCAAGTGTCCGCGGATCGGTCAAAAGCCCCGCGATCAGTCCTACCGGCGGTGTAAAGATCACGCTGACGAGGAGTGCTCAATCGCCGTAGTCGTCCCGGTGGGCATACCCGACCGGTTCTTCCACCGAAGTGGAAGAGCCTTCTTTGAGGAATATCCCGGAATCGAAGCGCCGGGCGGCCTGATGCAGGGGTATGGACATCTCCGTTCCGGTTTTCACAGGGCCAGCAGCATGGCCCCGCCCGTCAGCGCCAGCAGCAGGAACGCGGCGAAGAACAACAGCCCCAGAATGGCGACGACGGTTCCGACACAACCCCATCGCTGCCCTCCGCCGGGCAGCGGATCGGTCAGCAGGGCGACGATCAGCCCGACGAACGGCGTGAAGATCAGGCTTATCAGAAACGCCCAGCCAAAGCCGATACGGCGGTGGCTGCCGATGATGCCCACCAGCACGGCGAGGAAACAGCCGCTCAAAATTCCGAATATCACTGCAAGAATACTCATATCACGTGTTTTAAGGTTGATAGAATCCGTCTAAACTCACGGGCGCAGAACCGAAAGGAAAAAAGGAACGAAGCCTCCGGGAGCTCCTAAAACCGGCGGGCCGCAGCTCGCGGAGGCGGCTATGGAGCAACGCGCAATAGCAGGCCTCCGCAGGGCGGAGCTGCGGCCTGCCAACTTGCCCCGGCAAGTTGAAACCGATTTCTTATGCCCTTTTCGGCCGCTGCAATTTCGCAGTCTGCAACTGCCGTTCTGCGCTCGTATTCATAGAACCGGCGTCTTACGCCTGCGCCGCGGAACGCGACACGGGATTCCGACTTGAGGACGGCTGCCAAAAACACAGCGCATCCCCCGCGCCCCCCCCCGCAAACCCTACCGCGTAAACCGGTAATAGGTTCCCAACGGCAGCTGCTTGCCGGCCCGGTCGGTGAAACACAGCTCGCCCCACTGCTCCTCGCGCGGCGCGCCGAACGCCTGCCTCACAGCCGTGCGTGCCAGCGTCGACGAGAGGCCCATCGAGTAGAGGTTCAGCACCAGAAACGCCCCCCGGGGTTCGAGCAGCTGCGCGCAGCACTCCAGCATCTCGCCGATGTTGTCCTCCAGAATCCACCGCTCGCCGTCGGCCCCGCGCCCGTAAGCCGGGGGATCGAGGATGATCCCGCGGTAAAGGCTCCCGCGGCGCACTTCGCGCCGGACGAATTTCAGCGCATCCTCGACGATCCACCGCACGCCCTCCAGGCCGCTCAACTCCATGTTCTCGCGCGACCAGGTCACCACCTGCCTGACCGAATCGACGTGCGTCACCTCGGCTCCGGCGGCCCGCGCCGCGAGCGTCGCCCCGCCCGTATAGGCGAAGAGGTTCAGCACCTTGGGGGCGCCACCTCGCGCAACGCCCGAACCGACAGCCGCAACACGCTCGCCATCAGTAGGTCCGTCTCCGGCCAAAGCCCGGCAGTTGTCGTAGATGAAATTCCAGTTGGCGGCCTGCTCGGGGAAGATGCCCACATGCTTGAACGACGTAAGCCCCAGCCGCATCCGCAGCCGCATCCGCTTATAGGCATACTCCACCACCCAGCGGTCGGGCATTCCGGGCGCGAGACGCCATTCGCCCCGCTCGTCGCTGCGCGCATCGCGCCGAAACGAAGCGTCGGCCATGCGCCGCCACTCCTCTTCGGCGAGCGAACGCCTCCAGATGGCCTGCGGCTCGGGACGGCGCGTCACATAACGCCCGAAGCGTTCCAGTTTCTCGAAATCCCCCGTGTCGAGGAGTTCATAATCCCCGAAATCGGGCGTCAGCTGTTCCTGCATACATTATTTTATAAATAGTTACACACCTTCCGGCTCCCGCTTTTCAAGCGGATCGACCAACGACATTTCGCAGGCCTCGCAGTCGAACGCCAGCCGGTAACGGTAGGCGCCGTGTTCCAGAAACAGGTCGCCGCGCAGCCGCGGATGCTCCCGAAGGCATTCGCCGATCTCGCGGCGGATACAGTAGGCCGAACGCAAGACCACATGCCCGGCGGTCGTCGGCGCGAGGTCCAGCCCCCGTTCGATCTGCCGCACCCCGTGGTCGCGGTAGAACGCCTCGGCCAGCCGGTTGGTGACGTTCTCCTCGGCCGCAAGCCGTTCCGACGGGTATTTTGCGGCGGGATTCTCGGGCAGAATGCGGTGTTCCGGCCGCCGCTCGCGGCGCGCTCCGGCAAGTGCCGCCAACGCTTCGCGGCGCAGTTCCGCAGCCAGCGACGCCGGCACGAACCACTCCGCGCCCCGCACTTCGGCTTCGCGGACCGCGAAGATCGTGTCGCCCGACTTCATCGCCTGCGCACGCAGTGCGGCGGCATTGGCGTCGGGATTCTTCGCCGGGTCGAGCCGCACGGCCCGCACGGCCGAGGCCGCAACGCCCTCGCAATCCGTATAAGTGAGTTTCAGCCCTTCGGCCGTCGCCTCCGCCGCGGCCTTCGCCGGAATCACCCGCCGCGTGCGGCTGCGCTCCACGGCCAGCGTGAAACGGCGGTCGAAATTGCGGCGGACCTCCGCCCCGGGCGTGATCCCCTCCATGCGATTGGGCGTGATGCGGCGACCCTCCACGGCGTTGACGTTGGTCCCGGTCACGCCGCGCGGCGTCAGGAAACAGATGCCGTCGCCCGGCGCAAGATCGTGCGCACCATCGAGCGTGAACGTGCCGCCCGAAACGCCCGCCACGCGGCCCACCCGTTCGCCGACAGCCTTCGGGGTGTCGAACGACGCCACTCCGGCGCGCTTTCCGTCCAGAAAATAGTCGGACTCCCCGCGTGTAAAACTCTTCGACGGATCGGGCGTGAAATCCGGGACGCTCTCGCCGACGGACGACCGCACCAGCCCCGGCCGCAGGGCCAGCGCCTCGTCCACCGCCCGGCGGTAGTGTGCCACAACGTTCCGGATATAAGCGAGATCCTTGAGCCGACCTTCTATCTTGAATGAAGTGACGCCCGCATCCAGCAGATCGCCAATGCGTTGCGAAAGATTCATGTCGCGTACCGACAGCAGATGCTTCCCGGCAATCCAGGTCCGGCCCTTTCCGTCGGTGAGGTCCCACGTCAGGCGGCAGGGCTGGCTGCACGCCCCGCGATTGCCGCTGCGCGCGGACATCGACCGCGAGAGGAAACAGCGGCCGCTGTACCC
>ENA-OZHU01001592-OZHU01001592.1-human-gut-metagenome-genome-assembly--contig:-NODE-1592-length-11808-cov-7.018293_pt1 | contig 11808 bp, 7 predicted proteins | sample MGYA00244054_ERZ653700 | MGnify/ENA primary metagenome ERZ653700 (study PRJEB26926, sample SAMN06165279) | human gut metagenome | biome: ENVO:00009003; feature: ENVO:2100002; material: ENVO:00002003...
CCTATTAAGTCGTCGGCAGCGTCAGATGTGTATAAGAGACAGTCTGTATATGCACAAGATATACAGGTAAAAGGTACAGTGATAAGTGGTGCGGACAATGAACCCTTACCTGGAGTAAATGTGGTGGTGAAAGGTAATGCCACTACGGGAACAATCACTGGTATAGACGGTGAATTTGCTTTGTCGGTTCCCTCCGACGCAATCCTTTCTATTTCTTATATAGGATTCAAATCATTGGAAATTCCGGTAAATGGCAAGCGTGAGCTTAAAATTGTTCTGCAAGAAGATTCTGAAGCATTGGACGAAGTAGTGGTTATTGGTTACGGTACTCAGAAAAAGAGTGTGGTAACAGCGTCTATTGCCAGAGTATCATCTGAGGATTTGGCAAATACAGCTCCGGTTCGTATGGATAATGCTTTGAAAGGCTTGGCAGCTGGTGTTACAGTTACTTCCTCTTCCGGTCAGCCGGGTGCAGCAGCTCAGATTCGTGTACGTGGTGTAGGTACGATTCGTACGGAAAATGGTGCAGCCGATCCTCTTTATATTGTAGACGGTATGCCTATTGAAGGTGGTCTGGATTATTTGAATCCGAGTGACATTGCTTCTATCGAAGTTCTGAAAGATGCTGCTTCGGGTGCTGTTTATGGTGCGCGTGCTGCGAATGGTGTAATTCTTGTTACTACTAAAAGCGGTAAGATTGGTAAGACGAAAGTGACTTATGACTTTTCTTACGGCTGGCAAAGTGCATGGAAGAATCGGGATGTGCTGAATGCTACGGAATATGCGCTCATGATGAATGAGGGTGCTATTAATGCAGGTATAGCTCCCAAATACAACGATCCATACTCTTATGGTATGGGAACTGATTGGCAGAATGAAGTATTTAATGATAATGCTCCTGTAATGAATCATCAGGTGAGTGTGAGTGGTGCGAGTGATAAGGTGAACTATTTGTTCTCAGCTGGTTATTATACCCAAGATGGTATTGTGGGTGGTAACTTTAATCGTTCTAACTATGAGCGTCTGACTTTGCGTAGCAATACACAATATACTCTCTTTGATGAATCTAAGAACCGCAATTGGTTGAACAGTCTGAAAGTGACTTCCAACCTTTCTTATGCCCGTATTAAAAGTACCGGTATCGAAGCTAATTCCACTTGGGGATCTCCGTTAGGTTCTGCTTTGGCTTTATCTCCGATGTTGACCGTTTATGATGAAGGAGATGCTGCACAGGCTCAGCTTGACAAGTATGCTAATACAACGGACTACACTCCGATTTTTGATCCACGTAACGGCAAGCTCTTTAGTATTCCCGGTTCGGAATTTGGTGAAATGACCAATCCGATTGCTAATCTTTCTTTGCCCGGCGCTAAGAACTGGAGCCATAAGTTTGTGGCTAATTTTTCTGCAGAACTGCAATTATGGGATAACCTGAAATTCAAGACTTCTTATGGTGCCGACCTCTCTTTTTGGGGCAATGATGGTTATACTCCTCTTTACTATTTGAGAAGTGGTGGTGCTTCATCACGCTCTACTGCCTACTCAGAGAAGCATGACGGGACTGTTTGGCAGTTGGAAAATGTGTTGATGTATGATAAGACGATTGACAAGCATACTTTCTCAGTATTGTTAGGTCAGTCAGCCAAGAAGAACACCGGTTCATATCTTAGAGGTACACGTAACAATATTATCAATTATAGCCGTCCTTATATCAATGCAAGTACCGGACAGGCGGCGGATGGTGATCAGACAGCAGCGGGTGCTCCTTCTGAGATAGCTACATTGGCTTCTCTTTTTGCACGGGCCAGCTATAACTATGACGAACGGTATATGTTTCAGGTTACAATCCGTCGTGACGGCTCTTCCCGTTTCGGATCTAATAATCACTACGCTGTATTCCCTTCCTTCTCACTTGGATGGAATTTAACAAACGAAAAGTTTATGGAGAGACGTCCTGAGTGGCTGACATCTACAAAAGTTCGTTTCTCTTGGGGTAAGAACGGTAATGAAAACATAGGTAACTTTAAATATACTGTGTTAACTTCAACCGGCAACAATTACATTTTCGGAGCCGGAGAAAAGGTGATCAATGGGGTGAAGGCCAGTGGACTCGCTAATCCTGACCTGAAATGGGAAGAATCAGAACAGTTGGACTTTGGTATTGACTTTGGTTTCTTTAATAACGCTTTGACTTTTACTGCCGACTATTACAAGAAAACTACCAATGGTATGTTGATGGAAATGAATATCCCTTCCTATGTGGGTGAATCCAAACCGATTGGTAACGTAGGTAAGATGGAAAACAGTGGTATTGAATTGGAAGCAGCATACAGATTCCGCGTATCTGACTGGAACTTCCGCATTGGTGGTAATCTGACCTATTTAAAGAATAAGCTGATTGAATATGGAAACGAATCTGGTTGGGCAAACCTTGATTCTTTCCAAGGTACAGGTACAATCAGCCGTGCTCAGAATGGTAAACCTTTCCCATACTTCTATGGATACAAAACTGCAGGTGTATTCCAGAATATGGATGAAGTGAATGCTTATACTAACTCTAAGGGAGAATTGATACAGCCGAACGCAGTTCCCGGTGATGTTCGTTTCGTGGATGTGGATGGAAGTGGTTCAATTGATGCTGATGACCGTACCGATATCGGAAAAGGTATGCCTGACTGGACTTATGGCCTTAATTTGAATGTAAGTTGGAAGAACTTCGATTTGAGTATGATGTGGCAAGGTACTATGGGTAATGATATTTATGATGCAACTCGCCGTACCGACATCTCTGCTACTAATCTTCCTTCATGGATGCTGAACCGTTGGACCGGTGAAGGTACTTCTAACCGTATCCCTCGTTTTATGCTGGGTGATAATACAAACTGGCAATCATCTGATTTGTATGTTTACGATGGCAGTTATTTGCGTCTGAAAAACATTCAAATAGGCTACACTTTGCCGGCGGCATTAACACAGAAAGTGTTTGTTTCTTCACTGCGCTTCTACGTAGCAGCAGAGAACTTGTTTACTTTCACTAAATATCATGGTTTCGACCCTGAAATTTCATCGGGTGGTACTTCACTTGGTGTTGACTATGGTGTGTATCCTCAGGCCAGAACATGGACGATTGGTGCTAACCTCACTTTCTAATTTCTCATCTTTAAAATATAAAAAGTTATGAAAAGATATAAATATATAGTAGCAAGTTTGATAGCGTCCGCTTTCTTGGCTACAGGATGTTCAGAATCCTTTTTGGAGGTTTCTTCTCCAACAGATGAAACAATTAATTCTTATTTTACTACCGATGCGCATATTCAGGAAGCAGTAGTAGCAGCTTATGACCCTCTGCATTGGTCCGATTGGGCAATGGGTGAATATAATCCTGTAACTCTTATGAGTGATATCATGGCTGATGATCTTTGGATTGGCGGTCAGGACAGAACAGATAATCAGGCATGGCATTTGATGATGAATTTTGAAGCAATTCCTACAAATGTGATTAAAGGGCTGTGGACTGTTTCTTATAGTGGTGTGAAGCGTTGTAATGATGTCATTACTTACCTAGGTTGGGCAGGAGATAATGTAACTGAGGAGAATCGGAAATATTACGAGGCTCAAGTTATCACTCTCCGTGTACTCTACTACAATTGGCTGTGGAAGTTCTGGGGTAATATACCATATTATAATACAAACCTGACATCCCCCTATCTTGCGGAACAATTATCTGCAGATCAGGTGTATGAAAATATCATTACTGATCTTGAAGGTGTGATTGCAAGTAATGCTCTTCCGATGAAAGAAAAAGCAGATAATTATGGCCGTGTGACCAAGGCTATGACATATATGCTTTATGCTGAAATTGTAATGTATCAGAATGATGAATCCCGTTATGGTAAAGCTTTACAGTATATGCAGGAGATTATCGGTAGCACTCAGTATGGTTTGCTTGAAAATTATGCTGGTATCTTCAAGGAAGCAAATGAATGGGGTAAGGAATCTATATTTGAAGTAAACTATAAAGATGATGATGCTATTCGTTCATGGGATGGTCCATTGAATGCAGGCGGTACTGTATTACCTACACTGGTTAGTCCGCATACCTGGCCTAACGGAACAGATGGACATGATGAAGGATGGGGATTCTGTCCGGTTCGTTTGGAAACGTATGAACGTTATGCCAATAATGATACCCGTCGTGATGCCACTTGCTGGAATGCACAGGCTGCAATTGATGCTCATAATGCTGCAAATCCTACGAACCAGCTTACTTATAATCACCGCTACCAGGATACAGGCTATTTTCTCGAAAAGTATGCTGCACATACTGGTGATAATTCCGGTCATAAAGCAGATGCACAGTTGAACTGGAATAACAACCTTCGTATCTATCGTTTCTCTGAAACTCTGCTGAATGCAGCTGAATTGATTACTCGCGGTGCAGGTTCGGGTGATGCAAGAGAATACTTGAATCGCGTACGTAAACGTGCCGGATTGACTACTGAAAAAGAAGCAACAATTGATAATATCATAGACGAACGTCATCTTGAGTTTGTGGGTGAAGGTAAACGCTATTGGGATTTGATACGTACAGGTAAAGCTACCAGTGTGTTGGTGCCCGATGGATATGGTTACCGTACAAATACCTGGTCAGCAAATAAGAAGCATCTGCCTATTCCGCAGAGCGAAATTGATGCTGCACAAGGTACTTTAATTCAAAACAATTATTAATTTATTAAAAAAGAAGGATTATGAAAAAAATATATAGCTATATCGGAGGAATGTTGCTGACGACGGCTATGGCTTTTAGCATCACAGCCTGCTCACCCGATGACTTTACATCACCTAATGAAGCCGGCATTCCGGTTGCATCAACTTATGAAAATACGATTCAAATAGATGTGGATCAGGAAACCAATTGGGTAACTTTTACTTTTAACGCTCAACCGGGCATTACTCCTGTCTGGATATTTGACGGTAAGACCTATTCATCTTCATTCTCAATGAAGAAATATTATAGAAAAGCCGGAGATTACAGTGTAGATGTAAAAATTGCTAATGCCAATGGTGTAAGTGATGGTAGTATATCCAAAACTTTCCGCATCAATAAGACGATAATGAATGGTTTCGGTGGATTTGTGTATGAAAGTGATTTTAATATGTGGACGAAGGCTACGATAGCGGCTCCCACTTTTTATTATGCTCCGGGATGGTCGGCTATCGCAGATCCTGCATATACATTGGAAAATGGTACTTATACTGTAAAATTGTCGGAGGCTACTGATGATACTTGGCAAGCGCAAATGGCAATGGCAACCAATATTTCAACAGAGGCTACTAAGAATTATGACTTTTCAGTAATTCTTACAGCTTCAGTAGCACACTCCAATGTTACAGTAAAATTGGTGGATAGTACGGATGATGGTAATTTCTATTTTGAACAAAAAGGCATAAAACTGGAAGCTAACGAACCGCTTTGCTTCTGGAAGAGTAATATGCCGGGCATTGATATCGCCAATCTGAAGCTTGTTTTTGATTTTGGCCGCAATGCAGCTGGCACGGATATGACTATTGAAAGTATTGTGTTAAAGGACCATGCTAATGACGACGGCACTGAAGTTCCTGTGATCGATGAAACTCCTGAACCTACATGGGTTGCTGTCGATAGTAAGGATAACCTTTGGAATGGCATGACCTATGTTAACAAATTCTTTTATGCAAATAGTGACTGGAGTCCCAAACCTAATCCGGCTTTGGTCATTGATGGCAGATCTTATTCTTTGTCTTTCCCGGAAGCTACTGCAGAAGCATGGCAGAATCAGTTCTCATTTGAGACTGATCTTACAGCTGACACAGAGACTGCCTATGACTTCCATGTTATCTTAAATTCAACAGCGGATCTTAAAAATGTAACTGTTAAATTGGTGCAGACCAATGAAATCGGTGAAGATGGTAAAGAAATCAAGCATGATGGTAACTTCTTCTTTGATAAGAAAGTGGATTTAGTTGCTGATTCCGAAAAAGCTGTTTGGGCAGCTTCTGTGAAAGCTCCTGAAGCTATGCATGCTATATCTTTAGTATTTGACTTCGGAGGTAATCCTGCCAATACTGATGTAACGATTAAAGACATCATCTTACAAAAGCATAAAGACTGATATGATTAAGAATATAAAGCTAATGACAATACTTTCTTTCTTTACCTGCCTGCTCGGTTTCTTTAGCTGTAGCAGTAGCGATGGCGAACCGGAAGTATCCTCTCCTGTAGTCAGCGTAGTGCCAACTCAGATAACGGCTACTTATGAAGGCTCCGTTACAACACTCTCGGTTAAGTCCGATCAGGAGTGGACTGCTTTCAGCAATGAAGACTGGATTACTTGTAAAATATTGAGTAATACTCTGCAGGGGACAGTTGAAGTAACGGTCAAAGCTAATACCACTTACCAACCCCGAGAGGGGGCGGTAGTGGTAAAGTCAGGTACCACACGTGTTTCTGTTCCGGTATCACAAGAAGCAAAACCTGATATTGTAGATCCGGATATCGACACTCCTGAGGGCTATCGGTTGATATGGCAGGATGAGTTTAATGACTCCAAACTGTCTACGCCCGACGAATCATTGTGGTGGTATGAGACAGGTGCCAGTGGCTGGGGAAACAATGAGATACAGAACTACATTCCTGGTTCGAAGAATGGAGAAACTTGTGCTCAGGTAAGTAATGGGACGCTGAAGATTATTGCTAAGAAGGTGGGTAATGAGGTTTATTCTATTCGTATGAATACAGTCGAAAGTTGGAAGTATGGCTATTTTGAAGCTCGCCTAAAACTACCGACAGGAAAAGGAACCTGGCCTGCATTTTGGATGATGCCGAAGAATTATACAGCTTGGCCCGATGATGGTGAGATTGATATCATGGAAGAAGTGGGTTATGATCCTAATGTGATTTTATCAACAGTTCATTGTAAAGCTTATAATCATTCTATAGGTACTCAAAAATCAGGAACCATAAAAGTGCCGACTGCTCAAACGGAGTTTCATGTATATGCCGTTGAGTGGACGGAAGACTTTATCAAAGGGTATGTGGATGGTAAGTGCTACTTTACTTTTGATAACGATAAAAAAGGAAATAAAAACACCTGGCCCTTTAATACAGCTTTCTACTTGAAGTTGAATCTTGCATGGGGAGGTGACTGGGGAGGCGCTCAGGGTATAGATGAGTCGGCCTTGCCCGCAACTTACGAGATTGACTATGTACGTGTATTTCAGAAAAAAATAATTGAATAGGTATGAAAGCTATAAGAATTTTTTCCACTTGCTTGCTCCTTCTGCCTTTTGTCTCTTGTACACAAGTGGCAAATAAAGGTAGCGATGCGGCAACCGAGAAAAAAGTAGAGTCTCTTTTATCCAGAATGACCCTTGAAGAGAAAATCGGTCAGATGAACCAGATTACCTCTTACGGGAATATTGAGGATATGAGTAGTTTAATTAAGAAAGGTGAAGTCGGGTCTATCCTGAATGAGGTGGATCCGGTACGTATTAATGCGTTGCAACGCGTAGCGATGGAGGAGTCCCGGTTGGGAATCCCTTTGTTGATAGCTCGCGATGTTATTCACGGGTTTAAAACCATTTTTCCCATCCCATTGGGACAAGCGGCTTCGTTCAATCCGCAGATTGCGAAAGACGGTGCACGGGTAGCGGCTATTGAGGCTTCTTCCGTAGGTATCCGTTGGACTTTTGCACCGATGATCGACATTGCCCGTGATCCTCGCTGGGGGCGCATTGCCGAAGGATGTGGTGAAGACACTTACCTGACTTCTGTAATGGGAGCTGCCATGGTAGAAGGTTTTCAGGGAGATTCTTTGAATAGTCCCACTTCCATAGCTGCCTGTCCTAAACATTTTGTGGGCTATGGTGCAGCTGAAGGCGGACGTGACTATAATTCGACATTTATTCCTGAACGTCGCCTGCGTAATGTTTACTTGCCACCGTTTGAAGCGGCAACGAAAGCGGGTGCAGCTACGTTTATGACTTCCTTTAATGATAATGATGGGATACCCTCTACCGGAAATGCTTTCATATTGAAAGATGTGCTTCGTGGCGAGTGGGGATTTGATGGTTTGGTAGTGACAGACTGGGCTTCTGCCAGCGAAATGATAAGTCATGGTTTTGCTGCCGATTCTAAAGAGGTAGCCATGAAATCAGTGAATGCTGGGGTGGATATGGAAATGGTAAGTTATACCTTTGTAAAAGAATTGCCTGCATTGATAAAAGAAGGAAAGGTGAAAGAAAGCACCATTGATGAAGCCGTTCGTAATATATTGCGCGTCAAGTATCGTCTGGGATTGTTTGATGTTCCTTATGTAGATGAAAAGCAACCCTCTGTCATGTATGATCCTTCTCATCTGAAAGTAGCTAAGCAGGCTGCTGTAGAATCGGCTATCCTGTTGAAGAATGATAAAGAAGTACTGCCGTTACAGGAGTCTCTGAAAACCATTGCTGTGGTAGGACCTATGGCCAATGCGCCTTATGAACAATTGGGTACCTGGATCTTTGATGGTGAGAAAGCTCATACTCAGACACCACTGAATGCTATTAAGGAAATAGTTGGCGACAAAGTACAGGTGATTTATGAACCCGGATTAGCTTATAGCCGTGAGAAAAATCCGGCAGGCGTAGCAAAAGCTGCTGCTGTTGCTGCACGTGCAGATGTCATTCTTGCTTTTGTGGGTGAAGAAGCCATTCTTTCGGGTGAAGCACACTGTCTGGCAGATTTGAATCTTCAGGGTGATCAAAGTGCTTTGATTACGGCTTTGGCTAAGACAGGTAAACCTGTAGTAACCATTGTGATGGCAGGTCGTCCGTTGACTATCGGTCAGGAAGTGGAAGAATCAACAGCTGTTCTTTATTCATTCCATCCGGGTACGATGGGTGGACCGGCATTGGCCGATCTGCTGTGGGGTAAGGCGGTTCCAAGTGGAAAAACACCGGTTACTTTCCCGAAGATGGTAGGACAAATTCCGGTATATTATGCTCATAACAATACCGGGCGGCCGGCTACACGTAATGAGGTGTTGCTGGATGATATTGCTGTTGAGGCTGGACAAACTTCATTGGGATGTACTTCTTTCTATATGGATGCCGGTTTTGATCCTTTATTCCCATTTGGCTATGGCTTGTCGTATACAACGTTCAAGTATAGTAATGTCAAACTTTCATCAGCGTCATTGAAGAAAGATGATGTATTGACTGTGACATTTGATCTGGAAAATACAGGTAAATATAAGGGGACGGAAGTTGCTCAATTGTATATACAAGATAAGGTTGGTTCTGTAACTCGTCCGGTGAAAGAACTGAAACGTTTTACTCGGGTAACCTTGAAACCGGGCGAGAAAAAGAATGTTTCGTTTGAACTACCCGTTAGTGAACTTGCATTTTGGAACATCGATATGGTGAAAGTTGTGGAACCCGGAGACTTTGGACTTTGGGTGGCAACAGACAGCCAATCGGGAGAAGAAGTTTTCTTTAAGGTGGTAGATTGATTGGTGATTTTAAGGTTAAAGAAGAAGAGGGGCAGACCGTGATGGTTCGCCCCTCTTGCAATTTATTTGATGCGCTTGTAGCCGTAAACAGCATTAGCACCCAGTTCTTCTTCAATGCGGAGTAACTGGTTGTATTTTGCCATACGGTCTGAACGGCTCAACGAACCGGTCTTAATTTGCCCGCTATTGGTAGCAACGGCAATGTCGGCAATCGTAGCATCTTCCGTTTCGCCGGAACGATGGGAGGTTACAGTTGTATATCCGTGGCGATGAGCCATTTCAATGGCATTCAATGTCTCGGTCAGGGAGCCGATCTGATTCACTTTGATCAGGATAGAGTTTGCACAACCTTTTTCAATGCCCATAGCCAGGAAGTCAACGTTAGTAACGAAGAGGTCGTCACCTACGAGTTGGCAGCGGTTACCGATACGGTCGGTAAGTTTCTTCCAGCCTTCCCAGTCATTTTCACTCATACCGTCCTCGATAGAGTCGATGGGGAATTGGTTGATGAGTTGTTCCAGATAGTCAATCTGTTCATCGGCTGTACGTTTCTTGCCTTTTGCACCTTCGAATTTGGTATAATCGTAGATACCATCTTTATAGAATTCGGAGGAAGCACAGTCCATGGCGATCATGACGTCTTTGCCCGGTTCATATCCGGCTGCTTTAATGGCAGCGATAATGCTGTTCAAAGCGTCTTCCGTACCTTCCAGATTTGGAGCGAAACCACCTTCATCACCTACGGCAGTACTTAGTCCTCGGTCTTTTAATACTTTCTTCAATGCGTGGAATACTTCAGCACCCATGCGCAGACCTTCACGGAAAGAAGTTGCACCCACAGGGCGTATCATGAACTCCTGGAAAGCAATAGGAGCGTCACTATGTGAACCACCGTTAATGATATTCATCATCGGCACAGGCATTACGTATGTATTAGTGCCACCGATGTAGCGGTACAGAGGTATATCGAGATAGGCAGCTGCTGCTTTGGCTACGGCAAGAGATACACCGAGAATGGCATTGGCACCCAGGTTAGATTTCGTTTTGGTTCCATCCAGTGCCAGCATGGCATGATCGATACCCATCTGGTCGAGGGCAGACATTCCAACTAACTGAGGAGCGATGATGTTATTGATATTTTCTACGGCTTTCAACACACCTTTACCTCCATAACGTCCTTTGTCGCCATCACGGAGTTCCAATGCCTCGTGTTCTCCGGTAGAAGCTCCGGAAGGAACGGAAGCACGGCCCATAAAGCCTGATTCCAACATTACATCTACTTCCACTGTAGGGTTTCCTCTTGAATCGAGGATTTCACGTCCGATAATCTTTTCTATTTTCATAACTATGATATTATTTGTAATTATTTTAAATAGAGAACAAGGGACAATCGGCTTTTGTTCAGTAAAAGATTCATGTTTTGTGAGTGATACCGGTTACTGAATTCTTATTTTCCTCCGATAACTCCTCCAGCTATAGCTGCTATTACTCCTAACGTGATGCTTAATATAAAATAGGTGAAGAATAGTCCGTATAATCCTTGTTTCAATAGAATTACTCCATCATTTGAAAAAGTAGAGAATGTGGTGAAACCTCCACATAAACCGGTTGTCAGCAGTACCCGGTATTCTGTTGCTAAATTGAAGCGTGCCGACCACGCATAAAATAATCCGATAAGGAAACTTCCGAGGATATTGACTGTGAATGTCGCCCATGGAAAAGAGTAGGAGACAATCCGTTCGTGCAACATTTGTTGTACAGAGAATCGAAGTACACTTCCAAGACCTCCGCCTAAAAAGATAAATATGAATGTTTTAGTCATTTTCTATATTGATTTATGGGACTATTTCTAAGATCGCGACAAAGTTAGTATTTATATTTCATCTATATTTTCAGAAAGAGGCTTTTTCTTTAAGATTCAGTCCTTTAATGCCTTATGCAAACGTTTGCCGGGAATTCATTTATATTTTCATTTTATTCCTTCGTCCGCATTCCTTTTCATCCTTATATTTGCATCACGATTACAATTCTCTAAAAATAATTCAAATCATGAAAAACATGAAAGTAATTAAATTGTTCTGTCTTCTGCTCTTTTTATTTGTGAGCAATTGGACAATGGCTGAGAGCATTACCTCTCCAAACGGACAACTGCAACTGAACTTTTCAGTAAACGCACAAGGTGAACCGATCTATGAACTTTCCTACAAAGGAAAAGCTGTTATCAAACCTGTCTCTTATACACATCTGACGCTGCCGACGACTTAATAGGTGTAGA
>ENA-OZHU01001595-OZHU01001595.1-human-gut-metagenome-genome-assembly--contig:-NODE-1595-length-11804-cov-8.422334_pt1 | contig 11804 bp, 9 predicted proteins | sample MGYA00244054_ERZ653700 | MGnify/ENA primary metagenome ERZ653700 (study PRJEB26926, sample SAMN06165279) | human gut metagenome | biome: ENVO:00009003; feature: ENVO:2100002; material: ENVO:00002003...
ATCTACACCTATTAAGTCGTCGGCAGCGTCAGATGTGTATAAGAGACAGCAGTTACAGGTTGCTAAAATTGAAAATAATAGGATTTTACAGTGCATTGAGGCATTAAAAATTCAGAAACCGGGATTTTTTTCACTACGAAAAAGTAAGAAAGAGTATAGAGAAAAGAATAAGATGTATTCTGAACAATTACAAAGTAGTATTACCAACGAAAGTTTGATTAATGGTAAGCTGATTGAAGTAGAAAGACAAATACAATGTTTTCAAGTAGAAATTGAGAAGATTATTAGTAAGTCAAAAGATGAACAGGTCGCGTTTACAAAATGGAAGCAAAATGAAAGTCTTGAAATTGAGTGTTTGGAAACTAAAGTAGAAAAGATACAAGAAAAACTTAGTGGTATTGAAATAAATAACCTTCAACTAGAATCGGATTATGAAACATTACAATTGAGCAATCCATGGTTTGATATAGAATACAGAAGGTTACAATCACAACTATTTGTTAAAGCAATGGAAGTTAGGAAACAATTTTTGTATGAAAATGTGAAAAATATAAAAGCCGCTTATATTATATGGAGTAAACAAAAAGATTATATAGAACGCAAAAATATAATAGCCGAAGCGTGGAATTGGATAAATCTTACTATACCAGTTATAGGCTCTACTTTTGCAAGTTTCTCAAGAATGTGTGCAAATATGGGGAAAGAAACAATAGGTCATTTATTTATTGATGAAGCAGGGCAGGCACTTCCACAGGCGAGTGTAGGTGCTATTTTTAGAAGTAAATATGTTATGGCAGTAGGAGATCCATCACAGATAAAGCCTGTTCTTACATTAGATGCTAACATTCTTAATATGCTTGGAAAATATTATGGAGTGTCACAGAAATATTTGTCCGAATCAGCATCTACGCAAACATTGATAGATGAAATAAGTCAATATGGATTTTATAAAGATAATAGCAAAGAAAAATGGATAGGAATACCATTATGGGTGCATAGAAGATGTAAAAATCCTATGTTTGATATAGCAAATAAAATTTCATATGGTGGTAATATGGTACAGGGAGAAAAAAAAGATGGGGTTTGTGAGTGGTATGATATTGAGGGATATGCATTAGATAAATATGTTGCAGAACAAGGAGAGTTTTTAACAAATAAAATTAAAAATATGATAGTTGAAAATCCGGATATTATTAATAAACAAAAGAAAGATATCATCTATGTGATTAGCCCGTTTAAGAATGTTGCATATCAATTATCGAAAGAATTAAATAAAATAGAATTTACAAGATATGATAAAAAAGGAAAGCCTACTAATATAGGAACTGTACATACTTTTCAAGGAAAAGAAGCACCTATTGTATTTTTTGTGTTGGGTGCAGATAAAAAATGTATAGGAGCAGCAAATTGGGCAGTTGGAACAGATAATCCTAATATTATGAATGTTGCAGTAACACGAGCAAAAGAAGAGTTTTATATAATTGGTGATAAAGAAATGTACCTATCACTCAATAGTGACGTAATAAATGATACATGTAAAATAATTGAAAAACATAATATGAACACTTCACTTTAATGATGTATTAGAATTGTTTTGATATACAGAAAGGTTGTGATTTGTATGAAAAAACAGCAGAAATGCTATATATACACAAGAGTATCAACTTCCATGCAGGTAGAAGGTTACAGCCTTGATGCACAGAAGGACAAGCTTAGAAAATACGCAGATTATCAGGAAATGTTTATCGTCGGTGAATATTCTGATGAGGGTAAATCTGGCAAAAGCGTGGAAGGCAGACCACAGTTTAAGCAGATGCTTGCGGATATAGAAAGTAGCAAAGACAATGTTGATTATGTGTTGGTATTTAAGCTGTCACGATTTGGAAGAAATGCTGCAGATGTTTTATCGTCATTGCAGAAAATGCAGGATTATGGGGTTAATCTTATCTGTGTAGAGGATGGAATTGACAGCTCCAAGGATGCCGGAAAGTTGATGATATCTGTTTTATCTGCGGTTGCAGAGATAGAACGTGAGAATATTCTTGTCCAGACAATGGAAGGCCGCAGGCAGAAAGCGAGAGAAGGCAGATGGAATGGAGGTTTTGCTCCATATGGTTATCAACTGGTAAATGGTGAACTTATCATTGCAGAAGATGAAGCAGAGATTATTCGCATAATATATGACAAATTTGTCAATACAACGATGGGAATGGCTGCGATAGCCGTATTTTTAAATAACAGTGGTTATAAGAAAAAGCTTCGCCAGAATAACACAATTGAAGGTTTTTCTACATCATTCGTCAAGGGTGTGCTGGACAATCCGATATATTGCGGTAAGCTTGCATTTGGAAGAAGAAAAAATGAGAAGATTCCGGGAACAAGGAATGAATATCATATCGTAAAACAAAAGGAATATATGTTAAATGATGGAATTCATGAGGCAATCATATCAGAAGAAATGTGGAATCAGGCACACAGAAAGCGTCAGGAGACAGGCGTTTTACAGGTAAAAACACATAGTCTTGAGCATGAACATATTTTATCAGGGATTGTTAAGTGCCCTGTCTGTGGAAGCGGTATGTATGGCAATGTAAATCGCAAGAAGCATCCGGATGGAGGCTATTATAAGGATTATTTCTATTATGCCTGCAAACACAGGAAGCTTATGGACGGACACCGCTGTACTTATAAAAGACAGTGGAATGAGGACAGGATTAATGCGGCAGTTGAGGAAATTATCCGCAAATTTGTGAAGAATCCAAAGTTTGAGCAGGAAATCCGTAAGCAGATAGGAAGCAGCATTGATACTTCGGAGCTTGATCGGGAATATGATGGATTAAAAGACAGACTGAACCAGACAACCGGGGCAAAAAACAGGCTTGCTGACCAGATGGATCATTTATCTGTATCCGATAAGAATTATGACAAAAAATATAATGACATGCAGGAACGTTTGGACAAGCTATATGATGAAATCACTGATATTGAGAATGCCATGGAAGAAGTCGAAACAAGACTATATAATATCAGGCAGGACAAAATTTCAGAAGATAATGTTTACCAGTTCCTTTTATTCTTTGATAAGCTGTATGATAAATTTACAGATCTGGAAAAGAAGACATTTTTGAGGAGCTTCCTGTCGGATGTGTTTATCTATGAGGAAGAGCAAAAGGATGGCAGAATATTAAAAGGTCTCCGGTTTAAATTTCCGATATATATGAATGGCAGAAATGTATTGGGTGTGGATTGGGACAACGAGAGTACAGATGAAAACATCTGCTTGCTATCGCGTAAAGTCACAGTTTAAGTGGGCTTCAGGGCTTTTACTGCGAATATGTACCTGTGTTTTTAGCAGGAAAAAATGTATATAGAACCCAGAATTTCAAGGTAGAAAAAATTCGCAGCCGCCTTTTGCAGATTAAAAATAGTTCTACTTTATCCTTGATCATTGGACATGGTGTATATGATGCATTAATTACTGTTTTCGCATCTGCTTTGTTATGAGGTTTCCGACCATTGCCACATGGTTTTGGGATTTGGATTGGAATCTCTTGATTCGATTATAGTTCTATGATATGATATCCGAGAATACGGAAAATATAAAAGGGTATTATAGTATGAACATATATGAAAAAATCTTTGCTAGACTAGAAGAATTACATATGAGCCAAATTGAATTATCACGAAGAACTGGTATTGCTACCAGTACAATCAGCGACTGGCGTAAGAAAAAGATTAATCCACAGGCAGATAAGTTGGTTTCTATTTGCAAGGCTCTAGATATGTCACTTGTGGATTTGCTTTGTGATGAGAAAGTAGTAGAGCAATCAATCGAAACAGACTTTGTGTCTGATGGTCAACATATTATTGAATTATTTAAGAACTCAGATTTAGAAACAAAAAGAAGATTACTAAGATATTTTGAATTGATTGAAATTTGTAGAGAAATCAATCAGGAAAATGAGTCAAAAAATATTAAGCGAAATGTTTCAGTTATTCAGGATGCTGACGGCAACAATATTGTTATGATTAACGATATTGCATTTAAAGGAAAACGTTCTGTAGAGTGGAGTGATGTTGAAAAATATCTTAGGCAGTATGTGGGAGACATTTATCGAATAGCTGAAACAGAAGATATTATTTATATCGGTACAGATCTTCCTGATGAATATTCTGGCTCAAATTACACAAAACATATAAAGGGAACTATTGCTAAAGCGAAAGCCAATGCTGTGCAGGCTATCCCAGAGATGATAGAAATCGCAACATCAAAGACCTTTGAAGACAATAAGAAAAATAAGCACAGCAGACATGCAAAAAATGGATGGTACCGTTATGACACAAGATTTGCATTGCCAGTATATGATGAAAATGGAGATGTTGAGCGATACAATGTATTCAGTGCGAGACTATTAATTAGACATGCATCTTCAGGAAAAATGTACTTGTATGATGTCTTGGAAATAAAAAAAGAAACGAGCAAGTCCTGTCAGGAATAATCCCTACCCGGTGAAAACCCATTTCTTTTTATGATGCTATGGTACAATAAGAAATGATGTTTGTCAATCCGAATAATCGAAAACATTTGCACATACTGAGAATATTGAAACGTTCATACTTTTACGGGGTAAAAATGCTCTTCAAGCGTTCAAAGGGGGGATATAATATATTTTGTCAGGAAGGCGGGCGCAGATATTTACCATACGCATTTACAGAGTAAGGAATTTATATGCTTGCAACAGTTCTTCGTTAAGAATTAGCGGAATAACAGCTCTGCAACTGGAATAAAGAACCAGTTGCAGAGTTTTTTATTATTCTGTTAAATAAATGCATTTTATAAAGTATTATATGTAGAGGCTTCTAAATTAATTGAAAGGGACAGGACGAAATTGGCAGAGGATAAAGGCTTTGAAAAGATAATTGAGCGGAATGGGAAAAGCATTTATAAGATAGCATTTGTCTATATGAAGAACAGGTTTGATGCGGATGATGTGTATCAGGAGGTTTTGTTAAGATACCTTAAGTACAGACCGCATTTTGAGAATTGCGAGCATGAGAAGAACTGGTTTGTGGCGGTTACGATTAATGTGTGCAAATCTTTTAAGACAAGTGCATGGCAGAGGCATAATGTTACGGTTAATGATGATTCATGGTCGCAGATACTTGCTGATAATACGGAATCGCGAGAGATAAGTCAGGACGATACTGTTATGGATGCGCTCATGCAGCTTGATGATGACACCAGACTGATTATGCAGATGTATTATTATGAAGGTTATTCTGTGAAAGAAATATCAATTATGACTAAATTGAAAGAAACATCAGTATATATGCGTCTTAGCAGAGGCAGAAAAAAGATGGGACGAATCTTATCTGAATGGTAACAGGAGGTGGAGCGGAAAATGCGAAGAAGAGTGAAGTTTAATAAAGAAATGTATGTTGCTGCGCTGGATAAGATAAATGTGCCATCAAATGGCTCGTATGCAAAGGATGCACAGCATATAGACTACATTTATAAAGAACGGATAATGAACAATGAAGCTATAGATACAATGGCGGGAGCAGATGTTAATGACTGCATGTATGACAGGCAGATGTTAAAACATGAGAATATGAGAAAGCTTATATTATCATTTGCAATGCTTGTACTTGGAATTGTTATGACGGCAGTTTTTGTATTCCGTATAGCAAGTAATATTTACCTGAAAAATGCGGGGCAGAAATTCACGCTTGATTATGTAGATGAATCGGAATACTGCAGGCGTACAGATGAAAAGACAGGACTTAACAGCTATGACGGGTACGCTTCTGTTATATGGCACAGTGAAAATGTTTATGACACGGTGATGATTTATGCCAAGACATACGGTGAAGTAAGTCTGTTTTATATGTATTCGAGGAAAGATTATGCAGAGATAAGCAGGCTGAACATTACGGTTAATGATTCGTATGTTGATACACTTATGCAGAAAGGCTTTGAGCCGGCAGAGATTGTGGCTTCCGTTAATGGCGATATATCCGGTAAATATGAATTAAAGCGCGGACAATCAGTTGATATATATTATCTGCCGCAAAAGGGCGAGAGTATTAAGTCACTGAGAGTGCCGGAAAAAATAATAAGATATATTGTTTATACGATTGTTGTTCTTATATATTGTGCGTTCTGGTTAAGGAGAGTGATACGCATTGGCATTGAGGAGAAGAGACTGGACAGATCTTTTGCTGCAGATAATTAGCTTTTATGTGATAGCCACAGGAGTAGGACAACTTATCTGGAATGGAAATACATTATTGCGTATTTCCTATATAAATGCATTGTATATTCCGCTTATTGTATTTCTGAAAATGACAAGAAAAATGATCAAATCTAATGTATCAGTACTGCTGATGCAGTTTATGGAAATTATTGTATATAGCATGTGCATTATTGGAATATTAAGCTTTTTCGTGTCAGATTCTTTTAACAGAAATATATATGTATCATCAGCAATCTGTTTTGCATTTGCTGTATATATTACAGATAGAAGATTGAAGAAATCGGACATTGATGGCGAACATATTCCAGCGGTTATAATTGCTGTTCCTGCGGTTATGTATATATATTCATCATGGCAGGGGCTTAACAGTGTACGGATTATGTGGCTTGCATTATCTGTTGTTACATTTGTCTTGTTTATTAATTACCATTTTGAGGACAGGCTGTGCAGGCTTCTTTTTTCGGATGAATACGATGACGGCTTTCCATACAGGCAGGCGGATTTAACAGTATCACTTGTTAAAGACGGTATATGTGTAACTACATTTGTAATTCTGATGATTATACTTGTACCACTGATGAATGTTACGGGGAATCTTAGAACTTATATAAGAAACAGTAATACTGGCATACATGACACATTAATCGAAGATTATGAAATAATAGACGATTCGGTTGATGAGGAAAAGAAAACTGTTCATTATGAAGCATCGGATAATGTTACCGGAGATGAAGAAGTTGTAATTGTTTCGAAGGAGACAGGCAGGGAGAAGATACATTTTAATAAATATGCAAAATATATAGCGGCAGTGGTAATTGTTGTGCTGGCAGTAATTATTGGAATTGAAAGCATTAAGAAGCGGCTGTTTGCACTTAAAGGAAGTTATATTCTTGAACATGATTCATACGAAGATATAATACAGGCTGATAATGAGGAAGATGCTGACAGACAGCCTGAAATTACTCAAGAGAAGGCAGGAGGGGAGGCAGTAATGAATAATGAAATTATTGAAAGAATCCGTCAAAATATAGCAAAGGTTATTGTCGGCAAGGAAAATGTGATTGATTATTATCTGACTGCACTGCTGGCACAGGGACATATTCTGGTGGAAGATGTTCCCGGAACAGGAAAGACTAAATTATCCAAAGCATTTGCAATGAGCATGGGGATGGACTTCTCAAGAATACAGTTTACCGCTGATATGCTGCCTGCTGATATTACAGGACTCAGATTTTATAATTCTAAAGAGGCGGATTTCAGAATTAGAAAAGGTCCGATTTTTTCAAACATTGTTCTTGCAGATGAGATAAACCGTGCAACACCTAAGGCGCAGTCGGCGTTGCTTGAATGTATGGAGGAAGGACAGGTTACGATTGACGGCAATTCTTTCGTGTTGGAGAAGCCGTTTATGGTTATTGCAACGCAGAATCAGATAGAGACTGCCGGAACTTTCGTGCTTCCAGAGGCACAGTTAGATAGATTTATGTTAAAGATTAATATGGGTTATCCGTCACCTGATGATGAAATGGAGATTATTAATAAATATTATAATAGTGACCCGTTAGATGAGCTTGAACCTGTGTGCGCAAGGCAGGATATTATCCGCATGATTAACGAGGCAGGTCTGGTTACGGCAGATGATGAAGTAAGAAGATATATAGTGAAGCTTGTTAATGAAACAAGAAATAACAGCAATATAGCAATCGGGGCAAGTCCGAGGGCAACGCTTGCATTATTGTCTGCTGCCAAAGCAAATGCATATATTAACGGGAAAACTTCATGCAGTATTGATGATGTGAAAAATATAGCAGTTCCGGTACTTGCACACAGAATTAAATTGAAACCAAAGAATCTTACAGGACAGCTTAGCAGTGAAGAGGTGATTAATAATATTGTATGGAATTAATTATTGCAAGTTTTATTGTTTTGGGCTTGTACATGGCAGCAGAGGCTTTGTATGAAAGAAATTGGTATAAAAATGTATATACTGATATCGCATTTGAAAAAGAATATATGAAATATGGAGAGCCGGTTACAATGATAATTGAAGCTGGCAATAACAGCAGAATATATCTGCCGGTTCTGATTATTACATATGAAATATGGCGTAACGGCAGAGTGTTACATTACAGAAAAGAACGGATTTCGCTTAAGAGTAAACAGAAAGTTGTAAGAAAGCATGTTATTACGGATTTGATGAGAGGACTTTATGAAATTAGGAATATAAGAATTATTTCCAAAGGGCTGTTTCTTAAGAATGAGTACCGTGTGGTAAGCGAATGTAAGGCTTGGACAACAGTTTTCCCAAAGGTTGATGATATAAGCATGGATGAAATTCCAGTTGATGTAATTGCAGGAGAGTGCTGCGCAGATACAAGATTATTAGAAAATCCGTATTATTTTATGGGTGTGCGTGATTATGATGATAATGATACATTTTCTAAGATAAACTGGAATGCAACGGCTGCGATGGGAAGAATGATGAGCAGCATATATGAGGATAGGAGAATGTATCGGGTACAGCTTGTATGTGAATTTCCTGACAGGTATGTGATGGATTGTGACGCTATTGCAGAGAAGATGATAACAGTAGTATGTTCGATATATAAAAGCCTTATGGCAGCAGGAGAATATGTTTCTATAATATGTAATGCGGCAGACTGCGTAACTCATGAGCCTGTAGTTATTGAAAATGGAACAGATATAGATATTGTTCTTGAAAGTATGGCAAGAATTGATACTGCCAGCACAATAAAAACCGCCGCCCTGCAGGAAAAGCAAAGCGGCGAAAAATATTTTATAAATCTCTCAACATATTCAGCTTTTTCATAGCTGGTCTTAATGCAAGATATATAATTGAAGCAACTATAACAGCGATAACTGCATTAACAGATGTGGTTATCGCACCTATTTTAGCAAGTGTTTTGGCAAGGTCCTGAGGCACACCAAGAAGGTATGTCTTATAGAAATATCCGACTACAGGGTCAGCAACAATATTGAATGCCATACCGCATATGCTTGATACAACAGTAGCAACAGTAACATATTTTGCAGAATGTTCCTTAGAAAGGTGGAAGAGCTTATGTGCTACAAAACCAACGATAAGACCGATGCATAATTTAAGAATAAATGTCTTAGGAGCGCTTGTTACATAGGCTGTTGACAAATCACTTATTGTCATGCCGATTGCTCCGGCAAGACCACCCCATTCGCCACCGATAAGTAAAGCTGCAAGAACGCAGAATACATTACCAAAGTGGAACATGGTTCTTTCTGTTCCAACAGGAATGTCTATCTTTATAAATGTTGCACCAACATAGCAGAGTGCGGCACACAAAGCAGCCTGTGCAATAACCTTTGCGTCTACAGGCTTTCTCTCTTTCTTTGAAAATGTTCTGTATAATCCGGCAATAAGAATAACAATGCCAAGGATTGTTACAAGAAGTGAAAATGCGTATGCTTTATTACCTTTTACTATGTATGTGTTGACACATAACACGATACCGATAACAAGAATAATAGCACCAATTAATGTCTGGATTAAACCTGTTTTTTTGTCTTTCATAATTATCTTTTTCTCCTTTGATTCATATTTGCAACAAAGAATAGTACAATTCAGGTCTTATTAAAAGTGCCAATTTGATAATGTTTTATATGGTCAGATTATGTAAGGGATATGTTTACATTTGCAAAAAATGTGTTACAATGAGGAGTACTATGCAGGAGGTAATGCAGTATATGAAGATTATGTTTGCATCTTTAGGTTGTGATAAAAACCTTGTAGATACAGAGAATATGCTTGGAATCCTTAACGATAAGGGCTTTGAGTTTACAGATGATGAAACACAGGCAGATGTTATTGTTGTCAATACATGCTGTTTTATTGGTGATGCCAAGCAGGAGAGTATCAACACGATACTTGAGATGGCACAGCACAAGGAAGATGCTGTGTGTAAGGCACTTATTGTTACAGGATGCCTTGCTCACAGATATAAGGATGAGATTATCAAAGAGATTCCGGAGGTTGATGCATTTTTAGGAACAACTTCTTATGACAAGATTGCGGAGGTTGTTACTTCAGTGCTTGAAGGAAAGGGCTTTAATGTCGTTGATGATGCCAACAGACTTCCTATTGTTAAAGAAAAGAGAATTATTACTACGCCGGGATATTTTGAGTACCTTAAGATAGCGGAAGGATGCGATAAGCATTGTACATACTGCATAATTCCTAAGGTTCGTGGTAATTTCAGAAGTTATCCTGTTGAGTATCTTGTGGAGCAGGCAAAGCACCTTGTACACAATGGAGCAAAAGAGCTTATACTTGTAGCACAGGAGACAACTCTTTATGGAACAGACCTTTACGGAAAGAAATCACTTCCAATGCTTATACATGAGCTTGCCAAGATTGAAGACCTCAAATGGATAAGAATTCAGTACTGTTATCCGGAAGAGATTAATGATGAGCTTATCGAGGCTATTAAGAATGAGCCTAAAGTCTGTCATTATCTTGATATGCCAATCCAGCATGCAAGTGATAATGTATTAAAGCGCATGGGAAGAAAGACAGATAAGCAGGAGCTTCTTGATATTGTGGCGAAGCTGAGAAAAGAGATTCCGGACATTGCATTAAGAACAACTCTTATTGCCGGCTTCCCGGGAGAGACACAGGCTGACCATGAAGAGGTTATGGAATTTATTGATGAAGTTGAGTTCGACAGACTTGGAGTATTCACTTATTCAAGGGAAGAGGATACCCCGGCTGCAACAATGCCGGACCAGATTGACCAGGATATAATGGATACGTGGAGAGACGAGCTTATGGCTCTGCAACAGGAAATATCCATTGACAAGTCAGCACAGATGGTTGGAAAGACTATTGATGTTATGGTTGAAGGTTATATTGCAGAGGACAATACTTATGTCGGACGTTCGTACAAGGATGCACCTAATGTTGATGGAATGGTGTTCTTTGAATGTGACAGGGAACTTATGTCAGGAGATTTCGTATCTGTAAAGATTACCGGTTCAACTGAATATGATTTAATGGGAATAATGGAGGAAAATGTTTAAATGAATTTACCTAACAAACTTACAATTGCAAGAGTTATTATGATTCCTTTGTTTCTGATATGTCTGTATCTTAACATTGGATGTGGCAAATATATTGCAGTAGGAATATTTATTCTTGCAAGCTTAACAGACCTTTTAGATGGTAAGATTGCAAGAAAGTATAATCTTGTTACTAACTTCGGAAAATTTATGGATCCACTTGCAGATAAGCTTTTAGTATGCTCTGCACTTATTGCACTTGTTGACCTTAACAGAATTGCAGCATGGATTGTTATTATTATAATTGCAAGAGAATTTATTATTAGCGGATTCAGACTTGTTGCATCAGATAATGGTGTTGTTATAGCTGCAAGCTATTGGGGAAAGTTCAAGACAGCATTTCAGATGATTACAATTATTATGCTTGTTCTTAATCTTAATGTACCATTTCTGTCTCTTATACACATCTGACGCTGCCGACGACTTAATAGGTGTAGA
>ENA-OZHU01001621-OZHU01001621.1-human-gut-metagenome-genome-assembly--contig:-NODE-1621-length-11647-cov-4.430642_pt1 | contig 11647 bp, 19 predicted proteins | sample MGYA00244054_ERZ653700 | MGnify/ENA primary metagenome ERZ653700 (study PRJEB26926, sample SAMN06165279) | human gut metagenome | biome: ENVO:00009003; feature: ENVO:2100002; material: ENVO:00002003...
CACCTATTAAGTCGTCGGCAGCGTCAGATGTGTATAAGAGACAGTGTCATAGCTGCAAGGCTGAACACTTCCACAAACATGAAATTTTCTGTCTCTACTGGAGAGTTGGAAGAATACTGTATTGTAAAACGGGAGGTATGAGTTATTGTCTCTCAGATGATAACAATCACAAAGTTAAGCAATCCCAGCAGAGGGTAGTGCCTCCGCTGGGAACAAAAAAACAAACAACCCTATGAACGCAGAAATAACATTCTTCGAGAAATCGGTCACCTACGACAAGTTTGTGACGGATATAGCCGCCCGTCTCGCTTCATTCATGAAAGAGGACAAAGACGATCCGGAATATATCTCACAGCGGAGAGCGGAAAGAATATACGGACAGGCAAACGTACTCCGCTGGAGAAGATCAGGAGCTATCAAACCAATAATAAGACCGGGTAAGATAGAATATCCAACGGCCCAACTGAAAGAGTTAAGCCGTGTAGACGAGATATTCATCAGATGGCAATTGAGCAAAAAGAAAAAATAAACCAACCGTCGGAGTTTTCCGATATCCGCTCCTTTAGCTCAGACAGGTCAGAGCAGATCACTCATAATGATAAGGTCGCCGGTTCAAGTCCGGCAGGGAGCACCGATATAGACGTTCTTTAACATTGTGGATTAAATCCTACCTTCCAGTAAATAGGCTTTTGCTTGGGCTGGTAGACAGGTCGTTTCAATCGATCAGCAACAAACTGTATGAGGTTATTGCTTCCGGTGTTGTTTAACCGGTGTTGTCGATGTGAGGTTGGGACGCGTAACGTTCACTTTCAGATGATCCCTTTCGGTATTACTCGGTCATGGAGTTGGTCAACCGTCGTTACGAATAAGATATATCCCGGACATGAAGGCGCTACGCTGCTGATTGGATCGGCTGCCGGGAACGAATTTTTACTCAACTAATTCTTTAATTTTTATTGTTTACAGCTAACGAAGTTGGCAAAACCAACTTATCCGTATCCTCTTGCGACAAGCCGATACGGTTTCTTTTTTGACTCTTTTTATTTCCATAACTATATAACTCGTGGCAATCCCTATCCGGGTATCCTTGCGGTGGTTGGTTAAGAAGACCGTATTGCCACATAACAAACATTGATATGAAAGAAATATTCATTCCGCCTTAGAGATGGTTGGGCGGCCAAATAAACAAGGTGAAAATTTTAATTATATCAACGTGTCTCGCCTAAAAAGCTCACCTGGGTTTACACGCGGATCGAGTCCGCGATTGGCCTCAGTTATTTTTTATTGGTTTAGAATAAGTAGTAATATCGCCGTATCGGCCTGTGACAGGTAGATACGGTTTCCTTTTTGAAACAAATTTAAAAATCAACGATATGGAAACAGAAAACAAAATCATCTTTGTGATGGCCTTGCTTATGGCAATAGGCAGTGGTGTCGGGATGTTCTACAACTATTCCCTTGTTCTCTTCTTTGCATGTGGCCTTTCCTTATTATATGCAATACATAAGGAGGAACGGAAATGAAGGAGATCTACATCAAGAACCCGGACGGCGATCTTTGCTACGACGGAGAAGAAACCAATGATCCAGAATTCGACGAAATGTTAGAAGATTGGAGGTTTGAAATGAACACGTACAACTATTAAAATATAGCAAATGAAAACAAAAGAAGACTTGCAGGCGATGAGCCACGGAGAGCTCGTTGAATACGCATTGGAAGCACAGAATAACATAATTATTGCATGTGACTATCAAAGAAAATGCATAAGGCTGGAGGAGATCCTTTCCGCCATCGGCATCGTATATGAGGCTTACAAAAACGAACAACATTAAAACAGTATAATAATGGAACAACAGATTCAAACAACAGAACTGCAGATTACCCAGGCAAAACAAGCTGCCGAATTTGCACTTACTCCGGTCGGACAGATAGTGAAACAGTTCGAGGTCATGCAACGCATGGCAAAGATGTACACGGAAAGCACAATCGTACCAGAAACCTATAAAGGCAATGTTGGCAACTGTGTGATTGCGATTGATATGGCAACACGTATGGGCGTGAATTCGCTGATGGTCATGCAAAACCTTTACATTGTCAAGGGCAACCCCTCATGGTCGAGCAAATTCCTTATTGCTACCATCAACATGAGTGGTAAATATTCATCCCTACGATACCGAAAACGAAGTCTCGGTAAGGTCGGAAAGATCAAATATAACGAAACGGTTTGGGATAATGTTGCTAAGCGTAATACCATAGTGGTAAAAGAGTTTGACGGTACAGATGTTGACAACATTGAATGTATTGCCTACGCAACTGAACTTTCTACAGGGGAGACACTTGAATCCGATCCTATAACGATTGAAACGGCAATTAAGGAAGGATGGTATACAAAAACCGGTAGCAAGTGGGTTACAATGCCAAGCCTTATGCTTACTTATCGTGCTGCTGCATTCTGGCAACGTATGTACTGTCCTGAAATCAGCATGGGATTCTTGACTAAAGAAGAAGCTGACGACATACAGGATGTCGAATATGAAGAAATCAAGCCCAAAAACAAGCTGGCCGATCTGGCAAGCAAAGCAGCCGTCCAAAAAAAAATGGAAGAACAGCAACCATACCCGGCTGAAAAAGCAGAGACGGATAGTAAACAACCCTCACAAAAAACCCTGTTATGATTGATAATGCAGCACAGCATACGATAGCTTGGTTCCGCGCCCGTCATGGGAATATCACAGGCAGCAATGTCGGCTTACTAATGAAAAGCGGGCGCACGGACATCTTTTCTGAAACGGGGAAAAGCTACATATATCAAATAGCATCAGAAAGGGCAATGAATCCGGCTATCGTTAATGACGATAGCCAGTTTGCCGAATATCTCAAGCAAACGGAAGTGACCAGCAAGGCGATACGATGGGGCAACGAACAAGAGGCGGATGCTCGCAACCTGTATGCCGAAATATCCGGTCTGCATATTGTGGAGGTCGGTTCGTGCAAACATCCTACCATTCCACATTTTGCCAGCAGTCCAGACGGTTTTTACTACGACGAGAACACCGGCATAAAGTCCTGTCTGGAAATAAAATGTCCCAACCAGGCAACATTCATGCGTTACAAGAACGAGATTTATGACAACGCATCCCTATTAAGCGTAAAATATGAATACTTCTACCAGTGCATGGCACACATGATGTGTACAGGGGCGAAAGAGGTATATTTCATTGCCTATAATCCATACCAATCCGATCCGATACACATCGTCCGTATCCTGCCGGATGAAAAAATATTCGCGGAAATGGATAGGCGTATACGCCTTGCTAACGATTTGATAGATAAAATAATTAATTAAACCCAATATGAAAACACAGCAGTTAATAACAATAAAAGAAAGCGACCTTGAACTGGTCGTTAGTGAAAAAACATTCGGTAGCCTTACTACTAATGCGATCCAAATCAGAGACATGGTAAAATCAACTCTTCCCATGTACGATATATCAAACTATAACGATGACAATATCGACCAGGCGAAGAGAGATAAAGCTGCTCTCAACAAGGCGGCCAAACTTCTCAACTCAAAACGTCTTGAAATCGAAAAGGAATTTATGAAACCTTTCGGGGAGTTCAAGGAAGTTGTGGCTGAAACCGTAAAATTGATTGGCGAATGCTCTGCCAAGATTGACACGGTAGTCAAGCAGAACGAACAGCAGTATAAAGACAAGAAACTTGCCGTTATCCGTTCCTACTTCGACGATGGAAATACGACTCTGATCGACTTTCGGAAAATCTTCAAGCAGGAATGGCTTAACAAGTCCACAAGCATGAAAGCGGTACAAGCAGACATTGAAACGGTTTTCGCTAAGGTTGACGAAGATCTTGAAACGCTTAAAGGCTTTGGCGGTGATGATTTTGACGTACTTCGCACATACTATATGGACACGATGAACATTGGCAATACCATCCAGTATGCTAATCGTCTGAAGGAACAACGCGAACGTGCCCAAGCAGCAGAAGAAGCACGTATCAAAGCTGAACAGGAACGAAAAGAACAGGAAGAAGCACGTAAGAAAGTAGAAGCAGAACAACCCAAAGTTAGCCAACCCAATCCTTTTAATACGGCTAATCAAAGGATGAATGGGCAACCTTCTTTTATGGATCAGCCTAAAGAACAGCCTGTGCCGGCACAGCCGGAACTTCTAACTCGTGCCTTCAAGGTCACAACAACCCGTGAAAATATTATCGCTCTCGGCAACTTCATGAACGAACACGGCATTGACTTCGACAAGATAGAGGTTCCATGACTTGAGGATGAAGACAGGATAAGTAAAACAGATATTAAAACAATCATAGGTCTGCTCAATCGATCGCAAGTACTAATAGACGCCAACTGCTCTAAGCCGGTCGATCTGGATGTAGCCCGCAGATGCAGGAAGATGGCCCGTAAATTAGAAAGGAGCTTGAAATGAATGATTACGAATACATCCCGGATTGGAAAGTCTGGGAATAGTCGAATAGTATGTTTTGCATGGTATTAGTTTAGGTTAGTTTCCCCTTGCCGTCCGTGAGGATATGCAGAGGGGAGTTTTGGGACGAAAGGGAGTGGTCACATAAGCCATGCGTCAGAGCGGTTCGATTCCGCTCCGTCCCACAAATAGGTTGAACGAATTAAAAGAAATAGAGTATGATGCACAATTGGTTTGAATGTAAAGTCTCCTATGAAAAGATAATGGAGGACGGAAAGCAAAAGAAAGTGACGGAGCCCTATTTGGTCGATGCCTTGTCGTTTACAGAAGCAGAGGCACGTATCATTGAAGAATTAACCCCTTTTATCAGCGGTGAGTTTGTGATAAAAGACATCAAGCGGGCAAAGTTGTCCGAGATATTCTTCAATGAAAATGGCGACCGCTTCTATAAGATCAAAGTCTACTTCATTACGATCGACGAGAAAAGCGGAGCTGAAAAGAAAACAGCTACACAGATGCTGACACAAGCCTCCAATTTGAAAGAAGCTATCGAAGTGCTGGAAAAAGGAATGAAGGGTACTTTGGCCGATTACAAAATCGCTTCTGTCACCGAAACCGCACTCATGGATATATTCCCGTATGATGCCGAAGATGACAAAGATACGGATAAAACAGCCGACGCCAACAATCCATCCGTCCGCAAATTCTTCCAGTCCCTACCTGAAGGATGTAAGACGGAAATCACCGTATCGGGAAAGAAGATCATCGTAGACAAGACCGGACGTGACACGGTTGTAACACCGATGGATGAAGGATGAGAAAGGAAACAGTTCGATGGATTTTGGATACGACATACCGGACTATGAACCGGATGATGAAGACAATTTCAATTTTGAATAATCATGGATATAGTAAAAAGTAAGAGTTTTAAGAATGGAACAGTGTATTGTTTACGTCTTGCAGACGGCATGCTTATAGAAATGACAGACACTTTTCTGCCGTACTACACAAAAGATGCTATCGGAAGAAAACAGAACTTCTTGGACAATGATAATCTTGGAAATCGTTCTGAACGGTGGATGATTGGAGTTTCGACAATGAGCGGATGTCCTGTAAGATGCAAGTTTTGCGCTACAGGTAATATGAAACGCTATCGCAACCTTACGGCTGATGAGATTGTCGGTCAGGTGGAATTTGCCATTGAGCAGGCTGGATTCGACCCTTGCGATGCCAATGAGTTCAAGATAAACTACACCCGTATGGGAGAACCATTCTTGAACATTGAAGCCGTAAAGGAAGCTATCGAGCGTATTTCTGAAATATATCCGAACACCCACCATTATGTTTCAACGATTGGAGTCAAGGGTAGCGATTTCTCGTTTGTTGAAGGTAATATAACATTGCAGATAAGCCTTCATAGTTTTGATGAAGAAAAGCGTAACTGGCTTATTCCTTATCCTAAGAAAATGAGTATTGAGGAGCTTGGACAGATTCGGACTAAGAGCAATCTGAAAACGACCATTAACCTGACATTGGTTGATGAGTCTGATTTTGATGCTGACAAGCTGGAGAAGTATTTTGATAAAGAACACTTCTTTGTGAAATTATCCCCAATCAACCCAAACAATATATCAGAAAAAAACAATCTCGGTAACGGAATTATTGAGGGAGTAAATTTACTATAAACATTTTAATTTACAGAGTTATGGAAAAGATTAAAGAACAACTTGAAAGAATGGGTTATGACTACGCTGTAGCAATCGCGACCAAGTCTGAGATTGAGAACGGAGCCGCTTGTAGCCAGTTGTCTATTATCGCTGAAGCAGAGTGATGATTATTTATGCAAGCCAATTCTGTAAAGATGCGGCTTGCAAACAGTCAGCGTGTTGCGCAATGTGGGAATGAATGTCACATCCTGAAATGGTTGCACTTGGATGTCGGTTCGACTCCGGCCGCTGCCTCTAATCTAATAATAAGAATTACGAATGAGACATATAGAAGATCAATTACAAAAGTCAATAGTCAGATGGTTCGATTTGCAATATGCGAATCTCAGACATTTGCTGATACACGTTCCTAACGGAGGCTATCGCAATGCAGTCGAGGCGGCGAAGTTTAAACAAATGGGTGTCAGAGCCGGGGTCCCGGACCTCATTTTGCTATATCCAAATAAAGAACACCCGTTTATGGGGATCGAGTTGAAGGCCGGCAAAAACAGGCAATCCGTACACCAGAAGGAATACGAAGCTGAGTTTGGTCGGATCGGCGCCAAATATGTCGTTGTCCGTTCGATCGGCGAATTTATGAAAGTTGTGAATGAGTACTTAAACAACGTATGACGATGGAGAAAGAGATAAAAGAAATAAGCGATTATCTAAACACCACCTGCTCGAACAATCCGGCGGAAATACAAGAGCGCATATCCGTCATCATGGTCTACATGATGCGTACCGGCGAAATGCTCGCAGAGGCAAAAAAAATACTCCGGAAGAAAAAGTCTGACGAGATACAGAACATGATCATCCGGATAGCGAAAGAAAATTGCCTGTCGGCCAAAGTGCAGAATGCCTTACTGGATAGCATCGCGGAAGACGAATGCTATCTGGTCGACCGATTGGACCGACTCAATGCTTCTTGCACGCATCAACTGGATTCACTTCGAAGCCTGCTTAGTTACGAGAAGGAATCGCTTAGACTCAATAAGACAGGATATTGATAAAGTGGAGAAGAATTTATGATATGGCAACAAGGAAAGAGTTGACAAGCTACTTTCCCCATGACAGCAATGCAAGAAACTCTGACAAACTTATACGGCTTAGAATGCGGCATAAAGCTGCCGGTTACGGTGTTTACTTTATGATCCTTGAAAGATTAAGGGAAGAACCGGAATACACGAGTGTCAAAGATTATAACATGATAGCCTTTGACCTTCGTGAAGACGCTTCCCTGATAAAATCAGTCGTTGAAGATTTTGGGTTATTTGTCTTTACCGATGACGGTAAGTACTTCTACTCCGAAAGTTTCAAACAAAGAATGGAGATTAAAGACGAACAAAGTAGAAAAAAAGCTGAAGCTGGAAAGAAAGGTCTTGAAAAAAGGTGGGGAAATAGCAAAAATATAGCAAATGCTATCGAAAATGATAGCAAAGCTATAGCAAATGCTACGGGAAATGATAGCAATAAAAGAAAAGAAAAGGAAAGTAAAGAAAAAGAAAGTAAAGAAAAGTATCCTCCCCCTCTATCCCCCACAGGGGGAAATGGAGGATGCGGAAATAATCTTTTTTCTAAAGATTCCAATACAGATGGGATAGAAAGAAACTTCGAAGGATTGACCAACAGGCTGAACAGATTATTTATCCCTCCAGACGAGTTCAACATCATTTGCCAATTGTCGAACAATGGAGAAATAGGGCATCCCATTTGGACCATAATCCAAGCTGCTGAACGAGGAGGAGCTCGGTTGCACTCTCCCGGCAAATATATTATTTCAGAACTCAAAAAAGCAATCAAGAAATGAAAATCAATGTTTTCAAAACTCAATGTAAAATAGGTTCATCTGTCAAATACAAACAGAAAACAAGAAAAGTTGTCGACATAAACCGAAGTACCAATGAGGTTTGTTTAGACCGCCGTCTGTGGGTTCGTTGTACAGAGGTTGAGTTATTAACATCGGAATAAAAAATATATGATCATGCAAAAAGACTGGAAATTAGAAGAAATAAAGCGTCTCGAAAAGGAACGCGACAGGAACTTGGCAATACACTGTAACTATGTGGCTGCCAAACATCAAAGACTGATCGACAGACTGGAAAAGGAAATCAATCAAGACACGAAACATTAATACATCTATAACTACCTAAAATTTAAAAACAATGAATGTTAACATCAAAAATTTAAACCTGTCGGTAATCATGCCGGCGATCACCAAGAGTGGCCAACCCGTATGTAACGACCGCGTATCATCTGAAAAGGACAAAGTAGAGCACGCCAGCGGACTGTATCTAATCTACGAAGACGGACATGCAGAGCCGTTTACCAGAGAGAATAGCAAAGAGAATGTGAAATACATCGGATTAAAACACAAAGACGTATCGTTTGCTATTACACTGGCGGAGCATGATAGTGTACAGTTGCTTGATGATGATAGCCTCGAAGAATCTGGGCATGAAACATATTACGAACGTGAATGTGATGCGCTGTTTGATTTTGACGGACAGAAAAATACGGAACGCCTTGTAGCCAGAAATCCAAAGTTGAAAAATCTGCTGGAAGATGGCGAATACATCCCTTCATTGGGACAACTCAACCTAATGGCGCATTACAAAGACAGCATAAACGATGCGCTTGAATACATAGGCGCAGAACCGTTAGGCTCCACATGGTATTGGTCCAGTACCGAGAGCAGCCAGACCGGCGCATGGTTCGTGTACTTCTCCAATGGCAACACGGGCATCAACTACAAGTACAATAGTAACAGGGTTCGGGCGGTGGCAGCATTCACTTTTAAACTTTAATCTTTTGGTGCGCTCCTTTTGGAGCGTGCCTTTAAAAATCAACATTACACAGAGAAGGCAATAAAAAAGGAATCAAGATGGGACAAGTTAAAAGTTTTAATGACATAATTGCTGATTATTTGAAACAACGAGCAGAAGAAGATACCCTGTTTGCACCAAAGTTTGCCAATCCAAATAAGAGTATTGATGAATGCTGCCGTTACATTTTAGGAGAGGCTCGTAAACGAGGAACTGCTGTTGCAATGAGTGACTCGGAGGTCTTTGGACTGGCCGTGCACTACTATGATGAAGAGGATATCAAGATAGAAAAAGTTTCTGCCGGTTGCTCTGTTTCTTCTCCTCGGAAAGTAAAACTAACAGAAGAAGAGAAGAAAATAGCCCGTGAAGTGGCTATCAAACGGTTAGCCGAAGAGCAATACCAATTGCTTAAAAAGAAGCCGGCGAAAAAGAAAGCAGATACAAATGTCCAACAAATGAGCCTGTTTTGATATGAAGCCGAGAACGAAATTGGAAAAGCTGGTGACGGAGTTAAGCGGAAAACTGCCTGCCATCACGAAGGAACAGGAAGACTGGGCCAAAAAGCATCTGTTTGACCATTTTGCCTACAAATGTAAGGATGAGCTATGGTGTTCCGAATGTGGTAAGATGTGGGTCAATACGAGTAAAGATAAATTGGGTGACAAAATCGAATGCCCTTATTGCCATCATCAATTGGACGTAAAGGTCAGCCGGAAGCAGAAGATCCATGAAGAGGCGTATATGTCCATCCTGCAAGTGAAAGGCGGGTTCCAGGTGATCCGGCATATACTATGTTGGAAAAATATTCGGAAGGAAACTTCTCCGGTGTGTTATGATTTTACAGAAGTGGTTCAAGAGTGGATTCGTGAAGACGGAAAACGTACGATCATAGCCCGACCGATTAATATGGGCAGTAACGGATTTGTATATAGTTCACCTCTCAGTATCAAAGGAGAATATGGAAGTACCCCCTATAACTATTACGGTGATTTATATGCGATACATGGAGAGCTTTATCCAAGGAAAGAATTACTGCCGGAATTAAAAAAACGGGGACTGAATCGACGGTTCCCAGATGTAACCCCGTCGAAATTGATACGTGACTTATTGAAAGGTGGTAACGATTCGGAATTGTGTCTGAAGACCGGGCAAATCCCCATGCTGAAGCATATGTATAGAAACGGCTTCTCCCAACTTCGCTATAAACCGTCGTTCAACATCTGCAACCGCAACCATTACATCATTAAGGACGCTTCTATGTGGGAAGATTATATGTCTTTGCTGTCTTACTTTGGTAAAGATATGCGTAACGCCCACTATGTCTGCCCTAAGAACCTGAAAACTGCACATGATAAACTACTAAAGATAAAACAGGTACGTGAAGCCAGGTTGAGACAGGAAAGGGATCGAGCACAATCTATCAGTAAGCGTGAAAAGTTAATGAAGGATATAGCCGGCTTCTACGAGCAGATGGAAAAGTTCTTCGGATTGAGAATCGAAGAAGAGGATATAATCATCCGCCCTTTGGAAAGTGTCACCCAGTTTTATCAGGAAGGTAAGGCCATGCACCATTGTGTGTATCAGAACGGATACTACAGACGGCCGGAATGCCTGATATTGTCGGCAAAGGACACGGCTGGAAAACGATTGGAGACGATAGAGGTAAACTTGAATACACTGGATATCGTCCAGTCCCGATCCTTCTGTAACGGCGTAAGCGAGTATCACGATCAGATAGTAAAACTGGTGAAAAAGAATATAAATCTGATTCGTCGTAAAATGATTGCATAAATAAAGTAAACAATGAGGTACGCATTAAGAAAGCAGGATAAGATTGCGGCTGCAATAGGTGATGATTATTTGAAAAATCATATCCTCAAAAGCCTTGATAGTTTCTTCCGAAAGAGCAATGATGAATGTATAATCAGTTCTGTTGAATTGGACACCTATCAAACCGAATCAGGAGAAAGTTATGCCGTGTTAAGAGTTAATGACCTTGCAGATGATAACGCAATGTTGGAATTTGCCGTAGTGGGTCAGCAATTCGATGTATTAAAACTGGCCTTTTTGGGCAGAATGAAAGGATAGAACAATGAAACTAAAAATCAAACAAATACAGGAGGTAAAGAAATGACAAAAATAAAATTGAAAACAAATAAAACAAAAAAAAGCAGGCTGTATAGCCTGCTGAAATATGTGAAGTTAAGAATAAGCAAGGGTGGATTCGAACCACCGACCTTCGTTTGAAACGATGCTCTAACCCCTGAGCTACAAGGAAAACATCCAAATGTTAATTTGGACGAATCAAAGCTATCTAGAATTACTTTGATGTTGCTACAGAGATTTTGATAATCCCCTTTCATGTAACAAGTGGTACAAAGGTATGAAAAAGATTTAAATCATAAAAATAAAAAGAATGAAAATAAGACAAACTAAAAAATTATGAGTGATTTATACTTCAACGATAAACGCTTTGTTGGCCACAGTAAAATTAGTGATATAATTTTTTTACTTCCGGCGATAATGTGGTACATGGAGCACGAAAGGATTAAAGATGCAGACGCGTTCGTGATATGTGCGCATTGGCTTTGTTTTCAGTGCGGGTTATTTCTGTCTCTTATACACATCTCCGAGCCCACGAGACGCGTAGTAATCTCGT
>ENA-OZHU01001626-OZHU01001626.1-human-gut-metagenome-genome-assembly--contig:-NODE-1626-length-11623-cov-5.707988_pt1 | contig 11623 bp, 9 predicted proteins | sample MGYA00244054_ERZ653700 | MGnify/ENA primary metagenome ERZ653700 (study PRJEB26926, sample SAMN06165279) | human gut metagenome | biome: ENVO:00009003; feature: ENVO:2100002; material: ENVO:00002003...
TGTATAAGAGACAGGTACAACAGCCAGTTCGAGGACGTGGTGGAGTAAAGCACCTGTCATCGCGTTATAACTGCAAAAAGAGCACCTGCTGCCTTCTCTACCGAGGGCAGCAGGTGCTTTTTTCATCATTCCACCGCAGTTTCCAGCTTCATGCCGAACAATTTTTCAGAGAGCAGGGGCAGCAGGTGCTGTAACTGACGCACATATTCCTCCACCACCGGATCAGGCTCCGCTTTTGTAACGATACCAAACCGCATTCCCTTGTTCCAATCCAGAACAAACACCTGCTCAAGATTCGGTCTGCGGTAGTACACCGCCGGGGTCAGCATCAGGCTTGGCAGCTTATACTGCACACTTTTTACGCCGCGGATGATCTCTGCCCGCCGCCTCGAAGCCTCGTGCAGCAATGCCGTCTCGTACAGGGATTGCTCCGGTGTTCCAGCAAACATCCACCGATATTTTACCGCCTGCTCCAATGGAATGTGTCCGCGGGGCACCTCTGGCGGCGTATGGAACGGGATGCCGATCTCCGGCATATAAACTGCCGGGTAAAAATGCAGACCTCGTGCTGCGATCTCCGCACACTCGATCTGCAGCGAAAGATCGATCTCACCGTTTAGCAGTGCACGCCCGATATCCTTTCGGTTGGCACAGCTGTACATCAAGGGGGAAAAGCGGGTGCTCAGCTCTTCTGTGACGGCAAACAGGTCAAATCCCAGCATCTGCAGCGGCATATTCTGATGCCCGATCAGCAGATGCCGTTTGGGCGGGTTTGCATTCCGTTCCGCTGCCTGCGCACAGTTTACTGCATCCTCGTATAATTCCAGCAGTTGCTTTGCCTTTGGATAAAATTCCCATCCTGCCGGAGTCAGCACCACCCGGCGCTGCGCGTGCTGAAACAGCTGGACTTTCAGCTGTTCCTCCAACACACGGATCTGCTGAGACAGCGCAGATTGTGACAAAAACAGCGCATCTGCCGCCTCCGAAAAACTATCCAGTTCCACGATCCTCACAAATCCCTGCAATGCCTTCAAGCTCATGGTGTTGCTCCTTTTGCAATAAATAAGTTTTACTTCATTATAATATAATTTATTTGAATTGTAAAATCCTTCCGTCATCGCTATAATTGTTAAAGATTCCGCAATCCTTGTGCATTGCGGAAGGACAAAGAAGAATTCAAACAATGAAGAGAAAGAGAGCATACCTATGAACAAGATCTCCCGCAAAGGCTTTCTGAAGATCGCCGCTGCCGCCGCCATGAGCGGTGTCACCGCCGGTGCTCTGGCTGCCTGCAATGCAGCCTCCGGCTCCACCTCCACCGCTGCTTCCGGCAACGCTGCCGCTTCCGGTGCAACCGGCACCTACATCCCCGGCACCTATGAGGGCACTGCTGAGGGCATCTCTTCTACCGTCAAGGTCACCATGACCTTCTCCGATAGCGCTGTGACCGACGTTGTGGTCGATACCTCCGGCGAGACCGCTTCTTACGGCGCTGCTGCTGCCGACCAGCTGCGTGAGCAGCTGATGGCTGCAGGCTCTGCTGAGATCGACGGCGTTTCCGGTTCCACCATCACTTCCGACGCTGTCATGAAGGCTGCCAAGAGCTGTTACGCTCAGGCCAAGGGCGAGGCTACTGTGACCTCCGTCCAGCTGCCTACCGGTGACGAAAACGATTGGCTGGGCAAGGAGCCTGACATCGACGAGGCTGCCATCACCGAGACCGTGGACACCGACATCCTCATCGTCGGCGCTGGCAACGGCGGCATGGGTGCAGCTGCTTACGCTGCTGCTCACGGCCTGAACTTCCGCGTCATCGAGCAGAACGGCAACGTGCAGGATACCCGTCACTGGGTCGGCGCTGTGGACGGCTTCGGCGCACAGGCACAGGGCATCAAGATGGACCGTGCCAAGCTGCTGAGCGAGATCTCCCGCTACGCTTCCGGCAAGTGCGACCAGCGCGTTGTCAAGACTTGGATCAACGAGTCCGGTGAGATGATCGAGTTCATCCGCTCCATCATGGAGGACAAGTACGGTGTCAAGATGGTCTACACCTACGGCGATGAGGCTAAGTGGCCTGCCGAGAATGCCGAGCACAACACCGACTATATGTACCCCGAGATCGAGTACACCTATGACCGCAGCTCCGGCGCAGCCCGCAACGAGCTGCTGCTGCAGTACATTCAGGAGCTGGGCTACGATGTGGACTTCAAGACCTCTCTGGCAAAGCTGGAGAAGGACTCCACTGGCCGCATCACCGGCATCATCGCCCAGAGCACCGAGGATGACCACTTCATCCGCTACAACGCCAACAAGGGCGTTCTGCTGGCCTGCGGCGGCTTCCCCGGCAACCCCTACATGATGGAGCAGCTGGATCCGCTGGGCACCTCTGTCACCACCGCCTGCTCCTACTCTCCGGCCGATAAGGGCTACGGCATCCGTGCCGCTGTCTGGGCCGGTGCAAACCTCGACAAGGAAGCTGCTCCCATGCTGTTTGATCGCGGCATCGTGGCTCCCGGCGTGGACGGCGGTTATGTGGCAAGCGACTCCGCTTTCGGCGGCAAGGCCTTCCCCGGCCCCATCCGCCAGTACAACCCCGGCACCCAGCCTTTCCTGAAGGTCAACCGCAACGGTGAGCGTTTCGCCAACGAGAGCAGCCCCTACAACGATATTGTTTACGCGGCTGCCCATCAGCCGGGCCGCGTCTACGCACAGATCTGCGACGCAAACATTCTGGAGGACGCAAAGCGCTTCCACACCATCGGCTGCTCTGCCCAGACCCGCAATGCCGGCGCAGAGTATATCCAGAAGCAGATGGACAATGCAGAGAAGGAGGGCGTCTTCTTCAAGGCCGACACCATCGACGAGCTGGCCGACAAGCTGGGCTTCACCGGTGAGGCCAAGGATACCTTCCTTGCTACCGTTGAGCGTTACAACGAGCTGTACGACAAGCAGAACGACGAGGACTTCGGCAAGCCCGCTTACCGTCTGAGTGCCATCCGCACCGCTCCATTCTACGGCTGCTGGCTGGGTGCCTCCCTGTTGTGTACCGAGCAGGGCATCGCCATCAACGACAAGGGTCAGGCTCTGGACAATGACAACAAGCCGATGCCCGGCCTGTATGTCACCGGCGATATGTCCGGCTCCTTCTTCGCCAACAACTATCCCTGCCTGATGGCAGGCGTGGCTATGGGCCGCACCCTGACCTACGCCATCAAGGCCATCAAGCAGATGGGCGGTCTGGAATAAGTTATCCCTCAGTGGTACCTGAGCGCATAAGATAAAAAGACACCGCAGAAGTGTGAAAGCTTCTGCGGTGTCTTTCTTTGTCGAAGACCCTCTATACACAAAACCACAAATGGCGAAAAAGTCTTAAAAACAGGTTCAGCACACGGCCCGATGGACGGGCAGCGGCTCCACGATGTCGGGATGGATGCCCTCACGGTAGTCGAGGTCGCCCTGGTCGAGGCCGCGCAGCAGCACTTCGGCGGTGGCGATGTTGGTAGAGATCGGCACGCTGTGCATATCGCACAGCCGCAGCAGGTTCTGCTCGCTGCTGCCGTTCTCGGCCTTGAGCGGGTCGCGGAAGAAGAGCACGAGGTCTACTTCGTCGCAGGCCACCCGGGCCGAGATCTGCTGGATGCCGCCCAGCTTCCCGGAGAGGTAGCAGTGTACGGGCAGGCCGGTGGCCTGCGCCAGCATCCGACCGGTGGTGCCGGTGGCAATGACTGTGTTGCGGGATAGGATGCCGCTATAAGCTGTGCAGAACTGCAGCGCCAGCTCTTTGCGGGAATCATGTGCAAGAATAGCAATCGTCATAACGCTCTCTCCTTCATTCCAAGTATAGTGTTGTGAGTGGGCGGATATGCTCGGAAGAGTGTTCTCCGCAGTAAAACGGTCTGAAAAGTTGAAGTCTTGCGGAGAACAATTCTCGATAAACAGACTAAACCAGTGCGATTGTGTCGAATCACACTCTCATTTTAAATTTAACCCGCAGAAGGCCCGTATGTCAAGAGGTTTGTTGTGATTTTTGCAAGATAAAATGGCAAAAGTATGACTATAGCTTTGTGGAGAATGGAGAAAATTTGGATACAAGGAATTATTCTCGGATGTATTTGCAAAACTTTTTCAGCCAAAAGTGTGCTTGAGAGAAAAACAATCCATCTCGATGAAACAAAAATACAGGCCGGGGCATTTGACCCCGGCCTGTGGAGAAAATTTTTACCGAAAGGGTGATGCATCCCGGGAAAACCCGAAAATTACCGGGTCTGGCCGTTGCCGTGGATGATGTACTTGTAGCTGCACAGCTCGCCGAGGCCCATGGGTCCCCGGGCGTGGAGCTTCTGGGTGGAGATGCCCATCTCACAGCCAAGGCCGAACTCTCCGCCGTCGGTGAAGCGGGTGGAGCAGTTGACGTAGACGGCGGCACTGTCCACTGCCGCCGTGAAGAGGGCAGCGTGGGCGTCAGTCCGGGTCAGGATGGCTTCGCTGTGGCCGGTGGAGTGAGCCGCGATGTGGGCGATGGCTTCCTCCACGCTGTCCACGACTTTCACCGCAAGGATGTAGTCGAGGAACTCCGTGTCGAAGTCCTTCGGCCCGGCAGGGGTACCGGGGATGAGGGCGGCGGTGCGCTCGTCCAGCCGCAGTTCCACCGGGTGCAGACCCTTGGCGGTGCGGTCGGGGCCGAGGCGCTGGGCCAGCTTCGGCAGGAACTCAGCGGCGATGGCGCTGTGGACGAGGCAGACTTCCTCGGCGTTGCAGACGCTGGGGCGGCTGGCCTTGGCGTTCTCGATGATGTCCAGCGCCTTGGTCTGGTCGGCGGTGTCGTCCACGAAGATGTGGCAGATGCCGGTGCCGGTCTGGATGCAGGGGACTTTCGCGTTCTCGACACAGGCACGGATGAGTCCGGCCCCGCCGCGCGGGATGAGCAGGTCCACATAGCCGACGGCGGTCATCAGGGCGTTGGCCGAGGCATGGGTGGTGTCCTCAATGAGGCAGACTGCTGTTTCAGGCAGACCGTTTGCCCGCAGACCCTGCCGCAAGGCCTGAACGATGGCGTTGGCCGAGCGCCACGCCTCTTTGCCGCAGCGGAGGATGCAGGCATTGCCGCTCTTGATGGCGAGGGCGGCAGCATCGCTGGTGACGTTGGGGCGGCTCTCGTAGATGATGGCGATGACGCCCATTGGCACGGCGGTTTTCTCGATGACGAGGCCATTGGGACGCTCGATGCGGCTCAGCACCCGGCCCACCGGGTCAGGCAGGGCGGCAACGTCCCGGATGCCCTTGGCCATGGCTTCGATGCGCTGGGGCGTCAGGGCGAGGCGGTCCAGCATGACGTCGCTGATGCGGCCCTTGGCGGCGGCCATGTCCTCGGCGTTGGCGGCGAGGATGGCGTCCATGGACTCCGGTGCGCAGAGGGCATCAGCCATCCCGAGAAGGGCAGAATCACGGGTGCCGCTGTCCGAAAGGGCAACGGCAGTCTTGGCCCCGCGGGCGGCTTCCAGAATTTCCTGTGTGGTCATGTTATGCCTCCTGTCTGTGGGCCGCAAAGCGGGTGCCTGTGGCACGGCCCTCGGCGATGTCATAGAGCAGTTCGGGGTGGGCGCCGTTCGTGATGACCATGTCAGCTCCGCTGGAGGTCACCATCCGGGCGGCCCGGAGTTTGGTGGACATTCCGCCGGTACCCAGCGCCGAGCCGGCTCCGTCGGCCAGCGCCATCACCTCGGGCGTGATGTCCTCCACCAGCGGGATGAGCTTTGCGTCCGGGTGGGTGTGGGGGTTGGCAGTGTAGAGGCCGTCGATGTCGCTCAGCAGCACCAGCAGATCGGCTTTGATGCAGCAGGTGACGATGGCGGCGAGGGTGTCATTGTCGCCGATGGAGGTGATCTCGTCGGTGGCGACGGTATCGTTCTCGTTGATGATGGGCAGTGCGCCCAGCTCCAGCAGACGGGTGAGGGTGTTCTGGATGTTCTCACGGCGGCTGGCGTGCTCAATGTCCACACCGGTGAGCAAAATCTGCGCCACCGTGTGGTCGTAGGCGCTGAACAGCCGGTCGTAGGTGTACATCAGCTCACACTGACCCACGGCGGCACAAGCCTGCTTGGAGGACATATCGGTAGGGCGGGCGGAAAGCGACAGCTTGCCCACACCCATGCCGATAGCACCCGACGACACGAGGATGACCTCATGTCCGGCGTTCTTCAAATCGCTGAGCACTTTCACCAGCTCTTCGGTGTGGCGGATGTTCAGCCGCCCGGTGGAGTGGGCCAGTGTGGAGGTGCCGACTTTGACTACGATGCGCATAGATCAACCCTTTCCCATCTCTTTTGTCTTGTTGTAGGAGGCGATGACGGCGTCCATCACCGCGCCCCGCAGGCCTTTTTCTTCCAGCACCCGCACGCCCTGGATGGTGCTGCCGCCGGGGCTGCACACGGCGTCCTTGAGTGCGCCGGGGTGTTGGCCGCTCTCGAGCACCAGCTTTGCGCTGCCCAGGACCATCTGGGCAGCGTACTCCTGCGCCTTGGCACGGGGCAGGCCGCAGGCCACGCCGCCGTCAGCCAGCGCCTCGATGAACTGGTACACCCAGGCCGGGCCGCAGCCGGACACGCAGCTGGCCGCGTCGATGAGGCTTTCCGGCACAGCATCCAGCCGCCCGGCGGGGGCCATCAATTTCAGGAACTCGGCCTCTTCTTCGGCGGTGACATTGGAGGTGCAGTACTGGATCATACCGGCCCCCACCGAAGCGGGCGTGTTGGGCATGATGCGGATGACGGGGCAGTCGCTGCCCGCCATCTCCTGAATGCGGGCGATGGACAGGCCCGCCGCCATGCTGCACAGCACGAAGCGGCTGGGCCGTTCGGCCAGCGTAAAGCGGAGCGGTGCCAGCAGCTCCTCCATCATCTGGGGTTTGACGGCTAAGAAGATGAGGTCGCAGCGGCCTGCCACCTCGTCGTTGATGGTGGTGTTGCAGCCCAGCTCAGTGGCCAGAGCCTCTGCCTTGGCGGCGGTGCGGTTGGCCAGCCAGACGTTCTGCGGGTCTGCCGCCTTGCAGACGGCCCGGGCGATAGCCCCGCCCATGTTGCCGCAGCCTAAGAAACCGATGGTATTCAGCATAAGAAAAACCTCTTTCCCAATCAAAAGAACAGGGGAGATGCCCCCTCTGTGTCTCCATTGTAAGCAGGGCCGGGGTAGAAATCAAGAGGAAAGCCGGAAAATGTCAAAGCTTTTCGGAAAGCTCCTGATAGACGCGCTGCGGCGGCGCAGCTTTTTTGCTGTCCAAATCTTAAGAAAACATAAAAAGTTCATGAAAAAGTCGAAAAAGGTGCTTGCACCTGCACGGGCAGATGAGGTATCATAATAGATAGAAGTTGGAAAACTCCGCACAGAACGGGGCAAACGCGAAAGGATGGGCATTCTCGTGGCACAGACGACAAAACGCGCGCTGGAAGCATCGCTCAAAAAGCTGCTGCTCCGCAAGCCGCTGAATAAGATAACGATAAACGACATTACCGAGGACTGCGGCGTGAACCGCATGACCTTTTACTACCATTTCAAGGATATTTACGATTTGGTGGACTGGATCCTGGTGGAGGATGCCACAGAGGCACTGGAAGGCCATCAGGACTTTGAGACGTGGAGCGACGCCTTCCGCGATATGCTGGAAAAGGTGCAGGCCAACCGGGTGCTGGTGCTGAATGTCTACCGCTCCATCAGCCGGGAACAGGTGGAGCAGTACCTCTATAAAATGCTTGACCCTCTGCTGCGGATGTTTGTAGAGCGTGAAAACATCTCGGTGCAGGAAGAGGACAAGCAGTTCATCATTGATTTTTATAAGTATGGCTTTGTGGGCATGGTGCTGGAATGGATACGCCGCGATATGAAGACCGAACCAGCCATCATGGCCGAACGGCTCAACACCATGATGCAGGGGGATCTGAAGCGGGCGCTGCTGCGCTTCAGCACCGACGGAAGAGCATCAAAAATCGACGACTGATAAAAATTTGAACAAGCAGAGCAGGATGATAGAAAAACTATCACCCTGCTTTTGTTGCTTATAGAACCTTTGTCGGAAAAATGTTAAAGTATTGTCAAAACAAAGGGCTGGCAAAGACCCGCACAAGGAGGCAGACTTTTATGAGTATCGCGTTGGAGTCGTTGAACCATAAGGTACAGCGTACCGCTGTCGGAACGATGGTGGATGTGGCACTGGCTCATGTCAGCAAAGACCGTCAGAAGGCGTTTGCCGAGATGGTGGACGTCGCCAAGCAGTTCTATGGCGACTCGTTCAGCGAGGAGACGTATGAGCACGCCCGCGCAGTACTGACCGATGCGGACAGCAAGTGGTCGAAGCTCATCAACTGTGTGCTCGACCAGACCGCGCCCAGCGTGGCACGCACCACGGCGCTCAACCTTGGCTATGAGGCGTTCTTCCGGGGGACAAAGACCATCCGCGAGAACCGCACAAAGTACCACTGCAACATTCCGTGGCTGATCCTGTTCGACCCCACTTCGGCTTGCAATATGCACTGCGTGGGATGCTGGGCGGGCGAGTACGGCCACAAAAACAACCTCAGCTTTGAGGATATGGACAAAATCATCACCGAGGGCAAGGAGCTGGGGGTCTATCTCTATATGCTCACCGGCGGCGAGCCTCTGGTGCGAAAGGCGGATATTCTCCGTCTGGCAAAAAAGCACAACGATGTGCAGTTTGCGATCTACACGAACTCTACCCTCATCGATGAGCCGTTCTGCAAAGAGGTCGTAAAACTGGGCAATATCGCCTTCATGCTCTCGATCGAGGGAACTCCCTCTACCAATGATGCCCGGCGGGGCGACGGCCATTATGCCGCTGTCATGAATGCGATGGACTTGCTCAAGGCCCACGGGATCCTTTTTGGCACCTCCATCTGCTATACCAGAGACAATCTCGAAGCCGTCACCAGCGACCACTTTATGCGGATGCTCTGCGACAAGGGCGCGCACTTCGGGTTCTACTTCCACTATATGCCGGTAGGCAACGAGGCCGCGCCGGAGCTGATGCCCACGCCTGCTCAGCGCAAGTACATGATCGAGCGCATCCGGTATCTCCGCTCAGAAAAGAGCGATATTCCGTTCTATCCGATGGACTTCCAGAACGATGGCGAGTTTGTGGGCGGATGCATCGCAGGCGGACGCAACTATTTTCATATCAATTCGGCGGGCGATGCAGAGCCGTGCGTCTTTATCCACTATTCCAACGCCAACATCCACGACAGCAGCATCCTCGATATTCTCCGCAGCCCGCTCTTCATGGCTTACCACAACGGCCAGCCCTTCAATAAAAACCATCTGCGTCCCTGCCCGATGCTGGAAAACCCCGAGCTTCTGCGCCAGATGGTGCATGACACCGGTGCTCACAGTACCGACTTGCAGTCGCCCGAGAGCGTAGACCACCTCTGCGACAAATGCGGTGCATATGCTGCCGACTGGCAGCCTGTAGCCGACGAGATCTGGTCGCACGTCACCCTCAGGGAGAGCCGGTACGAGAATTACAAGGACTGGGAACCGGCGTATTCCACTGCTCACGCGAAATGACTTTATCGGTCTTTCAAACATAAAAATGCGCAGAAAAGCCCCCATCTTCACCGGCTGAGGCAGCCGGGAGGATGGGGGCTTTATCTTGTTATTTTATTCTTCGCCGGAATCAATGACGATTTCGGTTTCCGTTCCTTCATCTTCTACAGGCGCGGGAGCCGGGTCGCCGGGATCGCCGAACTCGTCGTGGTAGACGGTCATCTGGTCGAGCTGGCCGTTGCGGCGCAGGCCGTGGAAGACCAGCTTCTTGATGACGTCATAGATGACGGCGAACAGCGGCACGCCCACGATCATGCCCACGAAGCCCCACAGACCGCCGAACAGCAGGATGGAGAAGAGCACCCAGAAGCTCGAAAGGCCGGTGGTGTTGCCCAGGATCTTCGGGCCGATGACATTGCCGTCCAGCTGCTGGAGCACCAGAACGAAGAGCACGAACCAGATGGCCTTGATGGGGCTCTGGATGAGGATGAGCAGCGTTGCAGGCACGGCACCGATGAAGGGGCCGAAGAAGGGGATGACGTTGGTGACGCCGATGATGACCGACACCAGCAGTGCGCTCGGGAACTTGAAGATGATGCAGGCAAAGTAGCAGAGCACGCCAATGATGGCGGAGTCCATGATCTTGCCGTTGATGAAGCCGCCGAACATCTTGTCTGCGTAGAGGACTTCCTCCTGGATGAGCTGCGCCCAGTGGGGCTTGACGACGCTGTAGAGGATCATCTTGGCCTGTTTGGCGAACTTTTTGCGGCTGGCCAGCAGGTAAACAGCGACGATAAGGCCGATGAGCAGGTTCTTGAACCAGATCACCACATTCATGACGCCAACGCCCACACCGCTCAGGATGCCTTGTAAATTCTGCAGCGAGGGGAGCAGGGTGGTGCGCAGAGCGGTCAGATTGTCAGCAATGGCATCGTAGGCATCGTTGAAGTAGCCCATCAGTGTCTCATTATCCAAAAAGACTTTCTGTGTGTTCACCCAACGCATGAACCGGGTGATGCTGGTCTGCGCGGTGTAGTAGAGGGAGGTGACGCTTGTGATGAGCTGCGGCACCACCATCATCACGAGGGCGTAGACCACCAGCACACCGAACAGCAGCGTCGCCGCAATGGCAAGCATATTGGCCATGCTGTGGAGCTTTTCGGGGAAGATGCGGTGCAGAAAGCCCTCAATGGTGTTGCACACCGGCTTGAGCAGATAGGCGATGACGGCACCATAGATGAAAGGCATCAGGATGCCGGTCACCTTGGAGACCGCGTCGCCGAACCCGTCGAAGCGGTAGATGAAGAAGAAGAACAGGATGCTTAGACTTATCGCACCAAAGCCCGCGAGCATTCCGTAGAGATAGGGCTTGATGTGCGGTTTTTTGTCCATCATGTGTGACTCCATTCCTGCCGCAGACGGCAGGAGCCGGTACGGCGATGTTTAGATTTTGTTGCTGCGGCGCCAGATGTGCATCTTCTCGGCCTCTTTGATAAGCTCCTCGCGGAAGTCGGGGTGTGCCACATTGATGAGGGCTTCGGCCTTCTCCCAGGTGGTCAGACCCTTGAGGTTGACGCAGCCGTATTCGGTGCAGAGGTAATGCAGATTGGCGCGGGTATCGGTGATGATGCTGCCGTTTTCCAGCGTGGGACGGATGCGGCTCTCGAGCTGACCGGTCTTCTTATTAAAGAAGGTGGAAGACAGGCAGATGAAGCTCTTGCCACCCTTGGAAAGGTATGCGCCCAGCACGAAGTCCAGCTGGCCGCCTGCACCGGAAATGTGCTTGACGCCGGCGCTCTCCGCATTCACCTGGCCGAACAGGTCGATGTCCACCGCATTGTTGATGGAGATGAAGTTGTCCAGCGCGGAGATGCTGCGGATGTCGTTGGTGTAATCGACGGGAGCAGACATGCACTCGGGGTTGTTGTTGAGGTAGTCGTACATCTTCTGGGTGCCGGCACCGAAGGCGTAGACCTGACGGCCCTTGTCCAGCTGCTTGTGTGCGCCGGTGATCTTGCCGGCCTTGGCGATGTCCACGAAAGCGTCAACATACATCTCGGTGTGGACGCCCAGG
>ENA-OZHU01001628-OZHU01001628.1-human-gut-metagenome-genome-assembly--contig:-NODE-1628-length-11607-cov-7.276402_pt1 | contig 11607 bp, 8 predicted proteins | sample MGYA00244054_ERZ653700 | MGnify/ENA primary metagenome ERZ653700 (study PRJEB26926, sample SAMN06165279) | human gut metagenome | biome: ENVO:00009003; feature: ENVO:2100002; material: ENVO:00002003...
ATGCTCTACCAACTGAGCTATTTCCGCGATTGCGGATGCAAAGGTAGATATTTTCTCCAAACCTGCAAACATTCCGCCCGTTTTTTTCGCGAAGAAAACTATACATCTCCTCCACTCTGAAGACATGTTTTTGATTATCAACTCATTCTGTCCCGATAATCTTCGTAAGAAAATTGCCTGAATATTTCAGCCTTCCCATCTTCTGTCCACATAGCAATAGCAGGATGATGGATTCCGTTGAACATATTTGTTTTTACCGTAGTGTAATGAATCATATCTTCGAAGACTATGCGCTCTCCTATTTGCAGTTCATGATCGAAACTCCAATCTCCCATATAATCACCACTCAGGCATGAATTCCCTCCCAAACGATATACATGGCAGCCATGATTTCCCATTTCAGCACCACATACAGCAGGCTGATAAGGCATTTCAAGACAGTCGGGCATGTGACAGGTAAAGCTAACATTGAGAATAGCTGTGCGAATGCCGCGACTTTCTACAATATCCACTACTTCGGAAGTCAAAACACCAGTTTGCCAGGTAAAAGCAGAACCTGGCTCCAAAATAATACGCAAATGAGGATGGCGGCTACGTAAATCATTCAATAAATGAATAAGATGTTCTACATCATAATCTTTACGTGTCATCAAATGACCACCACCCAGATTCAGCCATTTTATCTGCGGGAACCAATAAGAGAATTTTTCTTCCAAATGCTTAAGCGTACGTTCCAGTTCGTAAGAAGAAGACTCACAGTGGCAGTGGCAATGAAACCCTTCAATACCCTGCGGCAAGGTTTCAGTCAGTAAATCTGCCGTTATGCCGAAACGGGTTCCGGGAGCACAAGGATTATACAATTCTGTTTCTACTTCTGAATATTCAGGATTGATACGAATACCACAGGAAATTCCACTTCCTTCCTTTACCACCGCAGGATAGAAACGGCAAAATTGTGACAAAGAATTAAAAGTTATATGGCTACTACAGCGCATGATTTCCGGGAAATCAGCCTCCGTATAGGCAGGAGAATAGGTATGAGCTTTACTGCCGAACTCTTCCAATGCCAATCGCGCTTCGTATACGGAACTCGCCGTAGAATGCTCGATATATTCCCTAAAAATGGGAAATGAGCGCCACATAGCAAACGATTTAAAGGCCAGAATAATTTCCACCCCGGCACGATCGGCAACACTTTTTATCAGCTTGAGGTTTTTTCTTAATAATTCTTCATCCATGATATAGCATGGGGAAGGGAAACGATCAAAATCTATCATATTTTCTTTTTTATCCGATTATTTTAAAACGGGCAAAACGCAATAAAAGTTGCTTGTCACCCGCATTCTTGAAACGAATGGTAGCTTTAGCATTATCACCCTCACCTTCCACTTTCACAACTTCTCCCAGACCAAAACGTTCGTGCTCAATCAATTGTCCGGGTTGCACTGCCATTGCAGAAGCAGGAGCTGACGAAGAAGCAGGAGTTGACGAAGTCACCCGCTTCAGATTACGTGGAACGCTCGGAGCAATTACCTGCTGCTTAGGACGCTGAGAAGTTTCCTTATTATAAAATGATTCACGTACATGAGGTGAACGAGAAAAACCAGTGCTATTCTCCCGACGGAATGATCCGGACTCATCATCAATCTTACTACTAAGTCCTGCCTCCTGGGGCAAACGCAGAAAACGAATATCTATATCTTTCAAGAAGCGACTGGGACTGCCAAATTCCATTTTTCCATAACGAAAACGAGTACGGGCATACGACAGAAAACAATGTTCTTCTGCACGGGTAATGGCCACATAAAACAAACGTCTTTCCTCTTCTAACGCACGGGGTGAATCCCCTACCATACCACTGGGAAAAAGATTTTCTTCCATTCCCACCACAAATACATTCCTAAATTCCAATCCTTTGGCAGAATGGACAGTCATAAGCGTGATTTTCTCGTCATCTCCATCTTTATCCGAGTCCTGATCAGTCAATAGTGAGACTTCCGAAAGAAAATCAGTCAACGATATATTAGGATTTCCTTCTTCCATACGCATCGCGCAGAAATCACTCATGCCATTTACCAATTCCTCAATATTCTCCTTACGGCTAAGGTTCTCCGGAGAATTATCCTGGCAGACATCATTAATGATACCGGATTGGCGGATAATTTCCGTACCAATTTCATAAGCATTTTTATCCACTATGCCTTCCAGAAATCCGGAAATCAAATCGCGGAAAATCTGTAATTTGGAATGTGTACCCTTATTGAAATTCAGCCCATATGTCAACGGTTCGCATAACACAGTCCAAAGACTGACACCATTCTCAGTAGCTGCAGTAATGATCTTCCCCACTGTCGTATCACCAATACCACGAGCCGGATAGTTAATAATCCGCTTAAATGCTTCTTCATCATTCGGATTAACAACCAACCGGAAATAAGCTATCACATCCTTAATCTCCTTACGTTGATAAAAGGATAATCCACCGTAAATACGGTATGGCATACCCCGCTTACGCATTGCTTCCTCAAAGACACGACTCTGCGCATTGGTACGGTAAAGTATAGCAAAATCCGAATAGGGATAATGCTCCGAGCGACGAAGTTCCGCAATCTTATTGACTACAATATCTCCCTCTTCCACATCACTGTATGCCTGAAACACACCAATGGCTTCCCCTTTCTCTTTCTCCGAAAAAACCTCCTTACGTATTTGCCTCTCATTCTTCTCAATCAAACTATTCGCCGCACAAACAATAGTTTGTGTAGACCGATAATTTTGTTCCAGTTTGAAGACTTTTGTATTGGGATATACTTTAGTAAAGTATAATATATTATCAATATCAGCTCCCCGGAAAGAGTAAATACTCTGGGCATCATCTCCTACCACACATACATGCTGATGATCTTTTGCCAACTGTAATACAATGCTATGCTGAGCATAATTAGTATCCTGATACTCATCTACCAGAACATAGCGAAACTGTTCCTGATAACGCGCCAGCACTTCCGGATGATCCCTGAACAGTATAAAAGTATAAAAAAGCAAATCATCAAAATCCATTGCATCCGCCTGCCTGCAACGATCCCAATAACGGTGATAAATATCGCGTATTGCAGGCATCTTAGCTGCACGGTCACCCTCATACGCTTCTTTATTGGATGCATACGCCGCAGGTGAAACCAAGTGATTTTTCGCATTGGATATACGTGCCTGTACATTTCCCGGTTTATACACTTTCTCATCCAGGCCCATTTCTTTTATAATAGAACGCACCAGACTCTTACTGTCCGCCGTATCATAAATGGTAAACTGTGAAGTAAAACCTATATTTACGGCTTCCACATGCAAAATACGCAAAAATATGGAATGGAATGTGCCCATCCATAAATGGCGTGCCCGCTGGTCTCCTACTTGCCGGGCAATACGCTCTTTCATTTCACGGGCAGCTTTATTGGTAAAAGTCAGGGCCAATATATTCCATGGCTGATAACCATTCTCTAACAAATAAGCTATTTTATAGGTCAGCACCCGCGTCTTCCCTGAACCTGCACCGGCAATAACCAGTGACGGGCCCTCGTTGTATAGCACTGCTGCGCGCTGTCCTTCATTCAGTTCTTCGATATAATTCGTATTCATGTATGCAAAATTAAGGGATTCTTTTTAGATTCATACAATGTATACGAACTAAAATAATTAAGATAGCATATTACATTTCAGAAAACAGTCCATAAGTCACTGTTTATTATGCACTTCCACAACAAGTCATTCTACATCTTCAAAAAGTTTTATAGATATGGAAGAACATTTATTGGATATCAAACGTTATATTAACAGAAACATAATTCAAGACAAATTATGAATACATTATTAACATCTTTAATGCTTATAATTATGACATACGAAATGCCTAAACTTCCATATGCAAACAATGCGTTGGAACCTGTAATCAGTCAGCAAACTATAGATTACCACTACGGTAAGCACTTACAAACATACGTAAATAACCTCAATAACCTAGTTCCGGGTACAGAGTATGAAAATAAAGATTTAGTAACCATAGTAGCTACTGCACCAGATGGAGCCATCTTCAATAATGCAGGACAAGTTCTGAACCATACTTTATACTTCCTGCAATTTTCCCCCAAACCTGCTCATAGTGAGCCAACCGGTAAATTAGCAGAAGCTATTAAACGCGATTTTGGAAGCTTCGATAACTTCAAAAAAGAGTTCACAGCTGCTGCCGTAGGATTATTCGGCTCTGGCTGGGCTTGGTTATCAGTAGATAAGAACGGAAAACTTCATATAACCAAAGAAGCTAATGGCAGTAACCCTGTACGTGCAGGACTTATTCCATTGTTAGGCTTCGATGTGTGGGAACACTCCTACTATCTTGATTATCAGAATCGCCGTGCCGATCATGTTAATGCTCTTTGGAGTATTATCGACTGGGATGTAGTGGGTAATCGACTGAAATAAGCAACAACAACCTTATAAACTCTTTTTTTAATGCGCACCTACGGGAATAGAAACTTCCCATAGGTGCGTTTGTGTTTCAATCTAACATATTTTAAAGAAAAACGTTACCTACTGAAAGCATTTATCATTAACTTTGCTAAACATAAACGTTTAACAAATAAAAATGAAGCTCATCATAGTCACAGCGCCCACATTTTTTGTGGAAGAGGACAAGATCATTACAGCACTCTTTGAAGAAGGGCTGGATATTTTGCATCTGCGGAAACCGGAAACTCCTGCTATGTATTCCGAGCGACTTTTGACGCTAATACCTGAAAAATATCATAGACGCATTGTTACTCACGAACATTTCTATTTAAAGGAAGAGTTTGACCTCATGGGTATTCATCTGAACACACGTAATCCTAATGAACCACATGATTACTCAGGACATGTCAGCTGTACTTGCCATTCTGTAGAAGAAGTAAAAAGCAAAAAGCATTTTTATGATTATGTATTTATGAGCCCCGTATACGACTGTATCACCAAAACAGGTACTCTTTCCGGTTATACTCCAGAAGAATTGCGCACAGCTGGAAAAGAAAGAATAATAGATACTAAAGTTATGGCTTTAGGAGGAATCACTCCAGACAACATTCTGGAAATAAAAGATTTCGGATTCGGCGGTGCAGTAGTACTCGGTGATTTATGGAATAAATTCAATGTTTGTACAGATCGGGATTATTTAGGTGTCATCCGCCACTTTAAGAAACTAAAGGAAATGGCGGATTAAAAAGTTCAATTTCCATTAGAACTTCCCATATTCTTTATATTCGACCCCAGCAGGCAAAGTAAAATAGAATGTAGAGCCTTCTCCTTTTTTAGATTCTACACCAATGCCACCACCATAGTGTTCAACAATAGATTTCGTAATAGAAAGACCTAAACCTGTGCCACGAATGTTATAGTTCATCTTCACAAAACGTTCAAAGATAGCCCGGCGACTTTCTTCATCAATGCCACATCCTGTATCAGCTACATAAAAATAAAAGTTATTATTACTCAAACGGCGATATCCAATCTTCACACTACCCTGTTCTGTAAACTTCAAAGCATTTTTCACCAAATTATTAATGACCTGTGCAAAACGTACCCGGTCTATCATTAAACGACATTGGGGAAGTTTCTCTACAAACTCTATCTGAATACCCGACGGACGGGGATGTGCATTTTCTGCAGCACACATTTCCTGAATCAAAGCATTCACATCCACATCTCCATCTTTATATTCCATTGTATTGGCCTCAATCTTTGAGAAGTCCAATAAATCATTAATCATCTGAACAAGAAAATCTTTATTGTCATTGATTTCTTTCAGAAAAATCATTCGTTCTTCTCTACTCAGATTATCAGTCTCAGCAAGTACATTTGTAAATCCGACAATCGCATTAAGTGGAGTACGTATCTCATGGGTCATATTAGCGATAAAGGCATTCTTCAGCTGATTACTTTCTTCCGCTACTTCATTTAATTGTTGCAAAGTCTTCAACCTCTTGGTCTTGTTGATAGACACCACAATCATAATGACCAGAAGTAATAAAATAATTACTCCAAAGCATAGCAAGAGTATTTCATTCCTTTGATAAAAATCTGATGCCCCTAAAATATAAAATGTTGCAAAATCCGGCTTCATAAAGTTGGTTATTAAAAGATAAAGATGATCCTAATTCTATATGTGGTACAAATATACTAAAGAAAAAACAAATAACTGATCAATAGATACATGTTTTTCTAAAAAAGATAGGCTGTAAGCCTTTCTAAAAAAGGTTTACAGCCTATAAATAAGATTTATGAAGTCTTTTATTTCAGATCTTCAATAGCTGCCTGCGCCGCTGCGAGGCGTGCTATAGGTACTCTAAATGGAGAACAACTAACGTAGTTCAAACCCACCTTATGGCAGAATTTTACAGAAGAAGGTTCACCGCCATGCTCACCGCAAATACCGCATTTCAAGTCCGGACGAATAGCACGACCTTTTTCCGTAGCCATACGTACCAGCTGTCCTACTCCATTTTGATCGAGAACCTGGAATGGGTCTACTTTCAGAATCTTCTTTTCCAGATAAACCGGAAGGAAAGAAGCAATGTCATCACGTGAATAACCGAATGTCATCTGCGTTAAGTCATTTGTACCAAATGAGAAGAACTCAGCAGAAGAAGCAATACGGTCAGCAGTCAAAGCAGCGCGAGGAATTTCAATCATCGTACCTACCTTGAAGTCAATGCTGTCACCCAGTTCAGCGAAAAGTGCAGCAGCTTCTTCGCGAATTACCTTTTCCTGTTCTTTGAACTCATACAAAATACCAGTCAGCGGAACCATGATTTCCGGATGGGTTTCCACACCTTCTTTCTTCAGTTCCAAAGCAGCACCAAGGATAGCACGTGTCTGCATCTGAGTAATTTCAGGATACGTATTACCCAAACGACATCCGCGGTGTCCCAACATCGGATTATGTTCACAAAGTGACTCTACACGTTGCTGGATATATTGCAAACTAACGCCCATAGCGTCCGCCATTTCTTGTTGTCCCTTCAAATCATGCGGAACAAATTCGTGCAAAGGAGGATCGAGCAGACGAACAGTTACCGGACAACCTTCCATAGCTTGGAAGATACCCTTAAAGTCAGCTTGTTGGTAAGGCAATATCTTGGCCAAAGCCTTGCGACGTCCTTCCGCATCTTCTGCGAGGATCATCTCACGCATAGCTTTAATTTTTTCACCTTCAAAAAACATATGTTCCGTACGGCAAAGACCGATACCTACAGCACCAAAGTTGCGAGCTACGCCGGCATCATGGGGAGTATCTGCATTGGTACGTACCTGAAGTTTCGTATACTTATCAGCCAGATCCATCAATTCAGCAAAATCTCCTGAAAGTTCAGCAGCCTTTGTTTCTACCTGACCTTTATAAACTACACCTGTACTACCATTCAATGAAATATAATCACCTTCTTTCAGCAGAACGCCATCTATTTCTACAGTACGCGCTTTATAGTCGATATTCAAAGCACCGGCACCGGATACACAGCACTTACCCATACCACGGGCAACTACTGCTGCATGAGAAGTCATACCACCGCGAGCAGTAAGAATACCTTCTGCAACTGCCATACCCGCCAAATCTTCGGGAGAAGTCTCGATACGTACCATTATAATACGCTTACCGGCAGCATGCCATTCTGCAGCATCATCTGCAAAAAAGACAATCTGTCCTGTAGCAGCACCCGGAGATGCGGGAAGACCACGAGTTAAAACCTTGGCTTGTTTCAAAGCAGTCTTATCAAACACAGGGTGGAGCAATTCGTCCAATTTATTGGGCTCGCAGCGCATCAATGCAGTTTTCTCATCAATCATGCCCTGATGCAGCAAATCCATTGCAATCTTCACCATAGCTGCACCGGTACGTTTACCGTTACGCGTCTGGAGGAACCAGAGTTTACCTTCCTGAACGGTAAATTCCATATCCTGCATATCTCTATAGTGGTCTTCCAACTTAGTCTGCAGAGTATCCAGCTCTTTATAGATTTCCGGCATAGCCTCTTCCATTGACGGATATTTAGCTGCACGTTCTTCTTCGCTAACGCCTGCAAGTTCTGCCCAACGCTGTGAACCGATTTTGGTAATCTGCTGCGGTGTACGGATACCTGCCACAACGTCTTCACCTTGCGCATTAATCAAATACTCACCATTAAACAAGTCTTCACCTGTACCGGCATCGCGGCTAAAGCAAACCCCTGTAGCAGAAGTCTCACCCATATTACCAAATACCATTGCCTGAACATTAACGGCTGTGCCCCACTCATCGGGTATACTTTCCATCTTACGATATAGAATAGCACGTTCATTCATCCAAGAATTGAATACTGCACAAACAGCACCCCACAACTGCTCATAAGCACAAGCCGGGAAGTCTTTTCCGGTTTGCTCCTTTACAGCAGCTTTAAACTTCTTCACTAATTCTTTAAGGTCTTCCACTTCCAGTTCATTATCCAGCTTCACACCTTTTGCGTGCTTCACCTCTTCAATGATGGCTTCAAATGGATCGATATCCTCTTTATTAGTCGGTTTCATACCCAATACCACGTCACCATACATCTGTACGAAACGACGGTAAGAGTCCCATGCAAAACGTGCATTGCCTGTTTTACGTGTCAATCCTTCTACTACTTCATCATTCAGACCCAGATTAAGGATCGTATCCATCATACCCGGCATGGAAGCACGAGCACCCGAACGTACTGAAACCAGTAATGGATTTTCTACATCACCGAACTTAGAAGACATTAATTCTTCTACTTTTGCTATAGCGCTTTCTACTTCGCCTTTCAACAGAGCAACCACTTTTTCCTGCCCCATCTCATTATATTCGGTACAAACCTCAGTCGTGATTGTAAAACCAGGAGGAACCGGAACCCCGATAAGGTTCATTTCGGCAAGGTTGGCACCTTTACCTCCCAAAAGATTTTTCATGTCGGCCTTTCCTTCTGCCTGACCGTTACCAAAGGTATAAACTCTTTTCTTGTCCATAATATAAATTTAAGTTTCTCGATTGTGATTTTTTCTGTTCGCAAATCTAAGTATATTTCGCATACTAGAAAACTTTTTGAGAAAAAACTTTCTATCAAAATGCAATTTCGACATTGCAATCTTTAATATTTCACTTCATAGAGAGAATTCCCGAAAAAATGTCTATTTTTGCAGAATAATTTATTAGACTGGTGTAAAAGTGGCAAGAAATAGAAAAGAACTTCCCCTACTGGAGAAAGTGACAATAACGGATGTGGCTGCCGAAGGAAAAGCCATCGCAAAGGTCAATGATTTGGTTATTTTCGTACCTTATGTCGTTCCCGGAGATGTAGTAGACCTGCAAATTAAGAGAAAAAAGCATCATTATGCTGAAGCCGTAGTAGTGAAGTTCCACGAATATTCTCGTGAAAGAGCCGTCCCATTTTGCCAACATTATGGGGTATGTGGTGGTTGCAAATGGCAAGTTCTCCCTTATTCCGAACAGATCAAATACAAGCAAAAACAAGTAACTGACAACCTTACCCGCATCGGAAAAATTGAACTTCCGGAGATTTCCCCGATTCTCGGTTCTGAGAAAACACAGTTCTATAGAAATAAACTGGAGTACACTTTTTCTAACAAACGCTGGTTGACGGAAGAAGAAGTTAAGCAAAATGTGGTATATGATCAAATGAATGCTGTAGGTTTCCACATCCCCAATGCTTTTGATAAAGTACTGGCGATAGAGAAATGCTGGTTACAGGATGACATATCCAACCGTATCCGGAATGCTGTACGCGATTATGCTTACGGGCATGATTATTCATTCATTAATCTGCGTACTCAGGAAGGAATGTTACGCAATATGATTATCCGTACCTCCACTACCGGGGAACTTATGGTGATTCTCGTTGCAAAAATAGAGGAAGAAGAAAGAGAACTGCAACTGTTCAAGCAACTCCTGCAATATGTTGCTGATACATTTCCCGAAATAACTTCCCTTCTATACATTATTAATAATAAGCGCAACGATACTATTACCGACCTGGATGTACATACTTTTAAAGGTAAAGATCACATCTTTGAAGAAATGGAAGGATTACGTTTTAAAATAGGTCCTAAATCGTTCTATCAAACCAATTCCGAACAAGCATACAACCTTTATAAGATAGCACGCAATTTTGCGGGATTAACCGGAAAAGAACTGGTATATGACCTTTATACAGGTACAGGAACCATTGCTAACTTTGTCTCCAAGCAAGCCCGCCAGGTTATCGGTATCGAATATGTACCCGAAGCTATTGAGGATGCAAAGGTAAATGCAGAAATCAACGGTATTGAGAACACCTTATTCTTTGCCGGTGATATGAAAGATATGCTAACACAGGATTTCATCAACCAATACGGTCGACCGGATGTTATTATCACCGATCCTCCTCGAGCCGGTATGCATCAGGATGTAGTAAACGTTATCTTATTTGCCGAACCGAAACGTATTGTATATGTAAGTTGTAATCCAGCCACACAGGCACGCGACCTGCAACTGCTCGACGTAAAATACAAAGTAAAAGCCGTACAACCGGTGGATATGTTCCCACATACTCACCACGTAGAAAACGTAGTGCTTCTGGAATTAAGAAATGAAGACTGAGAATTAATCACTAATCACTAACCATTAATCACTATCAACGTGGCAAGAGGAAAAATAGTAGCACGGGCCCGCACTCAATATACGGACTACACAGTAAATGAACCGATGGAACTTATGGAGTTCCTGGCAGCCAAGATGCCGGACGCCAGTCGCACCAAACTAAAATCATTGCTCAGCAAACGAGTGGTGTTCGTAGACAGTGTGATAACCACTCAATACAATTTTCCGCTAAAACCGGGCATGAAAGTACAGATTAGCCGTGATAAGGGTAAAAAGGAGTTTCATAACAAATTGCTGAAGATCGTATATGAAGATGCATATATCATAGTGGTGGAAAAGATGCAAGGTTTACTGTCAGTCAGCAGTGAACGCCAGAAGGAACGTACAGCCTATCATATTCTAAATGAATATGTGCAACGCTCCAATGGACGCGGCAGCAACGTTTATATTGTCCACCGCCTCGATCGTGATACTTCCGGGTTAATGATGTTTGCAAAAGATGAAAAAACACAGCGTACGCTGCGTGATAATTGGCATGAGATTGTAACCGACCGTCGTTATGTAGCTGTAGTTGCGGGAGAGATGGAGAAGAATGCCGGTTGTATAATATCCTGGCTCACGGATCGTACTCTTTATGTATATTCCAGTCCGACAGATGACGGAGGACAAAAGTCAATTACACATTATCGCACTATTAAGCGTGCCAATGGTTATTCTCTTGTGGAACTAAACCTTGAAACCGGACGTAAAAACCAAATCCGGGTACATATGCAAGACTTAGGACATCCTATTGTTGGAGACGGGCGTTACGGACTCGAAGAGGTAAATCCTATCGGACGCCTAGCGCTACATGCCTTCAAATTATGCTTCTATCACCCGGTTACAGGAGAATCTGTCTCTTATACACATCTGACGCTGCCGACGACTTAATAGGT
>ENA-OZHU01001637-OZHU01001637.1-human-gut-metagenome-genome-assembly--contig:-NODE-1637-length-11581-cov-10.039997_pt1 | contig 11581 bp, 10 predicted proteins | sample MGYA00244054_ERZ653700 | MGnify/ENA primary metagenome ERZ653700 (study PRJEB26926, sample SAMN06165279) | human gut metagenome | biome: ENVO:00009003; feature: ENVO:2100002; material: ENVO:00002003...
TATTATCTGCGCTTTTGGCTTAGCATCTGCCGCACCTCACTCGCCGTATCGGCACCTAGAATTATGCGGTATTGCCTTAGCGAAAAAATCTTGACAAAAGGCGCGCTGCGTGATATCCTATTACAAGATAAAAGCGTACCGGAACTATGTCCGGCGCGATAAAATTTTGAGAGTTAGAGAGGTTTCTATCATGGAGCGTATTAAGACTATTGCTACTCGTGACCTGACCAAGAGCGTTAAGACCGGTGGCTGCGGCGAGTGCCAGACTTCCTGCCAGTCCGCCTGCAAGACCTCCTGCGGCGTGGCTAACCAGCAGTGCGAGAACAGCAACAAGTAATTTTTGCAAACCCTATGCCGCCTTTGCCGGGCGGCATTTTTTTGTGTAATCTGGAATGGAGTGTAAAATGGTACATCAGTATCAATTGAACGGTTATAACATCGTGCTGGACACCTGCAGCGGCTCGGTGCACGTTGTGGACGAGGTGGCCTACGATGTCATCGCCATGTACCCGGAGCATACCGCAGACGAGATCGTTGCCGCCATGCTGGCAAAATACGGCAGCCGCCCGGACGTGACCGAGGAGGATCTGCGCCAGTGCATCGACGACGTGACCAGCCTGAAGGAAAACGGCAAGCTGTGGAGCCCGGATGTCTATAAGGACATGGCCTTTGACTTCAAGAACCGCAACACCGTGGTAAAGGCGCTGTGCCTGCACGTTGCCCATAGCTGCAACCTGAGCTGCTCTTACTGCTTTGCCTCGCAGGGACGCTACCATGGCGACCGCGCCCTGATGAGCTTTGAGGTGGGCAAGCGCGCCATGGACTTCCTCATCGAGAACAGCGGCACCCGCCGCAATCTGGAAGTGGACTTCTTTGGCGGCGAGCCGCTGATGAACTTTGAGATGGTCAAAAAGCTGGTGGCCTACTGCCGCGAGCAGGAAAAGATCCATAACAAGAACTTCCGCTTTACCATGACCACCAACGGCGTGCTGATCGATGATGATGTCATCGACTTCTGCAATAAGGAGTGCCACAACGTGGTGCTGAGTCTGGATGGCCGCAAGGAGGTCAACGACCGTTTCCGCGTGGACTGCGCAGGCAATGGCAGCTACGACCGCATCGTGCCCAAGTTCCAGGAGTTCGTCAAGAAGCGCGGCGACAAGAACTACTATATGCGCGGCACCTATACCCACTTTAACACCGACTTTACCAACGATATCTTCCACATGGCAGACCTCGGCTTTACCGAGCTGAGCATGGAGCCGGTGGTCTGCGACCCCAGCGACCCCAGCGCCCTGACTGAGGCCGACCTGCCCATCCTGAAGGAGCAGTACGAGATCCTTGCCAAGGAGATGATCAAGCGCGACCGCGAGGGCAGAGGCTTTACCTTCTACCACTACATGATCGACCTGACCGGCGGCCCCTGCATCTATAAGCGCATCTCCGGCTGCGGCTCCGGCACCGAGTACATGGCTGTTACCCCCTGGGGCGATCTGTACCCCTGCCACCAGTTCGTGGGCGACCCCAAGTACCTGCTGGGCGATATCTGGAAGGGCGTTACCAACACCGCCGTGCGGGATGAGTTCAAGCATTGCAACGCCTACGCCCGCAAGGAGTGTCAGGACTGCTGGGCAAAGCTGTACTGCTCCGGCGGCTGCGCTGCCAACTCCTACCACGCCACCGGCAGCATTACCGGCGTGTACGAGTACGGCTGCGAGCTGTTCAAAAAGCGCATGGAGTGCGCTATCATGATCAAGGTAGCCGAGAATCAGGAACTGGCAGCCAAGGGCATCGAGGTGCCTATTGAGCTGGGCTCTACCTGCAACGCCTGCGCCGATGGCGAAGCCTGCGAATGAGCATGACCACCCCCATCGTGGATTTTGTGCGCAGCTATGCACAGTCCGGCACCGCCCGGCTGCATATGCCCGGCCACAAGGGGCAGAGCCTTTTAGGCTTTGAGCCGCTGGATATCACCGAGATCTGCGGTGCGGACGAGCTTTACGCGCCGGAGGGCATTATTGCCGAAAGCGAAGCCAACGCCACCCGGCTGTTTGGCACGGCACACAGCTATTACAGCACCGAGGGCTCGTCTCAGTGCATCCGTGCCATGCTGTTTCTGGCGCTGCAAGGCGCACCGCAAAACGGTAAGCGCCCGGTGCTGCTGGCCGCCCGCAACGCCCACAAGGCGCTGCTGTATGCGGCGGCGCTGCTGGATTTTGATATCCGCTGGCTCTGGCCGTCTGCGCAGGCAGAGGGTGCACTGTGCAGCTGCCCCGTCACAGCCGAAGCGCTGACAGGGGCTTTGCACGCGATGGCACAGCAGGGGAACACCCCCTTTGGCGTATACGTCACCAGCCCGGATTATCTGGGCGGGGTGCAGGAACTCCCGGCGCTGGCCGCTGTCTGCCGGGCGCAGGGCGTGCCTTTGCTGGTGGATAACGCCCATGGGGCCTACCTGCGCTTTCTGCCGCAAAACTGCCACCCCATCGCGCAGGGCGCGGCCATGTGCTGCGACTCTGCCCACAAGACCCTGCCGGTGGTCACCGGCGGTGCGTATCTGCATCTGGGGCACAACGCCCCTGTGCAGGACGAAGCGGCTGTGCGGGGGGCGCTGGCGCTGTTCGGCTCTACCAGCCCCTCTTACCTCATTTTGCAGTCGCTGGATGCCTGCAATGCGGTGCTGGCAGGGGACTACCCCCGGCGGCTGGTGCAGTGCTGCGCGGCGCTGGAAGGTCTGCGCCGCAGCCTGAATAAGGCCGCAGCGGCGCGGCAGTGCCCGGTGCTGCTGGCAGTTGCCGGGGCGCAGCAGGAGCCGATGAAGCTCACGCTGGACGCCGCTGCCCTTGGCTGCACCGGCACAGCGCTGGCAGAAGCCCTGCGCCGCACACAGCTGGAGTGCGAGTATGCAGACCCGCGTTATGTGGTGCTGATGTTCACCCCGGAGAACCCACCGCAGGACTACACGCGCCTGCAAACGGCGCTGGAGCAGCTTCTGGCTGCCGTACCCGCCGGGCTGCCCCGCCCCGAGAACCGGGCAGGGGAGTTTGCCGCCTTGCAGCAGCAGGCGGTGCAGCGCTGTACCATCCGGCAGGCGGTGCTGGGCGCACAGGTGCGCATCCCGGTGCACAAGGCGCTGGGGCGGGTGTGCGCCATGCCCACGGTGTCCTGCCCGCCCGCCATCCCTGTGGCGGTCAGCGGCGAGGAGATCACCCCGGCGGCCATCGTCCTGATGCAGCGCTACGGCATCGAGGAACTCTCGGTGCTGCGATAAAGATTTTATAAGAAGAGAACCCGGAAGGTCTGCGGACCTTCCGGGTTCTCTATATTTATTCTTAAATATCCGTCCGGGGTGTGGCGCACATCTCCCAGAAGTGCAGCTCGTGCTCCGAGCAGGCGCGGAAGATCGCGCGGCAGCGGGCGGCGCGCTCCGGCGAAAGGCCGGTGCAGGCTGCTTCAGCGCGCTCTGCCCATGCACGGCAGGCGGCATCGTAGCCGGGACCGGCGTAGTCCAGCACCAGCGCGCCGTAGTAGGTGTCCTTTACGGCGGGGGAGCGCTGCAAAAGCTTCTGGAATAGCCACCCGTAACTCAGCATACAGGGCAGGCAGGCCATCAGGCACTCAGCTTCCCCCTCGCCGGTACGGGCAGCATCAATCATGCAGTCCAGATAAGCGCGGCTCTCCGGGCGCAGGGGCAGGGACTGGATATCAGCTTCCCGCAGACCGTACTGCTCCAGATACCGCAGCCGGGTCAGGTCCTCGTTCTCCTGCACGAAGGACAGCAGGGAATAGTAGGTGCGCATAGCCGCCATGGTGGTGGCCTTGGTCATGCCCCAAGCAAAGATCTTAGCGTACTCCCGCAGATACAGGCTGTCCTCCACAAGGTAGCTTTTAAAGCAGTCCTCGCTCAGGATGCCGTTTTCCATCTTTTGCAAAAACTCGGTCTGCAAACACTGCTCCCACACAGGCAGGTCGGCCTGCACCAGCGCCGAAACAAAGGGCAGGTCAGTCACGGACAAAATCTCCCTTCAGGTTGAAGGTATGATCCATGGGCCCGGAGCCGTGCCCTAAGTCCAGCATGGCAGACAGACAGCCGGAAATGTAGGCCTTGGCGCGCTCTACGGCGGTGTCAAGGTCATACCCCTTGGCCAGATTGGAGGCAATGGCGCTGGACAGGGTGCAGCCGGTGCCGTGTGTGTTGGGGTTTGCGATGCGCTTGCCCTTGAACCACTTGCCGGTGCCATTGCGCCACAAAAGGTCGTCGGCATCGTTGATCTGGTGGCCACCTTTGCACAGTACGGCACAGCCGTAGCGATCGCTGATGGTGCGGGCAGCGGCTTCCATGTCGGCGGCGTTTGCAATGCTCATGCCGGACAAGATCTCGGCCTCCGGGATGTTGGGGGTAAGCACTTCGGCCAGCGGCAGCAGCTTTTCGGTCAGCGCCTGCACGGCATCGTCCTGCAGCAGCTTTGCGCCGGAGGTGGCCACCATCACGGGGTCCACCACAATATGCTTTGCGCCGTAGAAGTGCAGCCGCTCGGCAATGGTGTCGATGAGCGGGGCAGAGGATACCATACCGATCTTTACCGCATCCGGGTAGATGTCGGTGAACACGGCATCGAGCTGTTGTGCCAGAAACTGCGGCGTGGTGTCAAAAATGGCGGTCACGCCGGTGGTGTTCTGTGCGGTCAGGGCGGTAATGGCGCTCATAGCAAATACGCCGTTGGCGGTCATGGTCTTGATATCGGCCTGAATTCCGGCGCCGCCGCTGGAATCACTGCCGGCAATGGTCAATGCAGTTTTCATGGGTAAAATGCTCCTTTGCAGCAAAAATGCGGATATGCCCGCAAAGACATATCCGCAGATAAAAGCGCTATCTCCCTACGTTGGCATGATCCAAATCAGGTCACAGGTCAGGGCAATACAGCCCACTCTCAGCCCGCTTGCACGGGCTCCCTTTTTATAATAAAAAGCATACCACAATCGGGGAAAAGATGCAAGAAAAACAGGCCGCGCAAAATGCACCGCTTATTCGCCCAGTGCGGTGCGGATGTTGTCCAGCACCTTTTTGCTCAGCAGCACAAAAGCCTGCTTGGTGCGGCCTGCGGATACATTGGCGCAGCGCACGTTTTCCCGGGCAAAGAAGTCCTCGGCCACGGGACCTGCGGCGGCGCGGGTGTCGCAGAAGAAATGGGTGCCGGGCAGATCGAGCCACTTTTCCAGCGCAGCGGAGTCAAAGCCGGGGCCGATGGAAGTGTTGAACAGTACCTTGCCTGCACCCAGCTGGGTAAACTCGTTTTCGCCTAGCAGCAGCACGTTCTTGTTCAGGCAGGTGAACACCACCTCGCTCTCAGCCAGCAGCTGAGCCAGCGGCTTAAAGGTCATACCGGCAGCCTCGGCGTCCGGCTTTGCGCTGCGGGCAAAGTAACTGATCTCTGCGCCCATAAATTGCAGCGCATCGGCGATCATCCGGCCGGAAACACCCAGCCCCACGATGCCCACCTTCAGGCCGGTGATCTCCACCGGCTCGTCCCGCAGCATGGGCATCCCAAAGCCGTGCAGCAGGCCGGTCAGCTCGTGCAGAACGTACTCCACAACGCCGCGGTCGCCGTAATCCCGGATGCCCAGCACCTGAATGCCCCGGGTGCGTGCGTAGGCAATATCCACGTTGGCGCTTTCCTCAGAGTACAGGCTGCAGCACATGCCGATATAGCGGATGTTGGGGCACTGCGCAATGACTTCCTTGCCCATGCGGGAGGTGTAGCTCAGCAGCACGGCGTCGGCGTCCCCGATGCGGCGCACCATCTCGTCGTCGCTGGCAGGCACGTCCCGGTACAGCACCACCTCTTTGGCGTAGCGGTGCAGCTCCTCCTCGGCAGAGGGGATCAGGCTGACAGGCTCAATGGCAACAAGCTTTTCAAACATGACGGACTCCTCCTTATATTAGTAGAAGCAGACGGGCGAGGCCAGATTGCGCAGCAGAGAGACGGCGCTCCAGCCCGCAATGGCGCTGGTGGAAGAGCAGATATCCACCACAGCCTTCACGCCCTCGATCTCGGCAGTGATGCAGTGGTCATCGCCCACCCAGCCGGGCACGGAGTGCATGGTCACACCGGTGCTCTCGGGGCCGGTGGTGGCCAGAGAGGTAGCCACAGCCACGTTCACCCGGCGGGGGAAGGTGGCAATGGCCTGCTTGGCGTTGCCGGTGAACACGGTGGTCTTTTCGGTGTCGGTCAGCAGATGCTCTGCCCACACCGGGGTGTTGCGGAAGCCCTTTGCACCGGTATGGGTCTCGATGCCGGCGGTCTCCGGCAGGCCCTGCGCCTGTGCCATCAGGGTGACAGTCTGCAGCACGTCGAAGCCGCCGATAGCACCGCTGGCTAGGTGCACCTTGGCACCGCCCTCCACAGCAGCTGCCTTGACCTGTGCGTAGAAATCCAGATCCGCAAAGGCACCGATGGACAGAATGACCAGATTCACGCCCCGCTTCAGCACCGGGATGGCCATGGCGCGCACCGACTCCACCGAGGCCGCCTCCACGATGTACTCCGGCTCAAGTGCCAGCAGTGCGTCCACGTCCTCGCAGACGGCGCAGCCGACATTGGCGGCGGTCTTTTCAGCCGAGGCGCGGGTGCGGCTGGTCACGCCCACCAGCTCGTAGTCCGGCAGAAGACCCTTCTTCCACGCGTCAGCCACGATGTTGCCCAGAAATCCGCAGCCCACAATACCCAATTTTGTTTTCATACCGTATCCTAAACTCCTTTTTTCTGCCTGCGGCAGCATATTCATAACCAGTATACCATACCGGGTACAAAAAGGGAAATAATGTTTGCGGCAGCCCGGCGGGGCAGGACATAAAAAGTTAACAAAATAAATTACAAAAAAATTACAAAACCCTATTGCAAAATGGTTTCAAAAGAGTTACAATATGGTTACAGCAAGGGCAAAGCCCCAAGGCTGTGTGTGAAATCTTTTTCTTCTTGTTTTTTGGGATACTGGGCGCGGGTCCTCCTCCTCCGGCTGTTCTCCTTCACAGCTATGACCCATGCGCCGCACAGGCAGTGTCCCGCTTCGTGTGCAAAAGGGCTCGTCCGGTGTTTCGGACGAGCTTTTTTGCATTCTGCAAGTCCTGTTTTGCCTGCAAAAGTGATACTTCAAAAATCAAAGTATGACCAATGCCCGAAAACGCTTGGCAATTTGTCTGTTTTTCCGCAAAGGACAATTATAAAGTTTGGCGCGGCAGGGGTTTGTATTCTTGCGGGCTTTGTGGTAAAGTATATACAATCAATTTATAAGCAGCAAACATGAATGATTTTGATGCTGATTTGTATCGGATGCGTTAAGGTGTATCTGAAAACAAAGAAAATGACGAATATTTCGCAAGCACAAGCGGGATTTAAGGCAAATAGCCGCAGGAATCCTTTGTGGATTTCAAGGCTGTTTAACGCAAAATCCAGCTGTGCTTGTAGAAATAGACTAAATTTTCGACTTTTCAGATACACCCTAAGAGAAAAGGAGTTTGATTATGGCTTATTTCTACGAAGAACCCTCCCGCACCTTTGGCGAGTACCTGCTGGTCCCCGGCTATTCCTCTGCGGAGAATGTGCCCACGGCGGTCAGCCTGAAGACCCCGCTGGTCAAGTACCGCAAGGGACAGGAGGAGTGCCCGCTGCAGATGAATATCCCCATGATCAGCGCCATCATGCAGTCGGTCTCCGGCGATAAGCTGGCCATTGCACTGGCTCGTCAGGGCGGCGTCTCCTTCATCTATGGCTCCCAGAGCATCGAGAACGAGGCTGCCATGGTGCGCCGCGTCAAGAGCTACAAGGCCGGCTATGTCGTGTCCGACTCCAATCTGGCCCCCACCGCTACCCTGCACGATGTGCTGGAGCTCAAGGCCCGCACCGGCCACTCCACCATCGCGGTCACCGCTGACGGCACCCCCAACGGCAAGCTGCTGGGCATCGTGGCCTCCCGCGACTACCGCGTCAACCACACCCCGGATGACGCTCCTGTTACCACCTTCATGACCCCGCTGGAAAAGCTGGTCACTGCCCCGGAGAACACCTCCCTGCATGACTGCAACAACATCATCTGGGACAACAAGATCAACACTCTGCCGCTGGTGGACGCTGAGGGCAACCTGAAGTATATGGTGTTCCGCAAGGACTACGACTCCCACAAGAAGAACGCTAACGAGCTGCTGGACGCCAACAAGAGCTATGTGGTGGGTGCCGGTATCAACACCCGCGACTACGCTGAGCGCGTGCCCGCTCTGGTGGAGGCCGGTGTGGACGTGCTGTGCATCGACTCTTCCGAGGGCTACTCCGAGTGGCAGGCCCGCACCATCCACTGGATCCGGGAGCACTACGGCGACAAGGTGAAGGTGGGTGCCGGCAACGTGGTGGATGCCGAGGGCTTCCGCTTCCTGGCCGAGCAGGGTGCCGACTTCGTGAAGATCGGCATCGGCGGCGGTTCCATCTGCATCACCCGCGAGACCAAGGGCATCGGCCGCGGCCAGGCTACCGCTGTCATCGAGGTGGCCAAGGCTCGTGACGAGTACTTCAAGGAGACCGGCATCTATGTGCCCATCTGCTCCGACGGCGGCATCGTCCACGACTACCACATCACCCTTGCACTGGCCATGGGCGCTGACTTCGTCATGCTGGGCCGCTACTTTGCCCGCTTCGACGAGAGCCCCACGAACAAGGTGCGTATCAATGGCCAGTATATGAAGGAGTATTGGGGCGAAGGCTCCAACCGCGCCCGCAACTGGCAGCGCTATGACCTCGGCGGCTCCACCAAGCTGAGCTTCGAGGAAGGTGTGGACAGCTATGTTCCTTACGCCGGTCCGCTGGCCGATGGCGTCCAGACCACCCTGTACAAGGTCAAGAGCACCATGTGCAACTGCGGCGCACTCTCCATCCCCGAACTGCAGCAGAAGGCCAAGCTGACCGTCGTTTCCTCTACCTCCATCGTTGAGGGCGGCAGCCACGACGTCGTGCTGAAGAATGCTACCCCCAGCATCATGAACGGCTGAATCTGAAATATCAAAACACCTGCAGCACGAAAAGGCGCTGCGGGTGTTTTTGCATATTCGGGCGGCATCGATGCCCGTGATTTATCCGAGGACAGAAGAGCACTGCCGGAGGTGCTGGTAAAGATTTCGTAAAAAACATTTTTTCTTTCTGTCGTCATTTTTTACCAAAACCTCTTGCGTCTGCCCGCCAAAGATGCTATAGTGGTACAAACATCCTGTCATGACAGGGCAAAACGCGCGGCAGCGCAGAGTTTGTTTGGCTGCACCCGCCGCAGGGGTGCGCGGAAAAAGAGAGGAAACTTTTCATGAGCGAGATCAAAGTTGTGCCGTATATCCCGGATGAGGACTACGACAATCCGGCAATGGTCGTTGATTTTTACGAATTCACTATGGCCAACTGCCTGTTTCTGAACGGCTTTAAGGATACGACCCTTGTGTTTGATATGTTCTTCCGCAAGAACCCGGATAACCAGGGCTACTCCATCAGCGCCGGCCAGCGCAAGCTGACCCGTTTCCTGCTGAACTACCACTTCAATGAGCAGGATGTCCACTGGCTGCGCACCAAGGGCATGAGTGAGGAGTTCTGCGAGTATCTGCGCACGTACCGCTGGAAGGGCGATATGTACGCTCTGCCCGAAGGCACGGTCTGCTACCCCCATGTGCAGATGGTGCGCATCGAGTGCGACCTCGTGGGCGCTATCCTCATCGAGACCTACCTGCTGCAGACCATGAACTTCCACAGCCTCATCGCCACCAAGGCCACCCGCATCACCGGCCTCAACACCCACACCCCCCGCAGCGTCATGGAGTTCGGCACCCGCCGCGCACAGGGCGAGAGCGCAGGCAACGACGGCGCTTATGCTGCCGTTCTGGGCGGCTGCATCGGCACGGCCAACTGTCTGGCCGAGATGAAGTACGGCTCTGAGGTCAAGGCTGTGGGTACTGTGGCCCACAGCTTCATCGAGTTCTTCCCGACCGAGTTCGATGCCTTCAAGGCATTCGCTGATACCTACCCGGATTCCGTCAGCCTGCTGCTGGATACCTACAACATCATGGAGAGCGGTCTGCCCAACCTCATCAAGCTGGACGACTACCTCATTGAGAAATATCCTGATAACCCCAACCGCCGCGTCAAGAGCGCCCGCATCGACTCCGGTGACCTGGCCCGAGGCTCCAAGCGCCTGCGCAAGGCGCTGGATGCAGCAGGGAAGTCCTACATCAAGCTGGTGGCCTCCAACGGTCTGGACGAGAAGAAGATCGCCAACATGGAGCTGTACGAGCACGCACACTTCGACTCCTACGGCGTGGGCGAGAACCTCATAACCTCGGCCTCGGACCCCGTGTTCGGCGGCGTATACAAGCTGGTGGCGGTCAAGCGCCCCGATGGCAGCTATCAGCCCAAGATGAAGTGCTCCGACTCCGCCAGCAAGGCCATCATCCCCGGCAAGAAGATGCCGTGGCGTCTCTACGATGAAAACGGCCAGGCGCAGTGCGACCTTATCGCCATGGACAGCGAGGTCATCGAGGCAGGCAAGCCGGTCACGATGGTCAATCTCGACTCTGATGCCATCGAGCGCACCGTCACCATCGTTCCCACCCGCGTCAAGCAGCTGCTGGTGCCGCATATCCTGAACGGTGAGCTGGCCATCGAGCTGCCCTCCATTGCGGAGAAAAAGGCCTATATCGCCAAGCAGCTCACCGAGGAGACCTGGGAGAGCGAGCTGCGCATCGAGATGCCTCACAAGCACTACGTCAACATGACCCCTGCTGTGGCTGAGTGCCGCTCCAAGATGTACGCAGAGCTGCACGGCGGCAAAGTGTAAACTTGACAAAACAGCATTTCTATTGTATTATATGAGCTGCTGCTTGCAAGATCGTGAGCAGCAGCTCATTCAGAAGCCACTGTGGTGAAATTGGCAGACACGAGGGACTTAAAATCCCTTTCTGGAGACAGAGTGCGGGTTCAAGCCCCGCCGGTGGCATGGAAAAGCCCCGGTAAGTGCAGAAATGCATTTACCGGGGCTTTTTTGTGTATTATAGCAATTCAACTTTTTAATGCAACAGCAACAGCGTTGAATTGCATATCACAAATACGCTGTTTCGATAGGCACTATTTTTGAAAATTGCGATAAAGAAAAAAGACCACCGTTCTGCCCGCAGGAAATAAGGGCAGGACGGTGGTCTTTTGAACGGACTGTGACTTACAGCTCAGCCAGAGCGCGCTTGAGGTTCTGTGCGATCTGGTCAGGGCAGCTGGTGGGGCGGGGGCCGCAGGTGGTGCCTTCCATGCGGGCGATGGCGTCCTCGGCCTTCATGCCGGGCAGCAGGCTGGCAATGCCTTTCAGGTTGCCATCGCAGCCGCCCAGGACCTTGACGCTTTTAATGGTGTGGTCGGGGTTCAGCTCAACTTCGGTCTGCACCGAGCAGGTGCCTTTGTTTTTGTAGATGTATGCCATGGTGATGTTGCTCCTTTTATAATGGTAGTCCGTTTGGTATCTGTCTCTTATACACATCTGACGCTGCCGACGACTTAATAGGTGTAGA
>ENA-OZHU01001639-OZHU01001639.1-human-gut-metagenome-genome-assembly--contig:-NODE-1639-length-11581-cov-4.961131_pt1 | contig 11581 bp, 9 predicted proteins | sample MGYA00244054_ERZ653700 | MGnify/ENA primary metagenome ERZ653700 (study PRJEB26926, sample SAMN06165279) | human gut metagenome | biome: ENVO:00009003; feature: ENVO:2100002; material: ENVO:00002003...
ACCGAGATCTTCACCTATTAAGTCGTCGGCAGCGTCAGATGTGTATAAGAGACAGAACCTCAACAGCGACTTTGGCTGCCGGAGAATCGTCACTCAGGAAACGATCCATCATCCAACGAGGTTGGTCATACCGCAGATAAGGTTGTGAATTAGGATAGGGTTCAAAAGTAAGATAGTTCGACAAAGATAAAATTTCAAGAGAAGAACGTAAACGACCTTTATCGAAATGCCAATCTCTCAAAAATTCCGGTTCGTCGAGATAGACCGACACCCCTTCCCCATCACCTTCCGCGATCTGGAAACGGTTGCACAAAGCTTCATAAACCCGTTTGATATATTCGATTGTCGGGAAAGCATTGGAAGGACGCCTTTTTATATCCGTTATGTCCTGCGGTCCCAACAAAGCGACAGCGTAGGCCCGTTTCCCGTCACGACCAGCACGTCCCGCCTCTTGATAATAAGCCTCCATCGAGTCAGGAAACTCCGTGTGGATCACCACACGCACGTCCCCTTTATCAATCCCCATTCCGAACGCGTTAGTGGCAACCAGCACACGCGTAAATCCTTTTACCCAATCGGCCTGCCGCTCTGTCTTCAGAACCGGGTCCAGGCCAGCATGGAAATATTCAGCAGAAATGCCCGCCGCCCGTAATTTTCCGGCATATTCTTCCACTCCTTTGCGGGTACGGCTGTAGATCACCGCGGAGCCGGGTACGGCAGATAAGATATGACAAATTTCCTTTAATTTATTGTCTGTCTTACGAACTACAAACGAAAGATTCTTCCGCTCGAAAGAGGTCTTGAATATCCTATATCCTTTGCGAAAATGGAGCTGCTCGCAGATATCGGCAACCACAGCTGCCGTGGCTGAAGCTGTTACGGCAATTACCTGAACATGCGGTATGGCATCGCGGATATCCGCAATCAAACGGTAATCCCTACGAAAATCGTTTCCCCATTGAGAGATACAGTGCGCCTCATCCACAACCAGCAAATTCACTTTGCGGGACAACGTCTTCAACTTCTCCTGAAACAGTTCGGAAGAAATACGTTCAGGAGAAATATAAAGGAACTTATAATCTCCCAAGATACAATTATCCAGTTGTTGCAAAATCTCCCAATGCGGCATTTCGGAACTGATAAACGCCGACAGAATCCCTCGCTTTTGCAGGTTCTTCACCTGGTCCTTCATTAAAGCAACAAGCGGACTGATCACAAGGCAAATACCCGGATTCGCCAATGCAGGCACCTGGAAGGTAATGGATTTACCTCCTCCCGTCGGCATAAGCGCCAATGTATCATGCCCGGACAGAATACTGTCTATGACTTCTGCCTGTCCCGGCCGGAACCCGTCATAGCCCCAGTAGTGCTTCAGAACTTGTAATGGATGGTGCATATTCAAATGTTTTCACAAAGATAGAACATCCGGACCAACAAAAAAAGGCCTACTCCTTTTGGGAGCAGAGCCTTTCACATAAACATATATCAATCCAACCATCTTCGGTCAATTCTTGAAGACCAAACCGGCACCGTTGCTGTCGATTGTGATCGGGCGATCTTTGTTGATCTTTCCGCCCAACAACTCTTTGGACAGTTCGTTCAGGACATACTTCTGGATGACACGTTTTACAGGGCGGGCACCAAACTGCGGGTCGAACCCTTTGTCAGAAATAAATGTCAGAGCTGCATCCGTAAATTCCAGCGCAATCCCATTCTGAGCCAGCATCTTCTTCACACTATTCAGCTGAACAATCACGATCTTGCGGATCTCTTCTTCGTTGAGCGGAGTAAACATGATGATGTCATCGATACGGTTCAGGAACTCTGGGCGAATTGTCTTCTTCAGTAATTCCAACACCTGGACCTTCGTTTCATCGACAACCTTGTCGTGTGTTTCGGGAGTCATCTTCTCGAAGTTTTCACGAATCAAGGACGATCCCATGTTACTGGTCATAATAATGATCGTATTCTTGAAGTTGACGACACGTCCCTTATTGTCGGTCAGCCGTCCATCATCCAACACCTGCAAAAGGATATTGAATACATCCGGATGCGCCTTTTCGATTTCATCAAACAGGACGACCGAATAAGGTTTACGGCGGATCGCTTCCGTCAACTGGCCACCTTCATCATAGCCGACATATCCCGGAGGCGCACCAATCAGACGAGTCGCACTAAACTTTTCCTGATATTCACTCATATCGATACGAGTCATCATATTCTCGTCGTCGAACAGATATTCCGCCAACGCTTTAGCCAGCTCTGTCTTACCGACACCTGTCGTACCGAGGAAAATAAATGAACCGATCGGTCGTTTCGGGTCCTGTAATCCGGCACGGCTACGACGCACAGCATCAGCAATAGCACTGATGGCCTCCTCCTGCCCGATAACACGCGTGTGCAATTCAGATTCCAGATGGAGTAATTTTTCCTTTTCACTCTGCATCATCTTGCTGACAGGAATTCCCGTCCAACGAGATACCACATCGGCGATATCTTCACTGTCCACTTCCTCCTTGATCATGGCGGAAGCACCTTGCATCGTCTTCAGTTTCTCCTGGACTTCCCTGATCTCTTCCTCCTTTTGTTTGATCTTTCCGTAACGGATTTCGGCTACTTTACCGTAGTCGCCTTCACGTTCGGCCTTATCGGCTTCAAACTTCAGGTTTTCGATATCAATCTTATTCTGCTGAATCTTATTGATCTGCTCTTTTTCGCTTTGCCACTGAGCCTTCTGTTTCGTTTCTTCGTCCTTCAGGTCGGCAATTTCCTTATTGAGCTGTTCCAGCTTTCCTTTATCATTTTCACGCTTGATCGCTTCACGCTCGATTTCCAGTTGCTTGATACGGCGGGAAACCTCGTCGAGAGATTCCGGCACAGAGTCGATCTGCAAACGCAAACGGGCTGCTGCCTCATCCATCAGGTCGATCGCCTTATCGGGCAAGAACCGGTCAGTGATGTATCGTGTAGACAACTGGACGGCAGCAATGATGGCATCATCTTTGATACGGACCTTATGGTGGTTTTCATATTTTTCCTTCAAACCACGCAGGATGGAAATGGCATCCAATTCGTTCGGTTCGTCCACCATAACAATCTGGAAACGACGTTCGAGCGCCTTATCTTTCTCAAAATACTTCTGATATTCATCCAACGTCGTCGCACCGATCGAGCGCAATTCACCACGAGCCAAAGCAGGTTTCAGGATATTGGCGGCATCCATCGCACCTTCACCCTTACCGGCACCGACCAATGTATGGATCTCATCGATAAAAAGAATGATTTCCCCATCCGATTTAGTCACTTCACCCACTACAGCTTTCAAACGTTCTTCAAATTCGCCCTTATATTTGGCCCCGGCAACCAAAGCTCCCATATCCAAAGAGAAAATCTGTTTCGATTTCAAATTTTCCGGTACGTCACCCCGGACGATACGATGAGCAAGCCCCTCGGCAATCGCCGTCTTACCAACACCCGGTTCACCAATCAAAATCGGGTTGTTTTTCGTACGACGACTCAGGATCTGAAGTACACGGCGAATTTCGTCGTCACGACCGATCACCGGATCCAACTTGCCGCTACGGGCACGTTCGTTCAGATTGATCGCATATTTCCCCAGTGCATCATATGTGTCTTCGGCCGACTGGCTGGTTACTTTATTCCCTTTCCGCAATTCTTCAATCGCTTGGCGTAATTCATTCTCCGTCATACCGGCATCTTTCAGAATTTGAGAAGCAGTGCTCTTTTCCGTGAACAAGGCCAAAATAATCGGCTCCAAAGACACATACTGGTCTCCCATTTTGGATGAATAGCCGATTGCTTTCTGCAAAACAGTATTTGCTTCACTTGACAGGTAAGGTTCTCCGCCTGATACCTTCGGTAGCGAACTGATCTGCGCATCCAATACACGATTCAGATTCTGGATATTGACACCCAGTTTCTGGAAGATGAAATTGGTCACACTTTCACCCGTCATAATGACACCTTTCAGCAAATGTACGGCTTCGATCGCCTGCTGCCCATTCTGGGTAGCAAGTTGCACGGCCTGCTGAACTGCCTCCTGTGATTTAATTGTAAAATTGTTTAAATTCATATAGTTATGCTCCTTTCAATTCTATTTTTATTTCTAAATTCCACAGACATTCCTACAAAACAAGTACCAGAAACAAAATATGCCATTTTGTCATATATTTTAAAACTTCGCATTAAAAGAGCCTGTCGAACAGTCTCGTTTCACGCCGTTTTTTACATGTTTTCGGGAAAAGAACAAGGCGGCTGGGAAAAAGGTTTACTTTTACCTTGTCAAGACGGGACTTTTCTACTTATAGAATTTCAGAAATATAAATCTAAGAAATATCTTCGGCAATAGTGTATCCTAATTCCCGGTCATCATTCTTATCTTGGAAAAAATAGGCATTCCCTTCAGGAGATTCAATATAATAAAGGTTTGTATAAACAAAATCGGGATTGTCCCGTTTCAAGACCCTGGCCACATTATCAGGGACTTTCGTATCTAAACTGATTTCATACCTTGTCTCTTTCCAAAAATAATAATCAGTTTCAACCTCTCCTCTAAAAGAAACAAATTTAAGGGTGTCGTTATGAAGGACAAAATAATCATAATATCCTCCATTATTCTGATATCCTCTAATTTCAGAACCGTCATATTTCTTATAGATAAAGTCAAAATGAGCCTTCGGCAAATCAACAAACCAGGTAGAGTCATTCGGTGTCCATGTATATACAGCCAAGAACATCCCGTCATCATTCAGACAAACGTAATGTGTCATATCTTTAACATTTTTCCACTGATACAGGAAATGTAATGTATAAAGGCTTCTATCCATCCCCTCCCGCTCCGTTTTGTATATATTTTCAAATTGGGCAAAACGATACTTGGAATTTTCAAAAACAGTTTGTGCTTCAAGCGAAAGCTGGTTGAAATCAGCAATCTTCGTGCGAGTCATTTTCCAAATATCATCCACATACCAGATCGAAGCTTCATTTTGGTCTTTATCTATAACATTTATTTGAGAAAAATTCGAATATTCCTGATAATTCAGGATTTCCACAGAAGGATATCTTTTTGAGAGATCAGCCTTAATCATCTCCGGGATTTCATCTTCAATCAATTGCTCTTCCTTATTACACGCAGTAATGCATATGGATAACAGGCATGCCATGATATAGTAAAAAAAGGGAACTCGTTTCATATTCAAATGTATAAATAGGTTTTCATCAATAAAGAATATCGCAAATGTACAAAAAAAGAAATCCTACAATCATATTTTTTGATAAAATTCTTCAACAACTTCGACAAAAGCCTCTGGCAACCGTCTCAACACTTCGATTTTCCAATCTTCAGACATTCCATAAAAAGCTTCTGCTATCCCTCCCGTAATGCAGGCCAACGTGTCTGAATCGCCACCGAGAGAAATGGCCAAACGAATTGCAGTTTCAAAATCCGTACTTTCCAAAAAAGCGACAATCGCTTCCGGGACAGTTCCCTGACAACTTGGGTTAAAGCAATAGTCCGGCCGGATCTCGTCACAGGAAAAATTCAAATCATATAAAAAAGTCGTTTCAATGTATTCCCGGATAGCTTGCTTGCTTTTTCCTGTACGAGCCAGATAGATGACAGCAGCCACAGCTTGAGCCCCTTTGATCCCTTCCGGATGGTTATGGGAAACGGCAGCCGTTTCTTCAGCCACTTGCAATGTTTTTTCCAATGAACCAAAAGCCCACCCAACTGCGCTAACCCGCATAGCCGAACCATTCCCCCAACTGTTATAAGGCTGTGGATTCGTTTCACAAAGCCATTGCCCGAAACGTGCTCCATAGCCTCCCATCGGACACGGAAACTCCCTGCCATAACGATGCATAACTTGCACGAGATTCCCTCCATACAATAGCCAGTCAGTCACGGCGACCGTCATAATCGTGTCGTCCGTATAATTGCTTTTCCTGGTAAATAACGGAAAAACCGTTGTCTTTATATTATCAAACTCATATACGGAACCGATAATATCTCCGGCTATTGCTCCTATCATATTACTCTCATTTTTATTCGGACATAAAAATACAAAACAACCTTCTATATCCCAAACAGAAAGTGAAGTGACTTTCCAGCCTGAAACCTTCCGGCGGCATTACCCGCATAAATCTCTCTACCCGTGAGCGTCAACTTCTTCACCGGAGCTCCGGTTTTAAAATTCAAATCTTTGAAATTGATCCAAAAAATATCGGGGCTAAGCGTTGACTCGAAATAATACACTTTATTTTTTTGATCCGCTACCGTACGCCAGCGAGTCGAAGCAATATTAGGCTGTTCGGGGATAGAGATTCCCAAAGGAACCGAAACATTGCGCATCACACTAAAAACTCCGGCAACAGCCTGCCTGAAATTATCGGTTTGCGGTAATGCCTGGATATAAAACGATGCACGGACAAAGCGATCAGAAGCACGGTTTGTCCCGGGTAGCATAACCAGACCGCCAATCTCTTTCCAGTAATCATTCAAAGTCAACTGTTTGTCATAGGTAGGGGAATTTGTCATTATCTGGCATTCTCGTCCCTCATGAATAATCAGATTGCCGTTGATATATTCAAAGATGGCACTATTCCCGGTCGCATCCGAAATCGAGAGGTGCAAAGTCGATTTTGCTCCGTTAGGTAAATCAGGGTCATCGATACGGAAAGTTTCCAGGCTCAATTCATTCACAGCTTCGTCCACCGTCGCAAAATTATCCAAGACATATTGTGTCCAGATGCTCAATCCCATCACCGGACGACTATCATTCGGACGATGATAAGAGGATTCGGTCAAGAAAAGCAAGTTCGCCACCAGGCCTTTCTCATTCATACCGTCACAAACTCCGATATCATATCCGGCAGTCACGACACTCCCATATTTGGAAGTCCACGTCACCGTATTGTCCGTAACCCCTCCCCGTTTCTCCATTCCCCGAGGGAAAAGGTAAATATTCGATTGCGGATCCTCTTTCCAATCCATCGTCCGCCCTGTCACGATCATATCATCCGGTCCCAGATAGACCGCACGCGTACAAGCTTTGTTTTGCTCTGCAAAAAACATCATGCCTAAAGCTACCACTGAAAAGACGGCTAACTTATTTCTTTTTGCCATAACTATAATTTTAAATATGTCCAAACTATATTTATAACAGGGATATGAGAATGATAGTTCCAGTTGTTCAAAACAACTTGTAACAGAACAAAATCAACAATCCCTCCTTTTTGCACCATTTTTCTATTTCATCGAAAATTCCGATCCATACTGTTCTTACGTTTTGGCAAGATTAGGATGCCCTATTAATTCAATTTAGATAGGAAAGAGGTGTCATTTTGATGACTGTGCCGAAAGTTTCCTCCCTGTGAAAAAGGAGAAATTATATTTTGGTGAGGTTACCTCACTGAAAATATGTCAATAGAAGAAAATACATTACATTTGTCTTATCATTAAAATAAGTATTAGGAGATGAAAATTATAACATACAATGTAAACGGCCTGCGTGCTGCCGTAGGAAAAGGATTGCCCGAATGGCTGGCACAAGAACAACCCGACGTACTTTGCCTGCAGGAGACCAAGTTACAACCGGAACAATATCCAGCCGAAGCATTTGAAGCACTTGGCTACAAAGCGTGGCTTTTCAGTGCACAGAAGAAAGGCTACAGCGGAGTCGCAATCCTGAGCCGCCGAGAACCGGACCATGTAGAATATGGAATGGGAATCGAAAAATACGATAACGAGGGGCGCTTCATCCGGGCCGATTTCGGGGATCTGTCGGTGATCAGCGTTTACCACCCTTCGGGTACGAGCGGCGATGAGCGTCAGGCATTCAAGATGGAATGGTTGGAAGATTTCCAGAACTATGTAGTGGAACTACAAAAATCGCGTCCGAAACTGATCTTATGCGGGGACTACAATATCTGCCACGAACCGATTGATATTCATGACCCGGTACGCAATGCGACGAACAGCGGCTTCCTTCCGGAAGAGCGGGAATGGATGACTCGTTTCCTGGATGCCGGCTATATCGACACGTTCCGCCTCCTCAATCCGGACAAACAGGAATATACTTGGTGGAGTTATCGTTTCAGTGCCCGTGCCAAAAACAAGGGCTGGCGTATTGACTATTGCATGGTCAGCGAACCGATGAAAGCACAAGTGGAAAAAGCGTATATTTTAAATGAGGCTGTTCATTCGGATCATTGTCCGGCAGTGATCGAGGTGTCGTAAATCAAATTCCGCACTGCCTCTTGATAATCTGCCAACCGGGAACTTTTCAATATTTTTTTCCGGAGCCGTTTTTCTGCATCCGGCAACAGGTAATCCCAAAGGGTCTTCATCTTGTCGAGTACCTGGTGTTCGCCTCCCTCCAGACGGGAAGAATAGCCCGCTAACAGTAAGGTATGGAAAGCAGACAACTTCTCTATCTTCTCCTGAGCGGTAAGCGGGGTATCGGATATATATTCCGTTGCCAGCCAAGGAGAAGACAGCAGACCACGTCCTATCATGATACCTTTCAAACGGGGAAAACGTCCGGTTAACGAACGAATATCCGGCAAAGTCCGGATGTCTCCATTATAGAAAAGCGGAAGCGTGCATGAATCATAAAATCGGGAGAAGGCACTCAGGTCAGTCTTTCCTTTATATTGCTGCGTACCGATCCTGGGATGCAATGTGAGATGTGTGAGGGGCAATCCGTTCAAAAAAGGAAGAAGCGCTTGCGCCTCCTCAGGAGAATCCCAACCTAACCGCAGTTTGACCGAGAATTGTATCTCCGGGAATTCAAAAATCGTTTCCAACAACACTTTCACCTCATCCGGATAAGGCAGGATACCCGCTCCCCGATGTTGTCGTGCCTGCATCGGGAAAGGACAACCCAAATTAATATCAGCATGCCGGTACCCTGATTCACGAAACAAACCGGCAATCCGGCGGAACTCTTCGGGCGAAACTGCGATCATCTGGGGAACAAGTGAGGCGGATGTATTTGCTTCCGGTACAAGATCCCGCAACTCCTTATTGCGAAAGCCAGTCTTTTCGAGACGGACAAACGGAGTGTAATAGGTTTCGACACCTCCGAATATTTGTGCATGTGCTTCCCTATAAACCGAGTCGGTATAACCCTGCAATGGGGCAAAATGAATAACATACGGTTCCATCATTCCGGAAACATTTCAGTGAAAAGTGAATGAAGACGTGCTTTGGCCTCTTCAAAATCCTGCTCCATCCCCATCTCTTTCTCAAGCGAAGTAACCCCTTTATCTTTAAAACCGCAAGGGTTGATCAAAGAGAAGTAATCCAAGTCGGTATTTATATTCAAAGCAAAACCGTGCATGGTGACAAAACGGCTGCTTTTCACACCGATCGCACAAATCTTACGGGCTTTTCTCGGTACACCAGGATCGATCCACACACCTGTAGCTCCCGCGAGCCGCTCCCCTTTAATGCCATAGATAGCTAAAAAGCGGATAATGGTTTCTTCCAACCTGTCGATATATTGCTTGAGTCCCAACTTCCAGGTATCGAGATCGAAGACCGGATATCCGGTGATTTGTCCGGGACCGTGATACGTGATATCCCCTCCCCGGTTGATATGGTAGAAAGAGATACCTCGCTGCACAAGCAGTTCTTTCGGGATCAGTAGGTTGGTGTCCTTACCACTTTTTCCAATAGTCAGTACCGGCTGATGTTCGCAGAAAAACAACCGGTTTTCCCCGGTCCTGCCTTGTGCTTTCGCTTCCAACAAGGCGTTGAAAGCAACCGTCTGGCGTTCCAGTGCCTTCTCATATTCGATACGTCCGAGGTCGTGATATATAAAATGACTCATATGATTATCGTTCTTATGTAAATATTTTTTTCGGGCAGACGGACCGTCGTGTCGGATTCCGCCCGGAGCTTCTTCCGTCTACGCACCTTCCTACTGCCGGATTCAGAATCGGGATCACCACTGTCATACCCCATTTCGATCTTAAGCAGTTTCCCCATCAGCGACATGATCTTCGTCTGCCGTTTCAGCATATAAGGAGAAGGTTTTGCAGAGTTGAACTTGCGGGGATTCGGCAAGGTCGCAGCGATCAAAGCCGCTTCCGCCTTTGTCAGTTTATAGGCCGGCTTTTTGAAATGAGCCTGTGCGACTGCTTCAGCACCATAAATACCGTCTCCCATTTCGATCGAGTTCAGATAAACTTCCATGATACGTTCTTTCCCCCAAATCCATTCGATCAGGACGGTGAAATAAGCCTCGATGCCTTTGCGCAAATAAGTCCTTCCGGGCCAGAGAAACACGTTCTTGGCAGTCTGTTGCGAGATAGTGCTCGCTCCTCGTACACGTTTACCTTTTTCGGCATCGGCACGGGCTTTCTGAATCTGTATCATATCGAAACCGTCATGGTCGAGAAAAAGATTGTCTTCCGAAGCCACGACCGCCTGTGCCAATGGCTGGGCAATTTGTTTCAAAGGCATCCATTTGTGTTCCAGCTTGATGGGCTTGCTATCCCGCACCTGTTCGTAGACGCGGATGAACATCAGCGGAGTGTAGTAAACAGGTATGAACTTATATGCCACCACAGCCAACAAACTAGAAACAAACAGGAACAGCAACAGGTTCCGGCTTCCTATCAGTATTTTTTTCAATATGCGCATCGATTCTTGTCTTTTCGGACAGCAAACTTACGGATTTATTTCCAATATTGTTCCATCTGCTCTAGTGTCCTACCCTTTGTTTCGGGAACGAATTTCCAGATAAATAGGGCAGCCAGAACTCCCATGACACCATAAACCCAGTAGGCCATGCCATGATTGAACGTATCGGTCAGATACTGGTTCTTATCGAGCATCGGGAAAGTCCAGGAGACAAGGAAATTGGCAATCCACTGCCCGGCAACGGCAATACTCATAACAGTCGAACGGATCGTATTCGGGAAAATCTCTGCCAGCAATACCCAACAGACCGGCCCCCACGACATCGCGAAACCAGCCGTGTACACCAACATACAAACCAACGAACCGATACCGACAGAATGCGTATAGAAAGTCGTCCCCAAGATCATCATCGAGACGGCCATGACCAATGCTCCGATAATCATCAACGGACGGCGACCGAACCGATCGACCGTAAAGATAGCCAGCACGGTAAAAGAGAGGTTCACGGCTCCTACCACGATCTGTTGTAACAAGGCGGCATCAGTGGCGGCCCCCATTGTCTTAAAGATCTCCGGCGCATAATACAACACGACGTTGATCCCGACAAACTGCTGGAAACCGGACAAAAGGACACCGACAAATATGATCAGCACGCCGAATGAACGCACCGGGAAGACCAGAGATACAAAAAAGCTACCAATCAAAGCGATCTCCAAAGCACTCGTGTTTCCAGCCAGTTCCAATGCTCCATACAAAAGCAGAAACAACACCAGCCACATCCCCATAAACAGAAAATAGGGACGCATGGAGGGTTCCTGTTTCCTGAAACTTTCTTTTATTTCCACCAATTCAGGTGCTGCTCTTTCTTTTCCCATCAAACGATCCAATACAGACCTGTCTCTTATACACATC
>ENA-OZHU01001651-OZHU01001651.1-human-gut-metagenome-genome-assembly--contig:-NODE-1651-length-11529-cov-6.610249_pt1 | contig 11529 bp, 10 predicted proteins | sample MGYA00244054_ERZ653700 | MGnify/ENA primary metagenome ERZ653700 (study PRJEB26926, sample SAMN06165279) | human gut metagenome | biome: ENVO:00009003; feature: ENVO:2100002; material: ENVO:00002003...
GGTGCATGAAGCTCCAGTAGCTTTCCGGGTGGTCCTTGGGCAGGCCGCGGTACTCATCCAGATTGACGGTCGTCACCCCTGAAAAGTCGAGGTCACCCTTGTTGTACCACTCCACCAGCTGCTGGTAGGCACCCACCGGGGTGCCGCCGGTGGCCAGACCCAGCACGCAGTCGGGTTTCAGGATGATCTGCGCCGAAAGGATGTTGGCCGCCTTGCGGGACATGTCTGCGTAATCGTTTGCGCGAATGATCTTCATCGGTTCTCCGCTCCTTTGTTTTTACTTCAGCAGCAGCGGCAGAAAGCTGGTGCCGTTTTCCGGTGCCTTGCTGTGGAAATAGTCCGCAGCGGTCGCACCGACATCGCTGAGGGTCTTGCGGATCCCGATATTCTTGGGGGTGGAGTGGGCGCTGTGGATCATCAGCGGCACCATCTCACGGGTGTGGTGCGGGTGTCCGATGGTCGGGTCGTTGCCGTGGTCCGCCTGCACGATGAGGATATCGTCCTCGCCCAAGGCGTCGCGGATCTTGCCGATCCATTCGTCCGCCACCCGCAGGCGGTCTGCGTAGGCCGCGACATTCTCCCGGTGGCCGCACAGGTCCGTTTCCTGCACGTTGGTGCAGATGAACGCAGTCTCCTGCTCCTTTACGATCTCCAGGGTGCGCTGCAGCACGCTGGCCGTGTCCACCATGGGGATGCTGGTGCCGTAATTGTTCGTGACCACGTCGGCCACCTTGCCCAGCAGGAACACCGGCAGGCCGCTCTTGCCCAAAATCGTCGGGATCTGCACCTCCGGGTCAACGCCGTAGCCCATGTGGATGCAATGGTAGTCGTTGTTGTAAACGCCGCTGGCCGGGGCATTCACGCCGATGTAATCGCCGTGTTCCTCAATGGCATCCAGCAGGTTCTGCAGGTGCACGCCGCGCCCACCGAAGGTGATGACGCGGGGCACGACCGACACGCTGCGCACCAGATGACCGATCTTGAGCTCTTCCTCAAAATCAAGGTCGTCGATGGCCGCCGTGACGTTGAAGGCCTGACCCGGATCGCATTCCACATTGTCGGCCACGGTGCAGGCCTCGTTGACGATCAGCAGGCGCTTGCCGGATGTTCCGGTGTAATACCGGACATGGTAACCCGCATCCTCCAGCGTCTTTTTGATGAGCTCGATCTTATTGCAGATCGGCTCGCCGAAGGGCTTTGCCGGGCGGGTGCCCATGATCTCCTGATGGCCGAAGAAGGTGTCCGCACCATCGTGCATCAGCTCGGCACGGCCGAACGTTGCATCCGTCGCAAACGGCAGGCCGGGGAACTCCCGCCCCACGATGTTCGCCAGACCAAGGCTTGCCAGATTGGGCAGCTTCAGGTCCGGCGTGCGCTCAAAGATATGCACGCAGGTGTTGGCACCGCAGTCCGCAGGGCGCACCTGCGGCACATCCGGCATTGCGCCCACACCAAAACCATCCAGAACGATTACAACAAACTTTCCCATTGCGAATTATCCTTTCTGTCATTCCCGGACCGGTTCTCCCAGCGCAGAGTACAGGCCCGCCAGCTCCGGCTTGCCGGAGGACAGCCCTTTGACCACTGCCACCCGGCTCCGGGTCACAAAGAACTGTGTCCGGAACGCCATGACCGCCGCAGCCGAGACCGGACAGTTCTGCTGCAGTTCAAAATGATAGTCGATGCTGGAGTCGTCCGGCGGCAGCACCGGCACGACCTTTGCATTTTCCGGCGTCGTGCCCACCAGGGCGTTCTTCATATGGCCGCGGCGGTAATGCCCGCCGCCGTAGCAGTACGCCTTATCGCCCAGATTGTGGCTGACCTCCGAAACATACAGGTAACCGGGGCGCTCCTCGGCATCCGGGTGGCCGGCATGATACGGTGTCGTTCCGGTCAGGCCGTGTCCCGGTTCCCCGTGGGTGCCGCCTGCCGCCGCGATCATCGGGATGCTGTGGGTGCAGGTGGCACTGGGCGTATTGAGCATCAGGTCCCGGTAGCCGCGGGCGCGCAGCATTTCGGCTGCGGTCTGCACGGTCCGGAGGTTGGGCATGGGCAGGATGTCCTGTGCCGCTTCGTCGTACAAAAAGCAAGGGAAGCTGCACACGCCGCCCACCTCCACATTCGGCATCGCCTCGATCGCACGCACTGCGCTGTCCAGTTCCTGCAATTCAAAGCCGCCGTACTGCCCGGAATACAGCATGTCGCCTTCTCCCAGAACACGGAGCATCAGCTTCTGGTGCAGGCCCAGCTCGGTGCAGACTGCGCTGATCTCGCGGGCTTTTTCCAGCGTGTACACCGTTACGATCACCGGCTTTGCGCGGAGGATCTTTTTCAGGGCCGCCCGGGGGATCTGGACCAGGTGCCCTACGTTGCCGAGGGGGATCTGATTTTCCACCATCGTCAGCGCCTCGCGGAAGTCCACGCACACAGCGCCCACATATCCCATGTCGGTCAGCGCACGGGCGATCAGGGGGTTGCGTCCGATCTGCTTGAGCATGAAAAAGTTCTGCACGCCGTTTGCGTCGCCTGCCTGTTTGATGCTGCGGGCATTTTCTAGGATCGTGTCGTAATCCAGCAGATAGGTGTCCGGCAGGATCACGCCATTCTGCTGCCATTCAATGCCCAGACGCACCAACGGCTGGTTGCGCTCCATTACGGTCTTTAAAAACACAGGGCATCTCTCCTTTTCCTCTCGTTTTTTCAGCGGTTCAGTTTTCCTCGACCTGCTCCATGCAGCTGCGCAGGATGCGGATGATGGTGTCCGGGCCGCTGCGCATGGGGTTGATGCGGATCATCCGGTGTTCAATGGTCGGGTCCTGCGCACGGAACGTTCCACTGACACGGTAGATCATGGGGGCAAACTCGTATTTGCTCTCACTGCCCACCGGATGCGGCGCTGCGCCGAACTTCGGGGCAGCGTCCAGAATTTTTTCAGCGATCTCCTGATCAAACTCCACCAGCAGCACCTTGCTCTGCGCGTTTGCCAGGAACGCCTGCCGCACATGGGGGACCTCGCCGGCGTTCAGGCGGCGGACCAGCTCCTCGTTGACCTCGCTCTGGATGGCGAGCGCCACCAGCGCATAGATCAGGCCGCGCAGGGCCTCCATGGCTTCGTGTCCCTGCACCTGACTGCCGCCGGAATACTGCATCTTGTAGATGCGGTCGATCAGCTCCTTGCTGCCGATCACTGCACCGACGCCCTCCGGACCAAGGATCTTGAAGCAGGAGAAGGTGGACAGATCGGCCCCCGCCTGGCAGCCGATGGCGTCCACTTTCAGGGCGGCGTAGTTGTCATCGGTCACCACCGGGATGCCCGGCAGCGCAGCCTTGATGGCTGCGATCACGGCCTTGTAGTCGTAGCGGTCCTCCGGCTTCTGCCGGGTCAGCTGCACCAGGGCGCCGCGGATCTCGTCCTTGTGCTGCGCACAGACGGCCTTGAGCTGTTCCAGATCGTTGAAGTCCGCGCGGATGGGTTTCAGCCCCATGGCGTCGATGGTCACCTGCGTCGTCGTATAGATGGGCGAGGTGTGCACCAGAATGGCATCCCCCGGTTTCAGGCAGGCGGTCAGAGCCCAGCGGATCGCACCCGTGCCGGAGCCGCGCACAAGCAGCGCCGCCGGGGCATCAAAGGTGTCGGCAAAGACCTTTTCCACCTTTACCGTGCAGCGGGGCTTGTTCAGCCCTTTCACCACGCCGAGGTCGCCCAGCGAGAGGACTTCCTCTCCCTGAAAATTGCGGGTCACTGCGTCAATGACCTTGAACTGGAGCTGTTTTGCCTGTTCCAGCGAGATAGAATGCAGAGGATAGGTTTTCATTGTCAATTCCTCGAATCCTTGTTATTTCTGTCCTTTGTAGATGCGCAGTGCATTGCGGTACAGCAGGTTCTCCCATGCGCGGTCCGGCACGCCTGCCTCGCTTGCCAGCGGAGCAAAGGTGTCCAGCAGGTAGCTGTAGCCCACACCGCCCCGGTCTGCAAAGTTGCTGCGGCGGGTGATGTCCATGCTCATGACGATCTGCGTGTCGTACCCTTCCGCACAAAGGCGGCTGAGCCAGTCTGCACGGGAGACATCGGGCTGGTAGTTGCACTTGCCGATGGTGTCGAACGCAATGTTGACCCCCTGATCCAGCAGGCGCTTCATGTAATCCAGATCGGCCGACAGGTCGATGTGGCTCAGCACCACCCGGCTCAGGTCAACGCCAAAGCTCTTGAAGATCTCCAGCTGCTCCAGGCCGCACGTGCCCAGCGTTGTGTGGGTGCAGATGGGTGCCCCCGTTTCTGCATGGGCGCGGGATGCCGCACGGAACACCTTGGCCTCCGTCTCGGTGATGTCCTTCGAGGTGCCGATCTCGCCGATGACGGTCGCCCGGACACCGGTGCCTTCAATGCCCTCGGTCAGTTCCTTCACCATGATGTCACACAGCTGCTGTTCGGTCAGCGTATAGCACTCCGGCGGGAGAAAAGGCTCCTTGTAGTAGCCCGTCGCGTGGGTGATCTCCACCCCCGCCTGTGCAGCCATTTTCTGCACATAGGCCACGTTCCGGCCCATCCCGCGGTTGGTCTGGTCGATGATGCCGACCACACCGTGTTCCGCCAGCCGCCGGTATTCTGCCGCGGTCGCGTCAAAATCATCCAGCCTGCAGTCGATGTTCTTCTTCGGACCGGACAGGTCGATCGTCGTATGCTCGTGCGCATACAGAATCTTTTCAGGCAGTTTCAAAAGGATTCGCCTCCTGTATTGTTTCTTAACCAGAGCCGCCTCCCGACGCAGGCCGGGAGGCGCTCATTTTATCCGGGAATCAGGCGGCAGGGGTGTACAGAGACAGCAGGAACAGCACGTTTGCAATCAGGCCGACCAGGATCGCGCCCAGAGGACCGACCGCCATGGAGACCAGAGGCTTCTTGCTGCACTTGTTGATGCACCAGAATGCCACGATGATGAACAGACCCGTCGTGGGCATGATCGCCTGAGCAGCCAGGATGCCGCCGATCAGCAGGGCGATGTCGATGACGTAGCTCATAGCGGTACGGATGTTGTCGCCGCAGCGCTTGATGCCGGGGAACTTGTCCAGACCCTTTGCGATGACGTTCAGCAGCAGGATCTCCACGCAGATGCAGGCTGCACCGGCGATCAGGGCGATAAAGGGGTTGGGGATCAGCAGACCGATCACAAAGACGAAGGTCATGCCGGCCGGAGCGTAGACGCCGGTGGTGATGGCGGTGGTGGCAACCAGCGGGATAAAGCCGATGGCACGGGCCAGAGCGGTCAGACCTGCGTTGACGCGGTCACCCTCGGCCAGCAGGCCCAGGCTGATGGGGTCACCGGCCATGATGCTCATGCTGGTGCCTGCTGCGATCAGGCCGCCCATGAGGGCCAGAACCGGCATATACTTGCGGATGCGTGCGACCTTGTCGGCAAAGATCTGGGTCAGCATTTCGTTGGAGTTCTGGTCGTTGCCTTCCTTATCCATGGCAGCGAACACCAGCATGATGATCATACCGGCCAGCAGGGCCATACCGTCCTTGTTCAGGCTGATCGTGTGCTCGGCGTCCAGTGCGATCTTGCCGTAGGTCTCAACGATCTGACGGACCAGCAGGGTCACAACGGCGGTGATGATGCCCTTGGCAGCGCCGAACTGCAGGGCAACCGTCACAGCCGGGAAGATGGCGAAGGCCAGCGTGATACCGGCAGAGACCTGGCCCAGGCTGCCCAGGAAGTTGACCGGCAGCAGGTTGAACAGGTCGATGATCACCTGCAGGCCGAACAGCAGGGCCACGCCGTACACAGCGCCGATGACGCCGGAAGCGATCATGCCCTTTTTGGTGTCCGGGCACCAGGTGCCGATGATGTCGGTGGTGAGCAGGATGCAGTGGATCAGGATGATGCTTGCGGCAATGGACGTGGGCAGGCCGTAGCCGATGACCAGACCAAAGCCGATGGCAAAGCTGGTGGCTGCCAGAGCCTTGCGGTCCATGCGCTTTTCCAGATACTCCGGCAGGACCGGGCGCAGGCCGTCGTTGAACACGGCGATGCTCTGGTTTGCCAAGATCGATGCCAACGCACCAACTGCCGCGATGATAACGTAGCGCAGAATGGTTTCCATATGTAATCCTCCTTATTTGACGATCCGGATCAGAAGCCCAGACCCTTGAGAATGATCGGCACGACCTTTTCGATGTGCTGATCCGTAAAGCCGTATGCCTTCTTGCCGGCCTTGACCTGTGCCAGGATCTCGTCCTCGCTCAGCATTTTGCCCGGCATGGACACCGTTGCGCACTGGTTCATGCCCAGCAGGGCAATGGCCATTGCCAGCGCACCGCCGCCGCCCGTCTTGCAGGCGCCGAAGTAGTAATCTGCCTGCCCGGTCTTGACCGCCATTGCCGCCGCAATGTCATCCTTGATCTCCACCGAGGCACGGTCGCCTACAACACCCTTGATGGTGTCATAAACCTTCTGCTTGTCGATCTGGCCGCCTACTACGATTTTCATAAGCTAGCCCTCCTTTCTGATGTGGGTTTTATGCAAATGCTGTCACGATTGTGCCAGCACGACCCCGATGTGCATGGTCAGGAACTTCTGCTCGTCCTCCGGCAGGTCCGGCAGGATCTCCCGCACCAGCGCCTGCGTTGCTTCCAGTGCCTTGGGGAAGGTGGGCTCCTGGCTGGTCTCTTCGTAGACCTCCTCGTCCAGCGGCTCCACCGGCTCTCCGCGGTGGATGCGCCCCAGCGCAGCGCACAGGTGCGTGATCATGGCGGAGGCGTTTTCTTCGGTCAATGTCAGACCGTATTTCTCCTGAAAAAAGCGGATCACATCCTGTACCTTCCGGCAATCCTCCTCGGACAGCATCCCTGCCTGGTGCAGGATCGTTAATCTCGGTTCAAAATCCATCTCTGACATCTCCCAATGATTTTTTGTTTTGCTTACAGCCAGGTGCCGATCTTGTCGGCCAGCGTCTCAGCCGGAGCTTCGGTTCCAAAAATGTTCCAGACCAGCTCACAGATCTCGCCGCAGCAGCTATAGGGGCTGTAGTACGAGGTGGAGTCCGGCTTGAAGCCGACGTTCTGCTTGTTGGTCAGGAAAATGACGGCGGTCTTGTTGGTCTTGTTCATGACCACATGGGTGCCGGTAAAGCCTGCGTGGCCAAAGGCGTCGTAGTGGCGGTCGCCGCGGCCCATGAACGAGGAGCCCCGCTCAAAGCCCAGCCCGCGGGACGGCTTGCCGTTCTGCTCGCTGGTGAACTCGTCGATGACTTCCTTCTTGTAAAGGCGGACGCCCTTGTAGATGCCGCCGTTCAGCATGGCCTGGCACAGCACGGCCAGATCTTCCGCGTCGGAGTACAGGCCCGCGTGACCGGCCACGCCGCCGTTTGCCATCCATGCATTGCCGTCGTTGCACTCGCCCTGCAGGGTGTAGTTGCGCCAGCCGGTGAAGGTGCGGAACGCGTCCAGATCGGCGGTACAGTCGTAGCCAAAGCCCGGGTAGTCGATCTCGTCCACCATGGCATACTCATACGGGTTGCCGAAGGAGGTGGCTGCCACATCCTCGGTGGTAAAGCCGTTGGCCAGCGGCAGATAGGTGGTGCGCTTCAGCCCCAGAGGCTTGTAGATCTCGTTCTTGACGTATTCGTCCATCGAGCGCCCGGTGATCCGCTCCACCAGGAAGCCCAGCATCTGGAAGCCCAGGTCGCTGTACTTTTCCTCGCCGGGGGCGAACATCAGCTCACAGTTGCAGATGTAATCCAGCACCTTGGCCTTGTCCTTCTCGATGTAGAGGAACATCGCCTTCCACTGCGGCAGACCGGAGGTGTGAGTCAGCAGCTGATGCACGGTGACGTTTTCCTTCCCGTTCTTGGCAAACTCCGGAATGTAGCTTGCTACCGTGGCGTTCAGGTCGATCTTGCCCTCGCTGTACAGCTTCATGATGGACTGTGTCGTGGCCATGATCTTGGTGCAGGATGCCATGTCGAACATGGTATCCATCTGCATGGGGCGGGGATCGTCCAGCCGCACGCCCATGTCGTTGAGCATTGCGTAGCCGTATGCCTTTTCATACACGATCTTGCCGCCGCGTGCCACCACGATCGTTGCGCCGGGGAAATACCCCTGCCCCATGTAGTTTTCCACAATGTCGTCGATGGCCGTCAGGCGGTCATCGGTCCGGACGGGCATTGCAGACCGGGGGAAGCAGTTCTCCGCCTGCTCCGGGCTGGCACACCCCATAAAGGCAGAGGCAGCTGCCAGTGTGCCAACGGTTTTGCCGGATGCGATCAGGAAGTTGCGCCGAGTGATCTTTTTCATGGGAGATCTCCTTTTCTTTCTGCAAAAAAATCAGACATCCTGTATCGGTTTTCGGAAGAAAATGTTTTATACAATATTTTGTATTTTCATCCCGAAAGAAACATCCGCATGTCCTCCATGCAGATGTGACTTCTGTTTGACCGCACCTTTGCTTAGTAGCGCGGAATGATCTGCTTGCGCATCACCTGCTGCTGGATGTGGTCCACACGCTCCACCGACAGGATCTTGCGCACCAGCTGCGCGGTGATGTTATCACTTTTCCGGCAGGCAAGCACGGCCACGGTATCTTTTCCCTGCTCATCCAGCCGGGGCATCGGATAATAGCTCAGCCCCTCCGGCAGCATATCGGCGCTCCAGACGCCGGCATCAATGACGCCGCTGTGCAGAAACGGCACCAGTTGACTATAGATGATGGGCACATATTGCACCGGCTTATCGGCAAAACAGAACCGGGTCAGCATCTCCTGGTCCACCGAGGAGGTATCCACGCCCACCTTGCAGTTCTGCCAGTCGCCCTTGAAGTCCGGGCGGACAAAGACCCGATGCTGTTCCACATAGCTCTGCGGGCCAAAGGCCGCGATCAGCTGGATGTCCTTGCCCTCCTGCGCATAGTGTTCAAATGCAAGCTGGCTCATGACGCACAGATGAAAGCGCCCTTCTTCCACACAGTTCAGCCGGTAGCCGGAACCGCGCATAAATGCGATCGCACCCGTGACCCCTTTCTGGTTCAGTTCCTCATACAGTCCGCTGGCCAGACCTTCATAGCGCAGGCCATACGGCATAGGCATCACGCAGGTCAGACCCGTATTGCTGCAATACTGCGCCATTGCCACATAGTCGATCTCTGTTGCAATGGTGCCGTTCTGCCCATGGGATTCCAGACGGATCACATGATTCTGTTTCAGGTTGTTCAGCGCGATCTGGATATTTCCCCGTGCCATCTCGCATTGTTCGCTCAGTTCCGTCACCGTGGGGATCCGGTCTCCCGGTTCCAGCCCTGCCAGGATCTGCGCGACCTGCAGCGTTGCCAGACCAGACTTCTGGAGCAGACTTGTGTTCATCATGGTTGCTCTTCCCTTCTCGACCTATCTTTCAATCCGCATCAGGTGGACCGTGGGAAATTCCACAGGAAAGAAGCGTATTTTGGGCGTTCCGCCCCTCCTCACAAGAGACAGATCGCTTGCAGATTTATGATAATACAAAATTTCATATATTGCAATATGGAGTCTTGCATAAACTTTTTCCATCGAATTTGTACAACCTGATTTTTCATCCGCCGCGGCTTTCCGGTCCGTCACCAGTCTCCCCGGCAGGAACACCATGCGCCGCTTGCCCTTGAGGTCACCCCCGCGTATGCGGGGAAAAGGATGAAGATGTGCCGAACTGGGCAAAGGAACTGGGATCACCCCCGCGTATGCGGGGAAAAGATTTCCTGATTCAGCACTGCCTGTTCTCCCAGGGGATCACCCCCGCGTATGCGGGGAAAAGCTAGTGCGCTTGATGTGTTGCCGCTGCCTTGCGGGATCACCCCCGCGTATGCGGGGAAAAGCTCCGAGGATACGCGAAGATCTGGAACGAATGGGGATCACCCCCGCGTATGCGGGGAAAAGTCATTTGAGAATGGTGTGAAGGGTTACTTTGAGGGATCACCCCCGCGTATGCGGGGAAAAGCTGTGGACTGTCCTTTTTCGTTACCCCTTGTAGGGATCACCCCCGCGTATGCGGGGAAAAGTACCAAGCAGGCGAAGCAGCAAGACAAAGCCAGGGATCACCCCCGCGTATGCGGGGAAAAGTGTTCATCGGTCAGGTCTGCATCGCACCGAAGGGGATCACCCCCGCGTGTGCGGGGAAAAGACGCCGGATGCCTCGTCCACCACGAAAAGCATAGGATCACCCCCGCGTGTGCGGGGAAAAGCGACGCGACACGCTGGACTATTACTATCCGCAGGGATCACCCCCGCGTGTGCGGGGAAAAGCTGTTCCTCTTCGGTCAGCAGCAGCCAGCGGATGTCGTTGACCATCCGTTCCAGAATATGATGCTCCACCATAGCATCCCGGACACGGCGGCGCACGACGGCAGGCAGGTCCTCCGGGGCCTGCGCCGCCACCTCAAATGCGATTGGGATGGTCACCTCCGCCTTGTACAGGTCGGCAATGTCGTACACGAAAGAGCACTCATGCCCGACGTGCACGAATCCCAGCCCCGGCGCACACCCCAGCGCCACAATGACCGCATGGGCCAGCCCGTACAGGCAGGCATGCACGGTGGGTCACACGGGTGCCGGGGCCGAGCAGCAGCACCGAAATGCCCGGCACATCATCCATGGCTGCTTCCTCCGTGCAGGATGGTCATCAGGCCAAGGCCGTAGGCTTTGCCGCGGCCAATGCCCTGACACAGCATCTCCCGGAACGCTTCCGGGTCGGTCACCTGCAGGATGCCCTCATAGGTCACCGCCAGCAATGTGACCGGCCGCTTTCCGTTCTTCCGGAAGTGACAGGTCTGTTTCCGGGTCACCTGAAAAGCGCCCTCCGTCAGGGCAAAGCCGTGCTTCCCAGCCTGCTCCAGCAGCCACTGTTCCTGCTCCACTTCCAGATAGCAGGGCTTCAGGGCACCCCGCGCCAGCGGGTCCGCCGGGTCTTTCCGGGTGCGGGTCGGGTTTGCCGTCAGACGGAACTGCCAACAGCTGCCCGGGGTCACCCGTTCCAGCAGCGGCTCGTAGCGGCGCGTTTCCGGTGCGGTACCCGTCCCGAACTGCGCACACAGTCCGGTCAGGTCGGGGAGCTCCTCGCTGAGCAGCAGCAGATACAGTTTTCCGTTCAGTCTGTCCAGCCGCCACAGCCTGCGGCGTCGTTCGCCGGAGAACGAGTTTTCCACCGCACCGTGGAACTTCTGTGGAGAAGTCAGCGCGATCATGGTACTGCGGCGGGCGGGGTCAAGTTCTGCGCGGGACAAATACATTGCATCTCACCTCAATTCTGCAATTCCGCCATGGGGTCGTGCTCCGTCGGTTCCGGCATTTCCGGCCGGTCCAGCCGCCATTCCCGCACCGGACGGAACCCGTACTGCCGATGCACCGGGCTGAAGGACACCGGCAGATCCTGCCGGGGCACTGCTGCAGGGTCTGCCGGGTCGGCGTCGGCCACGATGCGCAGCTTCCCTGTTTCCGGTTTTCGTCCCTGCATGGGTTCCGTCCGGAGGACGTCCAGCAGGCTCCCCTGCCGGATGCCCAGAC
>ENA-OZHU01001655-OZHU01001655.1-human-gut-metagenome-genome-assembly--contig:-NODE-1655-length-11476-cov-9.589353_pt1 | contig 11476 bp, 7 predicted proteins | sample MGYA00244054_ERZ653700 | MGnify/ENA primary metagenome ERZ653700 (study PRJEB26926, sample SAMN06165279) | human gut metagenome | biome: ENVO:00009003; feature: ENVO:2100002; material: ENVO:00002003...
CCATGCAGACCGATATTTACGCCCTGACCGAGTTTTCTCCCCGGAAAGGTGAGAACATCTCCAAGGGCTATCTGCAAGGACGATATGCAAAAAACAGTTCAAGTCGAATTTAGAATATTAAAATCTTTTTAACACTTTTTCAGTATTCAACCATCAAATTTCACTTTTGTGGTTTGGATTTCATTTTTTTGAGCGTTCATTTCACTTATTGAGCGAAAAATTTAATGTTTCTATCGAAATTTCATATTTGATTTGACTTTTCTACTTCAAATTTCAAAAAACAATTTGATTTTTTGATTTTTGCTATTGACCATAGTTTACCTTGTCTATCCATCCAAACATGGTATAATGGGGCAAAGGAGCGTGATACCATGAGCCCAATTGAAGTCCCTGCAAAAATCCAGTTGGTTGAAAAGCGTGAAACACGGACGAGCCGTGGAATGCTCTCAAAGGGCTGGTATCATGTAGATGATCAGCTTGTTATGGTCAAGGGCAACTCCATCACAGAGGCCGGAACCGCTGGGTATGAGCCGTATTCTGAGGTGATGGCATCGCTGATTGCACAGGTGCTGAATTTGCCCCATGTAGAATATACGTTGATGCCTGCCAAACTCTTTCCCGACATTCAGACCTATTCCTGCGATGTGGTCAGCGTCTGCCCCAAGTTCACAACGGACGATGAACAGCTGTATCATTTTGCAGACTTGGCTGATGCCCATTTCCTTGCCAGCGGTCGAGCCGCTTCACCGGAAGCATTGTTCCAGTATGCGATAGAACTATATGGTAAGAAGTGGCTTTATCAAATGCTGGCATTTGACGCCTTTATCGGCAACGAAGACCGCCACGAGAACAATTTTGATGTAATCGTCCGGGATGGAAAAAATTATGCTCCGCCTATTTACGACAATGGCGGCAGTCTGCTTGCATGGGCGATGGATGAAGAATTGACTGACACGAAGCTCCGTTATCAGTTCGATAAATCGAAGCCATTCCGCAGCCATCACGCCCAGCAGATCAAACTGGTCGACGAGCCTGTGCTGCCGGTGTGTGATCTGGATACGCTGTATACAGAAATCATTCAGGCTATTTCGCCTATTCTTGCATTGTTGAGCGAAAAAAGAGCATCTGCGATCCGTCAATACCTGAAATACCGTATGCACTACCTGAAATCTGCCATGGGGTGATAAAATGGCCTATCTGAAATTGATGATGGATGAAAAAGAAATCGCACACCTAAGCGAAGATGGGCAGTCTCTTTGCGCAAATGAGGGTGTGCCGCAGTATGACCTCCCACTGAACCTTTTCATCGGTGACAAACGTGAAGTTCCATTGGTCGATGTGGTGGTTTGGGCAAAGAAACGAATCTTTCCGAAAAATCGGATGGACTGCAAGGAAATTCTGAAAATGATGGGTCTGCCGGACTACAATGCATGGGAAATCGTCAAACGCACCAACGCCTGCCTGATGGAAGACCCCTATTGGCTACGATTCAGCGAGGATGAAACCTTTGAGGACACCACGCGCGGACGAGCCAGAAGAATTATGAACGAAAATCAAAAGAGCAGCTGATACCAAAAAGCCAAACCTCACCGTACATCCTGTACAGCTTGAGGTTTGGCTTTTCTCTTATCATCCTTCACCAGCGCGAGCGATGGTTGATTATTTTATCAGCTTAATCCAGAGAGTGACCGCATTACAAGGTCGATGTCCTGATTTTCCAGTTCCTGAATGATGTGCAGGTAGGTTTTCTGCGTGGTTGTCATGCTGGAATGCCCCAGCCTCCTTGCTACGCTTGCAATGGATACCCCTGCAAACAAAAGCACCGAAGCGTGGGTATGCCGCAGACCATGTACCGAGATGACCGGGATCTTGGCCCGGTCGCAGTGCCGTTCCAGAACATCGTTAACAGTGGAATTGTAGGCGTGTTCCTTGAACACGAAAATCGGCTTATCTTCAGGAACGTCTTTTACCAGTGCTGCGAACTGAATCACCGTCTGCCAGTCAATTTGAATTTTACGGACAGACGATTTATTTTTTGTCGGCAGAAATCCGCCGTTCCCCTTATAATCCCATGTTTTATTGATGGAAAGCATCTGGTGCGAAAAGTCAAAATCCGCAGGAGTGATCGCCAAAGCTTCGGAAAAGCGGATGCCGGTTTTGGCAATCAGCAAAATCATCCAGTCCCAGTTGAGTTTTCCTTGTAGATCCAAGTCGCTCAACAAAAGATGCAGTTCAAACTGGTTCAGATATTTCACCTTTTTAGGCACCGGGGGCTTGCCTTTGATGATCGCTTTCCGGGTCGGGTCTTTCACAATCAGACCATCATCCACGGCATCCATGATAGCCCCTTTCAGCTGATGGTGGAAATCCATCGTGGTCTGACGCTCATGGCCTACGGCATAATCGTTCAAAAGCTGCTGATAGGTCACTCTGGAAACCTCACAGAGTTTCAAAGTAGGAGCGAGTTTTTTTACCCAAGAAAGGGTCATTTTGTACTTATCCAATGTAACCGGGCGAACTGCACCCTCTTTGTATACAGCAACCCACTGCTCATAATAATCGCAGAACAGGTTGTTTTCATTCATTTCGTTTAACACGTTTTACCTCCAAAATCGGTTTTATATGCTCACGCTGATGAAGGGTGATAAGGGTATCCAACTCTTCGAGAATTGTTCCAATTTTTTCTTGTTCGGATTGAGATGGAACGTCAACCACCATATTTTTGAACTTTGCATGTGCAAGAACTTTTTGACCGGTACCTTCTGCCGCCATTGAAAGCTGCTTTTTTATTCCGTGATTCAAGCGCCTTAGAAGAAAGTTTGAATCACAAGATTTAGGAGCAAAAACCGGATAGTAATAGCTAATAATCCCCTTGTCTACGATGTTATTTCGGTTGAAAACAAATACATCCGTATCGCTTCTGCTTCGATAAGTAAAATAGCCCTTAGGTAGTACATAGTAGCCAACATTATTATCCGTTGTTACCTGTCGATCTGCAAAATAATCTTCTTGAAGGACAATTCCCTGTTGCTGGGATGATGTCAAAACCGGATATTGATTCTGAGTCACAGTTTTTTCAGTATAATCTTCAATCAGCGTTCCGACCTTACGCTGTTCCCAAGTAGGTGTGTTTTGGGATTTTGGCGCGAAAAAAGAGCCGAGGACGCGCCTCGGCTCTTGGTCAGCAGGGTGATTTTGCACCCATTTTATGATTCTTTTGGCATTTTCAAATCAAATCCGCCACTTACGATGAACTCGCGCAAGAGTTTATCATACTTGACAGGCACCTTGGGCGGAATAAGCTTTGTGCCCTCGATTGCTTCAAAATATGCCTTTGCTTTTGCCTTATCTACGGTAGCTTTCAGGTCATCGAAACGGCCAAATTCGTTAATGTTGGCTTCGGTAATGTTTGCACGCATGAATGCCCGCAGCTTCTTTTCGTCCAAGCCGAAAACTTCAGCTACTTTGTGGATCTGGTCGTTCTGCTTTTGGGCGATGTACTCGGCAATGTACTCCCGCAAGGTCTTTCCCGGCTGCGGAACCACTGCGCCGCTTTGAATGTCGTGCAGGAAAATATTAGCGTACTTCTGCTCTTCCTGCGAGAGGGTGGCAAAGGTCTTGTGCAGCTCCGTTTCGGCCTGATGGATGGCTTCCGCTTCTGCACCCTCCTGATAGAAAATTTTCAGGTACTTTTCAAAGCGGGAGTTCATATAGTCCGTGTCGATGTCAGCAGTATCAATGGTGGTCAGATAGCTGTTCACCGCATAGGGAACGTCATCGTCCGGGTCATTTTCACCGCCATCTGGATTCGGCGTGAACAGCTCTTTATAGCGGAGTGCCAAAACTTTGAACGCTCTCTCGTCAAAGTCTGCATGAAGTTCTGTTTTCTCATCTGTATCCTCGTTGACGATCACAATGGGCTTATCCCACTCGAAGCCCTGCACCTTGGCTGCTTCCAGATTTTCGTTGAAGGACTGGAACAGGTCGGCAAACTTTTTGCGCTCTGCCATATCCGCAGGGATCTGCGAAAACTCTTCAATGCCCGCCGACACAAACAGATCTTTGATCTCCGCATAGAGGGCATTCAGTTTTTCCACGTTCTTGTCCAGTTTATCTACAAACAGGCCAAACGGTTTATCGCCGGAATACTCTTTTACCGCATCTGCGATGTTTTTCTCCATCGTGTGCGGACGGCGGTAATACTTGATGGTGCCAAACTGTTTGTCATCGCCAAACAGTCGGTTGGTGCGGGAGAACGCCTGAATCAGATTTTCGTATTGCAGCACCTTATCCAGATACAGTGTATTGATCCACTTGGAGTCAAAGCCTGTCAGCATCTGATCCACCACGATCAGCAGATCAAGCTGTTTTTCCGGGGTACGCTCAATGCGCTGGTAGGGCAATTTGTGCGCCAGCCGTGCCGCAATGTCCTTTTTCATCTTGGCAAAGGTCGGAATGCTGAAGTCCTGTCCATAGCGGGCGTTATAGTCTTCTACGATCTCTTTTAGCCCTTCTTCTTTGGTGATACCTTTGCCGTTGTTGTCAATGTTGGGGTCAAATAGTGCGGTGACTTTCAGCCATGGTGCAGCTTCTCTGAACCTCTTGTAATATTGGATGGCTTCCGGGATGCTAGAGGTTGCAAAAATGGCATGAAATTTGCTGTTGCGGCTCTGGGTCTGCCAGTTCTCGCAAATGTCCTCCACCACGGCTTTTTGGTGTTCTTCGCCCTCATACTGGGTGTTGGGAATATAATCCTCGATGCCCTTTATCTCCTCACCGAGCGCATCTTTTCCGCCTGCCATCGGCAGATTCAGATACTTATAAAACACCTTGCTCTTCTGTGGGTCGGCCAGAGCTTCGTCCACAGAATATGCCTTTGCTTTTTCCAGTGCGACCGCTTTCCGCAAGTCGCTGTCCTTGAAGGTCAGCACCTTGTAAGGGTCAAAGCCCAGCACGTTGTGATCACGGATGCCGTCTGCAATGCTGTACCGATGCAGTTCGTTGCCGAAAACGGTGGCGGTGGTGCTCATTTTCTTCTGGTTTTCGCCTTGGATTGGCGTGCCGGTAAAACCAAAGAACAGCGCTTTCGGGAATGTATGCTTGATGGTCTGCATCATATCGCCAAAGGTGGAACGGTGGCACTCGTCCACGATAAAAACCAACCGCTTTGCGTTGATCAGCGCAATGTCGTTGGGGTTCAGCTTGTTTTGTGCATCATCCTTGATATTGCTCATCTTCTGGATGGAAGTCACGATGAGCGTATCGGACGGCGAAGTACTTTTCAGCTTGTCCACAAGAACATCCGTGTTCTCGGTAGCCTGCACCTCCTCGTTTTCCTCTGCAAAGTTGCGGTATTCTTTCAGGCTCTGAGTGCCCAACTCGATTCGGTCCATCAGAAAAATCACTTTGTCCGCATCCTTGGAAGATGCAATCAGTTGAGCGGACTTGAAAGAAGTCATGGTCTTGCCGGAACCTGTGGTGTGCCAGATGTAGCCGCCGCGCTGCTGGTCATTCTCCCATTTCGCCTTGGAAACGGCATCCGAAATTTTGCTGGCAGCGTAGTACTGATAGCTGCGCATCACCTTCAAAATGCCATCGGAACCATCGGCAACGGTATAAAAGCCCACCAACATATGCGCCATCGGGATAGACAAAAGTGCCGTTGTAACGTCTTTCCAGTCGTTCATCGGCTCGTTGTAGAAGTCCGCCCAATGGAAATAGTAGCTGGGGTTGAATTGTCCTTCCGGGCCGGGATTGGCAAAGTAGACCGTTTCTTCCGGGTTCATGGCCACAAAAATCTGCACCAGCGAGAACAGTCCCGTAAAAATGCCCTCTGCCGCGTATTTTTCAATCTGGTTGCAAGCCTGTTTGATGGAAACACCGCTCTTTTTCAGTTCCATGTGAATGACCGGCATACCATTGATGAGCAGCATCAAATCGCCGCGGCGGTCATTCAAAATTTTGGACTTGGTGGGGAACTTTGGCTGCTCTGCGATCTGGTAGCGGCTAAGTCCGGCTGCAATTTCCAGACGGTCATAGATTTTCAGGGACACTTCTTTGCCGAAATTCAGCTTATCGTCAGGATTGTCACGCTTGATGAGCACACTTTTGCCGTTGATAAATTTATTCAGCTTCATCGGCGTTTTCGCGTTCATGACCTGTTCCATGATCTGCTGCATCTCGCCATCCGTCAGCGGATAATCGTTCAGTCGGTCAATGCCACGGTTGTTTTCAAAAAGGATGTTCGCCCAGTTCTGGATCAGCTGCTGTTCGGTGTAGTTCTTCAGCACACCATCTTTCCAGCCGCGTTCTATCAGGAGCTTTACCACCGCCTCTTCAAAATCGGCTTCTTTTGTAAACGCCATAACGAACTCCTTTCGACTTTGCAAAAAGCACCTCTCTGCGAAGGCTTTTCTAATTTGTACAAGCTTTTTCAGCTTACGCTGATGAAGGGTGATAAGGGTATCAAGTTGTGTCAAAAACTCGCCAATCTTCTTTTGCTCTTCTATATCTGGTGTTGGAATCGGCATTTCAAAGAACACACTATCCTTGATGGAAAAACGGTCAGACCTCGCACCGGAATCGCCGTTGAAATTCATGAAGGAATGCCAATATCCACTTTTGAAAAAGTGTTCGAGGTAGGTCGTATCAATGTCATGCGGTCGAAATACAGTATAAAGCGGCGACATTACGCCAGTTCGTCCCAGTTTATTGCGGTTAATTGGGCCGACTGGCGCGGTAACAGAAATTCGTGGATTATAAACAAAATCCTCATTATGAACAACATAATAGCCATCCAAACTTCCTATTTTTGAAATATCATGGTCAAAGAAATCGCGCTGGCTGATAATTCCAAATTCAGCAGAGTTTGTGAATGTCTCTATATATTGCAACCCTGCGTTTTTCTCTGTAACCTTTTCAACAATATCTGACAACTTACGCTGTTCCCAAGTAGGAGCAAATGCACACTTTCAGCAGCTATTTTCCACCGCCTACCGAATGTTCGCTGAAAATTTCACTCTCGGTTTTGCGTATTCGGTTCAAATTTTGATTTTTGACTCCCGATAGCTTTAAAACGCAGCAGTTCCAAGCGTTTGACGTTGCCTTGATTTTTATTCATCAGCCTGTTTTGCATATTCTGAACGGGCAAGAGAAATTGCGTTGCTCCCTTAGCCAAACAACAAACGCCGATACGTCCATCTTCTGATTATGGGCAAATTGCACCACTTATTTTTATACAAACATCTTTTCAAGACAGGATTTCTTGATGTTTTGCAGCTTTTCCAACTTACGTTGATGAAGGGTGATAAGGGTATCTAATGCCGTTAGAACCCCGGAAATCTTCTCTTGTTCTTGTTTATCCGGCAAAGTGCTTTTTAACTCAACAAGATTTCCAACTGCCAATCCCGGTTGAGCAGATTGTCCAGAATACTGCCCCAAATCCATCGTTGAAAACAGATAGTACAGAAAGCGAGTTTGGTTTTTTTTATCTGCTCTTACAGCGATAGCGTGTTCAGTGAAATATGATTTTCCTACGGCAAAATTCACGTTCCCACAAAGAGCCCCTTGACGACCAATCAAAGTATATTCTCCATCATGGTTAAAGCGATCTGTAAAACCGCGCAATCCGTTTCCTCCAAAAACAGGGTATTCTCCAGTCTCTGTAATATCTGATGCACTAATAAACTCACCGCTTCTGAATTCTACACATAAATCTCCTAACTTACGCTGTTCCCAAGGGTCAGTAAAACCCTTGAAGCGAATTTCCGGCACAGATGCCCCATTTTGGGGGAACATCTTGTCCAGCATGGACTTTTTGATATTCACCAGCTTCTCATACTTACGCTGATGAAGGGTGATAAGGGTATCCAGTTTTTCAAGAACCTCTCCAATTTTTTCTTGCTCTATTTTGCTGGATGGAATTGGAACATTAAATTGCGCCAGATTACCTCTGCTTATTCTTTGTCGTGTTCCTCCTGCAAGACAAGTATTTACCGCATCAAAATACGCCTGTGATGACAGATATTGCAATAAAAACCGCGTGCTTGTCACTGCGTTGGGTCGCACGATTGTACAGTCTACCGCTGTTATCATTTTTGTGCCTAGGTTCGGCATAATACATGCTCTTCCGGCTGGCTCTGGCAATCGAGAAATTAATATATCTCCCGGATAAACTTCTTCACAGTGAAGCTGTTCAAACGTCTCGAATGATATCCATTTTTTATTGTTAGGTTTGTCAAGATATTCGGTTACTCCAACATTTCCAGTTTGAACTAACCTCACACCAGAATCACTTTGATCTTTTGCTTCAATCCAATCACCGTCTGTGAATTTTTCGCACAAATTCGTCAGCTTACGCTGTTCCCAAGGGTCAGTGAAGCCCTTGAACCGGAGGGCAGGTTTCTTCTCGTTATCCTGCATAATCATTCACCTCCCAGCAACTTTTTGAGTTCTGTAATGCCCTGCATGTCAAATTCATTTCCCTGCAAATCGTCCAGCAGCCCCAGCAATTCGTGCTCGGTGCTGGCGATCTGGCTCTCTACGTCCTCAAAAGTGGTTTCATATTTCTTGCAGACGGCATCCAACTGCTTCACAAAATCGTCCAGAACGGCATCCGGCAGACTGTTCAGATTTTCCATCAGGGGCAGGATCCACTTGCGATGCAGCAGGTCACGCACTTCTTCATCGGTCAGGTGCTCGATCACGCTCTTGGTGCGCTGGTGGAGGGCGGCGCTGTCGTCCTTGACCTGCTTTTTCAGGGTCTTTTCCTCGGCAAACAGCGCGTCCACATCCTTCAGAATGCTCATGGTGGCAGGTTCTACCTCCCGCGCTTTGATGGCCTTTTTGACTTCAGCGGCAACAAAGGCGTCCTTTGCGTCATTCACAAAGTTCTGCTCCTTGTCCTCCTCGCTCAGTTCGTCCAGATAGCTTTCATATTCTCCGGCGATTTCGGAGAGTCTGGTTTCCTTTGCCCGCAGCGCTGCTACTTCCTCGTGCATTTTAACGCTCTGCACCAACTCAAAGGGCAGCACATGACCCACCCAGCCGTCCTGTACTTCGGCATCCTTTTTCAGCACCATGTTGGGGTCTACCTGCTTGGTTGCAGCAAAACCCTCGGTCTGGATGATTTCAAGGTCAATGGCGATTTTCTTCCAGTCATCGTCCAAAAGCTGGTATGCTGCATAGCGGTCAACCAGCGGAATCTCTGCCAGCCGTGCAAAGATCTCCCGGCTCAGGCGTTCTTCCTCGCCGGCAGCATTCAGCTGCGTCATGCCGTCGATGAGTGCGGACTTCAAGTAGGCATCAAAGTCACCGAAAGCATTCTGGAAAGCGGTCTTGAACGCCACCACATCCGGGTGGGACAGAACAGCGTTCTTTAAATTGGCCACATTCAGACGGCAATAGGCTTCGTTGTCCGGGCTGAACAGAGCCGCTTTCAGGTGCGGGAATGCAGTCCAGTATGCAGATAGGTCTTGCAGTTCAGCTTCGGGAATGCCGCCAAACATGGAAGCGTAGATATCCCAGTTCTCAGCCTTTTCCGAGGAATCCACATATCGGGGGATGTTCAGGTTGTAATCGTTCTGAACGATCTCCGCACGGGATACTCTGCGTGCGAACTTTTCGATTTTCTCCGGGCGTTCCTTGTAAGCATCCACAATGCGTTTGATATCACAGGCACGCAGCTTGTTGTTTTTGCCGTCCTTCTCAAAGCCCTTAGACGCATCAATAATCAGAACGTCCGAATCCTTTTTATTCTTCCGCAGCACCATGATGATGGTGGGAATGCCTGTGCCGAAGAAAATATTGGCGGGCAGACCGATGATTGCATCAATGTTGTTGTGGTCAATCAGATTTTTGCGAATTGTACCTTCTTCACCGCCACGGAATAGAACACCGTGGGGCAGAACGATGGTCACAATGCCGTCATTGCGGATGTGATACAGGTCGTGCAGCAAAAAGGCGTAGTCTGCCTTGCCTTTGGGGGCAAGGCCGTAATCCGAAAAGCGCGGGTTGTTCTCTTTGTCGTTCGGATTCCACGCCTGCGAATATGGGGGATTTGATACCACCGCATCCACAAACAGCGGGTCGTAGGTGTTGACCGGGTCGTTTTCTTCAAAGTACGGCCAATCTTCCTCCAGCGTATCGCCGTTGCGCGTTACAATGTTGTCGGGCAGAATGCCGCGCATGACAAGGTTCATGCGGGTCAGGTTGTAGGTGTTTTCCTTCAACTCCTGTGCGTAGTATTTGATGTTGTTGCCATTGCCCATATACCGTGCGGCACACTGACCAATGTTGATCAGCAGCGAGCCGGAACCGCTGGTGGGGTCGTAAATTTTGATTTCTTCCCGGTCTTTCAGGTGGTACGCCACGATTTCAGACATGAGCAGCGAAACTTCGTGCGGCGTGTAGAACTCGCCGGCCTTCTTGCCTGCGTTTGCTGCAAAGTTGCTGATCAGATATTCGTAGATAAAGCCGAGAACATCATAATCCTGCTTGCCGTCCATGGGAATGTCTTTGATGAGATAGATCAGGTCGCGAATGGCCTTTGTCCGCGCACCGGAGCTTTCACCCAGTTTGGACAGGCCGGTTTGCAGCGTAGCAAAGACACCGTCAAACACCTTTTTGTGGTGCGGGTCGATTAGTCGACTGAATGCCTGTAATGCCACCGTTACGTCGTCAGCCTTGAAGTCGCTGCCTTTGCTGATCCATGTGGAAAACAGATTTTCATAGGCGATAAAATAGCCGACATTCTTCCGAACGGTATCCAGCGTTTCGGCATCGTCTTCGGTCAAATCCGGCAGATATTCGTCTGTCCAGTCATTCTCTTTCAGCCATTTGACTTCCTTGTCCGACAGAAATTTATAAAACATGAAGCCCAGAATGTAATCCTTGTACTCGTTGGCTTCGATTTTAGAGCGCATCTTGTTGGCAGATTCCCAGATTTTCGATGCGAGTTGCTGCTTGTTCATGCTATTCCTCCCAGTGGCCTACAATAGGGCGTTTTTAGAATTTTTTAATCGGACAGCCCCTCCGATTTTATGCGTGTGTTCATTGAACCAATTATACAAAAGTGCCACCCGGTTTGCAATGCGAATGAAAAGTTTCTCAATCGCATTCGCAGAACCATAACCGTGGCAAGCAGAGCCTTTGTGCGCACAAAGGCTAAATTCGCACGCAGAATTAAAATTCTGCTGTGTTCATTCGCTTGTTGGGATGCAATCCCAATCCCTGTAATCATCACAATTCCGTGATGGCTGCGCATTCCTGTGGTGTGCTGAAAGAGCGTTTTGCAAAAAACGCGTAGCCTGCATCCATCGGATGTAGTTCAAGGGTTTGGGATTTCCCAACAAGCATTTTGCAACGCAAAAATGGTCTTTGTATATACGAAGACACTGCTTGCTACGGCTATGAACGCCTTTTGAATTGCAAAATGATTTTTCAGTTGCTATACTGGGCTTATCAAAGTTTTTTCGGG
>ENA-OZHU01001672-OZHU01001672.1-human-gut-metagenome-genome-assembly--contig:-NODE-1672-length-11395-cov-13.389065_pt1 | contig 11395 bp, 10 predicted proteins | sample MGYA00244054_ERZ653700 | MGnify/ENA primary metagenome ERZ653700 (study PRJEB26926, sample SAMN06165279) | human gut metagenome | biome: ENVO:00009003; feature: ENVO:2100002; material: ENVO:00002003...
GGTGTGGGAAGGGGTTCCAGTGTCAGCCAGAAGTCCTCCTGTTCCTCGCGGTCTTTTTTGTTGGGGTTTTCTGTTTGATCCATACAGCATCCCTGCCTTTCTGCATAAAGGGTCGCCCGGTGGGCTATGCTTTATGCACAAAAAGGAGGCAGAGCCATGAAACACGCAAAACGCAGCGGCTGGCGTCCCTTCTGGGCGGCGCTGTGTGCCGCCCTGCTGGTGCTGCTGCCGCTGGTGGGCGGCACGGTGCTGCTCAGCCGCGCCCAGCTGCGCAGCAGTCTGCGGCAGGCCGCAAAAAGCCAGAGCGGAGTGCCCATCCGTCTGCCCAAAGCCACTGACCGGTGTACCGTGCTGCTGTGTGTGGCAGACGAGACCCCGGGCTTTGTGCTGGCCTACCTGAACGCCGGGCAGAACTGCATCCATCTGCTGGCGGTGCCCGCCGCGCTGGAAGTGCCCTTTGGGGGCAAAAACGTCCCTCTTGCGGACTGTTACGCCGCCGCGGGCCCCGCCCGCTGCCGAGAGGCGCTGGGCGAGGTGTTCGCCCTGCCGGAGGATACCGACTATCTTGCCATCGCCCCGGCGGTGCTGACAAAGCTTGCGGCGCGGTACGGCGCAGTGCGGGTGGGCTTTACCGGGGCGCTCACACCGGAGCAGCTGGCACGGTACGGCAAGGGCACCGGGGTGCAGGGCATTTCTGCCGCCGATGCCCACAGCTTTTTAGCGGCGCTGGATGCCGACACTTCTCTTTCGCCCCGGCGCAGCGCCGCCGCCCGGGCGGCGGTGTGGGATGCGTTTTTCCGGCAGGCGCTGGAGCTGCTGCCCACCACCCTGCCGCAGGGTCTGCGGGAGGTGAGCAGCAGCCTGCTGACCAGCCTGACCGCCGTAGACCTTGCTACACTGGAACGCACGCTGGAATTTTTAGCCACCAGCGCCGAGCCGGTGGATATCACCGCTGACGCCCTGCCCGGGACGTGGGCAGGCGGACACTATACGGTGTCCGATGCTTCCCGGGCGGCGGTGCAGAGCTTTTTCAACCTCTCCCCGGCGGCGGCGCAGTCCGCGTCCGGCAGCGAGCCATAACCCAGCACCAGCGTCCCGGCGGCAGAGTGTGCCGTGCCGGTCAGGTCGTAGTCGCTCAGCAGGGAACAGCGCACCCCATACTGCCGGGCAGCAGCCCGCAGGGCGGCGTCCGGCGGCGGGTCTTTCAGCTGCGCCAGCAGGTGCAGGCCGGTGTGCAGCCCCGCAAGGGTCAGCTCTTCCGGTGCAAAGGAGGTGCGCAGCGCCGCCACCAGTGCATCCCGGCGGGCTTTGTAGGCGGTGCGCTCCCGCGCTAAGTGCCGGGTGAAATAGCCCCCGGTGATAAAGCGCGCCAGCGTCTGCTGCTCAAACCGTCCCACCGTGCCGGAGTACAGCCGGTACTTGGCCTGCCATGCGCCCAGCAGCTGCCGGGGCAGTACCATGTAGGCGATGCGGATGCCCGGGGCAAGGCTGCGGGAGCAGGTGGACAGGTACACCACCGGGCCGTCTGCGCCCGCCATGCCCTGCAAACTGGGCAGCGGGCGGGTGTCAAAACGGAACTCGGAGTCGTAGTCGTCCTCTATGATGTATCGCCGTCCCGGGGCGCGGGCTGCCCAGTGCAGCAGCTCGGCCCGGCGTCCGGCGGGCATGGTGACCCCGGTGGGGAACTGGTGGCTGGGGGTGACGTAGCACACCGCCGCATCGCTGGCGGAAAGGGCCGTCAGCGACAGCCCATCCGCGTCCACCGGCAGGCAGCGGCAGGACACGCCGTTGTTTTCCAGCACCTGCCGGGCACGGGGGTAGCCGGGAGTCTCCACGGCGGCAGGGCCGGGCAGCAGCGGTGCCAGCAGCCCCAGCAGATATTCCAGCCCTGCACCCACCACCAGCTGCTCCGGGTCGCACTGCACGCCCCGGTACTCGGCCAGATACTCTGCCAGCGCCTGCCGCAGAGCAGCGTCGCCCCGGGCATCCCCGGGGGTGAGCAGTTCCGGCGCGGAGTACAGCAGTTCCTTTTGCAGCCGTGCCCATGTGCGGAAGGGGAACAGCCCCGGGTCCACGCCCCGGGTGGATAAATCGAACTGCACCGGCGGGGTGGCATCGGCGGGGTGCACTGCCGTCGGCGCAGAGGGCGCCGCGGGCGGCTGCACCCCCTGCGGCAGGGCAAGATACTCCTGCACCGTGAAGCCGCTGCGCTCCCGGGCGGTCAGGTAGCCCTCGGCTGCCAGCATCTGGTAGGCGGTGTCCACCGTGTTCACCGAGACCGACAGCTCTGCCGCCAGCCGCCGCTTGCCGGGCATCCGGGTGCCCGCCGTCAGGGTGCCCGCCCGCATCTCGGCGGCAAGGCTGCGGTAGAGCTGCTCGTACAGCGGCACCGCCGAAGCCGGGTCCAGTGCCGTGGTCAGATGTACCATAGAATATCCCTCCCATCTGGGCATTGCGTCAAACTGACCCCATAAAAAAACTTTGTTCTGGGTATTTTCATGGGGTCAGTTTTGCGTATAATAGGAGCATACCCGCCGGACACCCAAATGTCAAGTGGTTTTGTGGGGTTATCGGCGCGATTGGAGGGAAAGTATCATGTCTACTACTGCAATGTGGCTGCTGCTGGCAGTCGTCGTTATCCTGATCCTGTTTTTCAGTGTGCTGTACAAGCGCCGCTTTACAGTGCACGAGCTGGCGCTTACCGGCGTGATGGCTGCGCTGAGCCTTGTGGCCTACCTGTTCTTCCGCATCCCGTTCTACGGCGGTTCCTCGTTCCATCTGGGCAACACCTTTACCGCCCTGACGGCGCTGCTGCTGGACGGTGTATCCGGCGGTCTGGCGGGTGCCATCGGTCTGGCGCTGGCGGATATCCTTGCCGGTGACCCGGGCTACGCTATTACCACCTTCGTGCTCAAGTTCATCATCGGCATCACCTGCGGTGCCGTGGCACATAAGGTGTTCAAGCTGCGGGATCAGGATCGTCACAGCGCCGGGTATCTGGTCAAGGTGATCGTCTCTGCGGGTTCCGGTCTGCTGCTGAACGTGTTCACCGACCCCTTCCTTGGCTACTTCCGCAACGTGTACATCTTTGGGCAGGAGTACACCGTGGCACAGGCGCTGACCAAAATCGCCGGCGGCGTCACCTTTGTGAACAGTGTGGCTTCCACTGCCTGCGCCGTGGTGCTGTATCTGGCACTGCGCCCCGCGCTGGAGCGTGCAAAGCTGCTTTCCAAGGGCGAGTAAAAATAAAAAGGGATCCTGAAGCGCCAGCTGGCGCTTCAGGAGCCCTTTTTTGTTACCGTTTTCGGCTGCAAAGGTGCTTTGCGGCGTCCCGCCCGGCGGCAAGGCCGCTGCCGAACGCCCAGTGCAGGTTGAAGCCGCCGCAGCTTCCGGCGCAGTCCAGCGTTTCACCCACGAAGTACAGCCCCGGACAGCCCTTGAACTGGAAGGTCGGTTCCACCTCGGTCAGGGCAAGCCCGCCGCCGGTGGTCTGCGCCTGCCGCCAGCCGCAGGGGGTAAGCCCCTCGAACCGCCAGTGCTTGGCGGTGCGGGCGAGGGGCTGCATCTGTTTGACCGAGCGGTTGTTGGGCATATTGGCGGCTTCCCAGAGGGCGTAGCCCAGCTTGACGTTCAGCAGACCTGTCCAGAACCCGGCAAGGGTGTCGGATGCAGTCTGAATGGCGTGCCGGGCAAGCAGACGGGTCAGGTCCATCTCGCTCAGTTCCGGGAACAGGTCCAGTTCCACGACCGGGGTTCTCGGTCTGCGCCCGGGGGCAAGCAGGCCGGACAGCTGCATGATGCAGATGCCGGAAAGCCCGTAGTCGGTAAACTGCACCTCGCCAATTTCTTCTGCCAGCACCCGGTCGCCGTCCAGCAGGCGGGCGGCAGCTTTGGCGCGGATGCCCGCAAGGCTCTTGTTCGGCTTTGCGCATTGCAGGGCGGTCAGGCAGGGGTAGAGCGGGCGCATCTGCCCGCCGCAGGCGGCGGCAAAGTGGGTGCCGAAGCCGTCCGTGCCGAACTGCGGCCCGGCAGCACCGCCCATGGCGCAGATAACGGCATCTGCCCGCAGGCTTTCCATATCGCCCTCGGGGTTTGCAAATTGTACGGCGTAGCCGCCCTTGCTCTGCCGCAGGGTGCTTACCGTGCAGCCGGTGCGCAGCTGTACCTTGTGCCGCTGCAAATGCAGTTCCAGCAGCGCCAGCACGTCGGCGGCCTGATTGGAATAGGGGTACACCCGCCCGGCCTCATCGGTGCGGGTGTACAGCCCCAGCTGCTCGAACCACGCCAGCGGCGCGGCGGCATCCACCGCCGCCAGCAAAGGCCGCAGCGCGGCGGGGTCGGCGGTGAAGTATTTTTCCGGCGCAATGGCGGTGTTGTCCAGATTGCAGCGGCCGTTGCCGGTAGCCAGCAGCTTTTTGCCCACCTTGGGGTTGCGCTCCAGCACCGTGACGCGGGCAGAGGGCGCGGCCTGTGCAACCGCCAGCGCAGCGGCCAGTCCGGCGGCACCGCCGCCCAGAATAAGGATGTGTGCCATGCGGACACCTGCTTTCTTTGGGTTTATTCCTATTTATTGTAGCAGAACCCCGCCCGGAACGCAATGCGGCGGGCAAAGCAAAAAATGCGCTGCCGGTATAATTTGCCGCCGCTGACAGATACTACATACAAAGGAAACCAAAAGGAGGACACTATAAATGAAAGCAACCGGTATCGTGCGCCGCATTGACGAGCTTGGCAGGGTGGTGATCCCCAAGGAGATCCGCCGCACCCAGCGCATCCGGCGGGGCGACCCGCTGGAGATCTTTACCACCGGCGACGGGGAAGTGATCTTTAAAAAGTACTCGCCCATGGGCGAGGTGAACACCCTTGCCGCCCAGCTGGCAGAGGTGCTCAGCCGCCAGTTTGCACTGACCGCCTTTGTGTGCGACAGGGACCGCATTCTGGCGGTCAGCGGCAGCGGGCGGCGGGAGCTGACCGACCGCAGCATCAGCCAGCCGCTGGAAAAGCTCATGGAAGCCCGCAAGCCCTACCAGAGCCCCGGCACACCGGAAAAGACCTTGCTGCCCTGCGAGGGCGCACCCCGGGTGCTGCTATGCGCCGCGCCGGTACTGGCGGGCGGGGACGTGACCGGCGCGGTGGGTCTGTTGACCGAGGACCGCGCCGCCTGCCCGGAGGACGCCCAGTGCAAGGCGGTTGCAGTGGCAGCGGCCTTTCTGGCAAAGCAGATGGAGGAGTGAAAACACCGCCGCCCGGCCTGTGGAAGCAAGCCGGGCGGCGGTGTACATGAAAGGATGAATGTGAGGATGATTATTTGGTGATGGTCACAGGCACCTTTTTCAGGCTGTTCCATGCGCGGATGATGCGGGCATTGGTCACCTTGGTGTCCGGGCCGAAGGTTGCGCCGTAGTCGGAGAGCAGACCCTGCTCCACGCACCAGCGGGCGGCCTTCTGCTGCTCGATAGCGTCAGCGGGGATATCGGTATACAGTGCGGTGCTTACAGGGTCGGGCTTGCCGGCAGTCGTCCACAGGACGTTTGCCAGCTCCTGCCGGGTGGAGGGGATAAAGCCGCCCGGCAGGGTATAGTACAGGTACAGGGAAGAGATGTGAGCATAGGTGATATAACCCAGACCCGCAGTGCCCAGCACGATGCCAAGTGCGGCTGCGCCGGAGGAGAACGCCGGGTCAAGCTCGCCGGGGTCGTCCGTTGGGGGTGCCGAAGGCTCCTCGGTCACCAGAACGATCTTTTCATAGTTCTGCACAGGAATCTTGTAAACATAGCTGTCACTGTCGCTGTCAGGTACGGGGAACTGTTCACCGTCTGCAAGGTAATAGAGTAGTTTGGTATGAGTCTTTACGGTAATGGTGTTGGGCTGCGCAGGTGATCCGTTGGGAACATAAAGTTTGTTGTAGCCGCTTTCAGACCAGTCTCCATTTACAGGCACTTGGAAGGTTCTGTATGACTGATCGCTCACCGTGGTAAAGCGGGTGTCGCTGCCTACCGGCAGAGAGGGTTTGTTCACAAAGTAGCCGCCGCTGATGCTAAGCGTGCCGGAGTAACCTTCTGCGGCAGAAACCTCGCCGTCAAACAGGCCGTCTTTGATGGTGATGGTGGGGAAGTACGCATTGAGCTCTATACCCTTTTTAAAGGTTCCACCCTCAATTTTGGCCCCTTCGGGGGACTCGTTCATCTCGACAACTTCCTCAAAGGTGCCGCCGGAGATGGTGCCCCAGTTGTGCACCTCCCCTTGGAAGATGCCACCGGAGATGGTGCCCCAGTTGTGTACCTGTTCTTTGAAGATGCCGTCAAGGATGAACCCCTGATTGTTGGGGGTGGCATCGTTGTACACCGCTTTTTGGAAGGTGCCACCGGAGATAGTGCCGGCATTGTTAGTCCAACAGCCAACGGTGCCGTCGGCAAAGTCGGCGTCTTGGTTGATGATCAGCTCTACCCCTTGCAGGGCGCTTTCAGCCCCGGATTCCGAAGAGGGCTTCAGGGTACAGCCGCCATTGTACAGGTACAGCCGACCGCCGGAACTTGGATCGTAGTACCAATTGCCATCGTCGCCGCTGTCTGCGGGCTTGCCTTCGGCATTCAGCTGGATGGTAAAGCTTTCGGCGGTGCCGTTTTCTGCGTCCAGATCACGGCTGCTGCGGGTGGCGGCTTCCTCCTCGGTGCTGCGGGAGGCGTCGGCCTCCTGCACAAGGGGGGGCCGCCTTTTTGGTCGTGGTCTGGGCAGGTGCATCGAACACCGGGGCGGCTGCCAGTGCAGACACCGGCAGCAGGGACAGCAGCATACTGCCGGTCAGCAGGATGCTTACAATGCGTTTGGCTTTCATAGGGGTTCGCTCCTTTCGTGTGGTTTTTATACGGGGGTCTCGTTACTATAAATATACCATAAACTGGGCAAAAACAAAAGAAATTCTGCGCGAATGGGGGTTAAAACTGCGCGAATGGCTGAAAAAGGAGGGAAAACTAAAACACTGCTGCCCGGGGACGTTCTCTTTTGACACCAAAAGAGAACCAGAAAAGTGCCAGCGATTTCGACGCGCTGGAGCCACGAAAAAGGGGCTGCTCGCCCCTTTTAACCCCAAAGGGGTGGGCTGCACCGGAAAAAACTGAAGATTCACGCCTGTTCGGCGTGAAGATCTTTTAACCGTTTTTTCCGGCTCCGCCGTTTCAAAGCCCCTCAGTCGCTGCGCGACAGCTCCCCCAAGGGGGAGCGGGCACGCCCGCAAACTTTGCGCTTGAGCCGGAAACTGTGCCACCATGCCAAAGGCTCCCTCCCAGAGGGAGCTGGCAAAGCCGCAGGCTTTGACTGAGGGAGTTCACACCCCCTTTATGACAGAATTATGAATCTTTATAAACATTTTTGCAAAGGGCTTGACAGCAGGGCAAAAACGGTTATAATGGTCTTAGCACTCAGGAACAAGGAGTGCTAAACAAACAAAAGCAATACAAAAAGGAGGCAGGCGCTATGACGATGGATGCACGCAAGCAACGGGTCTTGCAGGCAATCGTGGCGCTGTATGGCCTTGAGGGCGAGCCGGTGGGCAGCAGCGTGCTGGCAAACTACTTTGATATGGCAGTGTCCAGCGCAACGCTGCGCAACGAGATGGCGGCGCTGACAAAGCTGGGTCTGCTGGAGCAGCCCCACACCAGCGCAGGCCGTGTGCCCAGCGCCAAGGGCTACCGGTATTATCTGGACAACCTGCTGACCGATGATCAGCCGCTGGACCGCGTTACCCGCGCCCGGGTGGATGCGGTGTTCGCCAGCCTAGACCATGAGCCGGAAAAGCTGGCACAGGGCGCTGCCAAGGCGCTGGCCGCCATCAGCGGCTGCACCGCCGCCGTCAGCACCCCCTGCGCCGAGGATCTGTGCATTGCCCATTACGAGGTGGTGCAGGTGGGCCGCAGCGCAGCCGCTGTGCTGGCTGTGACCACTGCCGGTTACGTCCGCACCCGGGTGGCGCGGGTACGCACCGGGCTTTCCCGGGAAAATGCAGCTGCCCTTGCGGCGCTGCTCAACCGCAACCTTACCTTTGTGGCACCGGTGGATCTTTCCACCCGGATGCTCAGCGAGCTGTGTGGCCAGATCGCACCGGAGCTTGTGCCGGTGGTCAGCGCCGCAGCCGCAATTTTGCAGGACAGCGTAAAGCCCCATGTATTTCTGGGCGGCGAGCAGTACCTGCTGGACTGGCCGCAGCTGGACGGCCGGGTGGGTGATATCCTTACCCTGCTGAACGACGAGGAACAGGCCGCAAGCCTGATCGCACCCCCGGAAAACCGCAGCGAAAGCGTGCTGCTGGGCGAGGATCTGGAACCGCAGATCCCCGGGCTGTGCATCGTGAGCGACCGGTATCTGGTAGGCGGCGGGCTGTGGGGCTCCATTGCCCTGATCGGCCCCACCCGGATGCCCTTCCAGAAGCTGATGCCCCTGCTGCACGAGTTTGCAGACCAGCTGGGCGAGGGCATGAGCGGCAAACGAAAAGACACCCCGCAGACTGCCGTACCACGGCGGACTGTGATCTATAAGGAGGATCTGGAATGAGCGAAGAAGCAAAGAACACGGTGCCCGGGACCGAGCAGCCGGAAACTGCCCCCGAGGAAAAGACCGCTGCCGCAGCGCCCGAACAGGCTGCTGCCGAAGCTGCCACCGAAGAGGACAAGAAGAAGGACGGCGGCTGGTTCAACAAGAAGGCCCGGGAGATGGAAGCCGTTAAGGCAAAGCTGGATGCAGCGGAAAAGAACGCTGCACAGGCCAAGGATCAGCTGCTGCGCATGGCTGCCGAGTACGACAACTACCGCAAGCGCTCCACCCGCGAGGCCGATCAGAAGTTTGGCGACGGTGTTTCCCATGCAGTGGAAAAGATCATCCCCATTCTGGATACGCTGGATATGGCTGCCAACGCCCCCACCACTGACGAGAACTACAAAAAGGGCGTGGTCATGACGCTGGATAAGGCGGCAAAGGCACTGGAAGCCCTCCATGTGGAGGAGATCGAGGTGCTGGGCAAGCCCTTTGACCCCAACTTTATGAATGCTGTGCAGCAGATCCCCGCCCCGGACGGGCAGGAGAGCGGCACGGTGGTCACCGTTTTCCAGAAGGGTTACAAGCTGGGTGACAAGATCATCCGCCATGCAACTGTTGTGGTGGCCGAATAAACAAGCCGAACCTCCCGCAAGGGAGTTTGCAATAACATCCGCTTGACATCATCATAAGCATCATATAAACAAGATTTGTTCTTTCGAGAGGAGACATCATTATGAGTAAGATTATTGGTATCGACCTTGGTACTACCAACAGCTGCGTAGCTGTTATGGAGGGCGGCGAGCCCGTTGTCATCGCCAACTCTGAGGGCGCCCGCACCACCCCGTCCGTTGTCGGCTTCACCAAGACCGGCGACCGTCTGGTAGGTCAGGTTGCAAAGCGTCAGGCTATCACCAACCCCGACAACACCGTTTCTTCCATCAAGCGTCAGATGGGCACCGACCACAAGGTGACCCTGAACGGCAAGGAGTACACTCCCCAGCAGGTCAGCGCTATGATCCTGCAGAAGCTGAAGGCTGACGCCGAGGCTTATCTGGGCGAGACCGTCACCGAGGCCGTCATCACTGTGCCTGCCTACTTCAACGACAGCCAGCGTCAGGCCACCAAGGACGCAGGCACCATTGCAGGTCTGAACGTCCGCCGTATCATCAACGAGCCCACCGCAGCTGCTCTGGCTTACGGTGTGGATAAAGAGGACGACCAGAAGATCATGGTCTACGATCTGGGCGGCGGCACCTTCGATGTGTCCATCATCGAGATGGGCGATGGCGTTACCGAGGTTCTGGCCACCAACGGCGATACCCATCTGGGCGGCGATGACTTCGACCAGCGCATCATCGACTGGATGGCAGACGCTTTCCAGACCGAGAACGGCATCGACCTGCGCAAGGACAAGATGGCTGCACAGCGCTTGAAGGAAGCTGCCGAGAAGGCTAAGATCGAGCTGTCCAGCGCAATGAGCAGCCAGATCAACCTGCCCTTCATCACCGCTGATGCTACCGGCCCCAAGCACTTGGATATGACCCTGACCCGCGCAAAGTTCAACGAGCTGACCGCTGATCTGGTCGATCGCACCATGACCCCCGTGCGCAAGGCTCTGCAGGATGCAGGTCTGCGCGCTTCCGACCTGAAGAAGGTCCTGATGGTCGGTGGTTCCACTCGTATCCCCGCTGTCTACGATGCCGTGAAGAAGGAACTGAACTGCGAGCCCTTCAAGGGCATCAACCCCGATGAGTGCGTGGCCGTGGGTGCTGCCATCCAGGGCGGCGTGCTGCAGGGCGATGTCAAGGGCCTGCTGCTGCTGGATGTCACCCCGCTGAGCCTGGGCATTGAGACTCTGGGCGGCGTCTGCACCAAGATCATCGACCGCAACACCACCATCCCCACCAAGAAGAGCCAGATCTTCTCCACCGCTGCGGACAACCAGCCCAGCGTTGAGGTCAACGTCCTGCAGGGCGAGCGTGAGTTTGCCCGCGACAACAAGAGCCTGGGAACCTTCCATCTGGATGGCATCGCTCCGGCTCCCCGTGGTGTGCCGCAGATCGAAGTTACCTTTGATATCGACGCGAACGGCATCGTCCACGTCAGCGCGAAGGACCTGGGTACCGGCAAGGAGCAGAGCATCACGATCACTGCTTCCACCAACATGAGCAAGGACGACATCGACAAGGCTGTCAAGGACGCCGAGCAGTATGCCGCTGAGGATAAGAAGCGCCGCGAGGAAGTCGATGTGCGCAACAACGCCGACCAGATGGTGTTCCAGACCGAGAAGGCCCTGGGCGAGTTTGGCGACAAGGTCTCCGCTGAGGAGAAGAGCGAAGTCGAGACGAAGCTCTCCGCCCTGAAAGAGGCCCTGAAGTCCGGCAGCATCGATGACATCAAGGCAAAGCAGGATGACCTGCAGAAGGCTTTCTACGCCATCAGCGAGAAGGTTTACCAGCAGGCTGCCCAGCAGCAGGGCCAGCAGCCGGGCGCTGACGCCCAGCAGGGCCCCACGGGCAATGCCGGTTCCGCCCCGAAGGATGACGGTGCTGTTGACGCTGACTTCCACGAGGTGTAAGATAACAGAATAAACAGGGGAATATCCCTGTAACCCAAAAGGCCGCCGCCAGGCAATTCCGGCGGCGGCCATTGTGGGGTTAAGCCCACAAAGCTGCGTCCCGTCCGTAGGGGCGCACAGCGTGTGCCCGCAGTGAAATCACGTTGCCGCTTGCAGGCACAGGCTGTACGCCCTTACGGACAAAGAACCGGCTGTTCCCATAGGGGAAAGGAATAAAAGTCAACTTACTTCAACACATAAAGGTGTGATCATATGGCAGAAAAAAGAGATTATTACGAAGTGCTGGGC
>ENA-OZHU01001683-OZHU01001683.1-human-gut-metagenome-genome-assembly--contig:-NODE-1683-length-11322-cov-4.938227_pt1 | contig 11322 bp, 9 predicted proteins | sample MGYA00244054_ERZ653700 | MGnify/ENA primary metagenome ERZ653700 (study PRJEB26926, sample SAMN06165279) | human gut metagenome | biome: ENVO:00009003; feature: ENVO:2100002; material: ENVO:00002003...
TTGTAGTTGTTTCCGCGTTAGGGGGCATCACTGACAAATTGATAAATACATCGAAGATGGCGGCAGCCGGAGATTCGGCCTACGAAGGAGAATTCCGCGAAATCGTCTATCGTCATGTGGAGATGATTAAAGAAGTGATTCCTGCCGGAGCAGGGCAAGTGGCATTGCAACGTCAGATTGGCGAATTGCTGAATGAGTTGAAAGACATTTTTCAGGGTATCTATCTGATCAGAGACCTTTCCCCGAAAACATCGGATACCATTGTCAGCTATGGCGAACGTCTTTCGTCCATCATCGTTGCCGAACTGATCGATGAGGCAAAATGGTTTGATTCACGTACTTTTATCAAGACTGAAAAGAAGCATAATAAACATACGATTGATGCCGATCTGACTAATCAGTTAGTAAAAGAGGCTTTCCATTCCATTCCGAAAGTGTCGTTGGTCCCCGGATTTATTTCTTCGGATAAGGTGTCGGGAGACGTGACGAATCTCGGTCGTGGTGGTTCGGATTATACGGCTGCCATTATTGCCGCAGCGCTCGATGCCGGCAGTCTGGAGATATGGACCGATGTAGACGGCTTTATGACTGCCGATCCTCGCGTGATCTCAACAGCTTATACTATTTCCGAACTGAGCTATGTGGAAGCAACCGAACTTTGTAACTTCGGTGCGAAAGTTGTTTATCCGCCGACGATCTATCCGGTATGTCATAAGAATATTCCTATTATAATAAAGAACACGTTCAATCCTGACGGAGTGGGAACAGTTATCAAGCAAGAGACTTCCAATCCGCAGAGTAAGGCCATTAAAGGTATTTCCTCTATCAATGATACGAGTCTGATCACTGTTCAGGGGCTGGGTATGGTAGGTGTGATCGGTGTAAACTACCGTATCTTCAAGGCTTTGGCAAAGAATGGAATCAGTGTATTCCTCGTTTCGCAGGCTTCATCAGAGAACAGTACCTCTATCGGTGTTCGGAACGCTGATGCCGATCTGGCTTGTGAAGTGCTGAATGAAGAATTTGCGAAAGAGATTGAGATGGGAGAGATTTCTCCGATCCTTGCAGAGAGAAATCTGGCTACGGTGGCAATCGTTGGCGAGAATATGAAGCATACACCGGGTATAGCAGGAAAGCTCTTCGGTACACTGGGACGTAATGGTATCAATGTTATCGCTTGTGCGCAGGGAGCTTCGGAAACCAACATTTCTTTTGTTGTCGATTCCAAGTCATTGCGTAAATCTCTGAACGTTATCCATGACTCCTTCTTCCTGTCCGAATATCAGGTACTGAATCTCTTTATCTGCGGTATCGGTACGGTTGGCGGTAGTCTGGTAGAACAGATTCGTTGCCAGCAACAGAAGCTGATGATGGAGAACGGATTGAAGTTGCACGTCGTAGGTATTATCGATGCTGCGAAAGCCATGTTCAGTCGCGAAGGCTTCGATCTTGCTAATTTCCGTGAAGAGCTGCAGAAGAAAGGCAAGGATAGTAACTTGCAGACGATCCGTGACGAAATAGTCGGAATGAATATCTTCAACTCCGTATTCGTGGATTGTACGGCAAGCCCCGACATTGCATCACTTTACAAAGACCTTTTGCAGCACAACGTTTCCGTAGTGGCAGCCAATAAGATCGCTGCATCTTCGGCTTACGAGAACTATCGCGAACTGAAAACGATTGCCCGTCAACGGGGGGTGAAGTACCTGTTTGAAACAAACGTAGGTGCGGGACTGCCGATTATCAATACCATTAACGACCTGATTCACAGTGGTGACAATATACTAAAGGTTGAAGCCGTACTTTCGGGTACATTGAACTATATCTTTAATAAGATCAGCGCTGACATTCCTTTCAGCCGCACGATCAAGATGGCACAGGAAGAACGCTATTCCGAACCGGACCCGCGTATCGACCTGAGCGGAAAAGACGTGATCCGCAAACTGGTGATTCTGGCACGTGAAGCCGGATACCACATCGAGCAGGAAGACGTAGAAAAGAATCTCTTTGTTCCGAACGACTTCTTCGAAGGTTCGCTGGACGACTTCTGGAAACGAGTGCCGAGCCTCGACGCAGACTTCGAAGCCCGTCGTCAGGTATTGGAGAAAGAACATAAACATTGGCGCTTTGTTGCCAAACTGGAAGACGGAAAAGCCTCTGTAGGCCTGCAGGAGGTGGGTGCCAACCATCCGTTCTACGGACTGGAAGGCAGCAACAACATCATCTTGCTGACTACGGAACGCTATAAAGAATATCCGATGATGATTCAAGGATACGGTGCCGGTGCCGGCGTAACGGCTGCCGGAGTATTTGCCGACATCATGAGCATCGCAAATGTTTAAACGCCTTATGAAACATATTATCATATTGGGAGACGGAATGGCCGATTGGCCAGTGAAGTCATTAGGGGACAAGACGCTCCTGCAATATGCAAAGACGCCTTATATGGATAAGCTAGCTCGCATGGGACGTAACGGCCGCCTGATTACTGTGGCGGAAGGTTTCCATCCGGGTAGTGAAGTTGCCAATATGTCCGTGTTGGGATATAATTTGCCAAAGGTATATGAAGGTCGCGGACCGCTGGAAGCTGCCAGTATTGGTGTGGATCTGAAACCGGGCGAGATGGCAATGCGCTGTAATTTGATTTGTGTGGAAGGAGATATTCTGAAGAATCACTCCTCCGGACATATATCTACGGAAGAAGCAGATGTATTGATTCAATATTTGCAAGAAAAACTGGGCAATGACCGCGTACGCTTTCATACAGGAGTTCAGTACCGCCATCTATTGGTTATCAAGGGAGGTAATAAAGAACTGGATTGTACACCTCCGCATGATGTACCTTTGAAACCTTTCCGTCCATTGATGGTGAAACCATTGGTTCCGGAAGCGCAAGAAACGGCAGATCTGATTAACGACCTGATTCTGAAATCACAGGAATTGCTGAAAGATCATCCATTGAATCTGAAACGTATGGCAGAAGGTAAAGATCCTGCGAACAGTATTTGGCCCTGGAGTCCCGGTTACCGTCCGCAGATGCCTACTTTCTCCGAGACTTTCCCACAGGTAAAGAAAGGAGCAGTCATCTCGGCTGTCGATCTGATAAACGGAATCGGTTATTATGCTGATTTACGTCGCATCGCAGTAGAGGGAGCGACCGGACTTTATAATACGAACTATGAAAACAAAGTGACCGCTGCCTTGGAAGCATTGAAGACGGATGATTTTGTTTATCTGCATATCGAAGCCAGTGATGAGGCCGGACACGAAGGAGACATCGACTTGAAACTTCTCACTATCGAGAATCTTGATAAACGTGCCGTAGGTCCTATTTATGAAGCAGTGAAAGATTGGGACGAACCGGTAGCCATTGCTGTATTGCCCGATCATCCTACTCCCTGTGAGCTTCGGACTCATACATCTGATCCCATTCCGTTTCTTATCTGGTATCCGGGTATCGAGTCGGACGAAGTGCAGACGTATGATGAAATAGCCGCTTGCAACGGTAGTTACGGACTTCTGAAAGAAGACGAGTTTATAAAAGAATTCATGAAATAAGTCACCACAGATTATGAAATATTATAGTACGAATAAACAAGCACCTGTTGCCTCACTGCAAGAAGCGGTGGTAAAAGGGCTTGCTGCCGACAAAGGGCTGTTTATGCCTATGTCTATCAATTGCTTATCGCGTGGCCGATGCTTTCTTCGGTGAGGATATTCCTGCCGATACGCTGAAACAGATTGTATATGATACATTAAGTTTCGATGTACCTTTGGTTAAGGTGGCAGATAACATCTATTCACTTGAACTTTTCCACGGACCGACGTTAGCATTTAAAGATGTAGGCGGTCGTTTCATGGCGCGCCTTTTGGGATACTTCATTAAAAAAGAAGGACAAAAGAATGTCAATGTATTGGTAGCTACTTCCGGTGATACGGGAAGTGCTGTTGCCAACGGCTTTCTGGGTGTGGAAGGTATTCATGTGTATGTGCTTTATCCGAAAGGAAAAGTGAGCGAAATACAGGAGAAGCAATTCACTACGCTCGGACAGAATATTACTGCGCTTGAAGTGGACGGAACATTTGATGATTGTCAGGCATTGGTGAAATCTGCTTTCATGGATAAAGAATTGAATGAACACCTTTCGTTGACTTCTGCCAACTCCATCAATGTAGCCCGTTTCTTGCCGCAGGCATTCTATTATTTCTATGCTTATGCACAATTGAAACGTGCCGGAAAAGCTGATAATGCTGTAATCTGTGTACCTAGTGGAAACTTCGGAAATATCACCGCCGGATTGTTTGGCAAGAAGATGGGTTTACCCGTGAAGCGTTTCATTGCTGCTAATAACCGCAACGATATTTTCTATCAATATCTGCAGACAGGTAAATATAATTCCCGTCCGTCTATCGCAACGATTGCTAATGCTATGGACGTAGGCGATCCGAGTAACTTTGCCCGCGTACTCGATTTATATAGTGGTTCACATGCTGATATCTCTGCCGAGATTTCAGGAACAACTTATACCGATGAGCAAATCCGCGAAACGGTGAAGGAAACCTGGAAAGAACATCATTATCTCCTTGATCCTCATGGTGCTTGTGGATATCGTGCGTTGGTAGAAGGCTTGAAAGAGGGAGAAACAGGTGTATTCCTTGAAACGGCTCATCCTGCCAAGTTCCTCGAAACAGTGGAAAGCATTATTGGAGAAGCGGTAGAAATCCCTGTCAAATTGCAGGAATTTATGAAAGGCGAGAAAAAAAGCCTTCAAATGACAAAAGACTTTGCGGACTTCAAGAAGTATTTGTTGACGCTTTAATCCTCTTCTTCCTATGAATGAATTTGTGCCACCTTGTTGGCACGGTTGTGTCATCGAAGTGTCACGGTCGTGCCAACAAGGTGGCACAGTTGTGACAACAGGGTGGCATAAACCGAGTAATTGCAATATCGTTTATATAGAAGCTAGGAATACTAAATATTCTCCCGTACAATGAACGGTAAACTTGTTAGCTGTTGCTTCATTAAGCGTTCCTTGCCACCAATTAGTAAAATCACTAAGAGGATAAACTAATCCCTCTCCTTGCAGTCCTTTCGCTCCGAAATTGAAAATAGAAACTTGCTGTCCCGGATGAGAGACGAAAGTTTGCGTGTCTTTGGCGGGAATAAACATACCATAATCGGTAATGGTACGTACCTCGATGCCGTCTTTCATGTAGTCGATCAGCAGACTGATGTTTCCTAACGTATGATCTTCCCGTTTGCCGGTGGCTCCGACGATGGCAATTTTCCGGAATCCTTTCTTTTGCAGGAAATGAACGGCTTTGGTTTGGTCGTTCGTTTCTTGGTCCGCTATCTGATGTACAATAGGGGAGAACAGTTCTTTATATTCCGGGGAAAGAGAATCCCCGTCACCGATAATTACATCGGGGGTATGCCCACGCAGGATATATTCATTGGCAGCCCCGTCACAACAAACTACAAATTCTGCATTTTCCAGCATTTGCAGGGGAAGAGGATGGCTGGGATATTCGCCATTGGCTAGTATCACGGCTTCGGGAGTATAGTGTTCGTATTTCATTGTATGCTCATTAATTTTTTCCACTTAAAATAGCCAAAGATAGCTATAATGGAGTAAAGTCCATACAAAGCGGAAGTAAAATAAAGGTCTTTGTAGATATAAAGTCCGCAGCAGACAATATCCACAAGAATCCAGGCAAACCATTGCTCGACGTATTTGCGTGCCAGCATCCACATACCGACAATGCTCAATGCGGTAGTAAAGCTATCTAGCCAGGGAACATTGCTATCCGTATATTCTATCAGTATCCATGCAATACCGAGGAAAGAAACGACGAATACCAGAAAAAGAGGCAAGTAATATTTTCCCGGAGTATGTACGATAGGAAGATCTTTAGGGGTGTCACCGATTGAAGCATCTGCTGTCGTCAGTTGACCTTTCTTTTTCCTGTGTCCCCACATCCAGAAGAACCAGCCGTAGATGGCAGCTATCAGGTAGTAGATATTGATGCCAAAGTCAGCATACAATCCGGCTTTGTAATATACGAAGATGTAGATGGCAGGCATCACAATGCCCGCTATCCAAAGGTAGATATTTGCCCGGTACTCTAACCAAAGGTAGATCAGCCCGACAATCGTACCGAATATTTCCAGAAAATTCAATTCCATAACTTTGTGTGATTAAAAGCGGAAAGAAACATGTCCCATAACGTTTGTTCCTGCTTGTGCAGCATATCCGGCATAGTTTCCCCGATTTTCCAGCGTATCGGTGTAGTCACTTGATGCCCAGCCGTTGTTTTCATATTTTTCATTAAACAGATTGTATACAGTAAATCCTACGGTGACTTCTTTCAGTACTTTCTTGGGACGGAAGCTGTACGCCAGATTGAGGTTGCTGACAAAATACTTATCAAGAGTCAGTTCTTCAACTTCTGCGTTTGTCATATACTGTTTGCTCACGAACTGTGATTGCAGGGCAGCTTCGAATCCCTTATAATTGAATGAGAAACGATTGTTGAGTAAGAAGTCCGGTGAGAAAGCAATGTGAGTGTCTTTATGCTTTATCTGAATAGTCGGGAGAGAAGTAGAGCTACCGTCGTCATTATAGTGGTAGCCCGGCAGGCTCTCTACGAAATCCTGAATACGGTTTTTGCTCCATGTAGCGTTGATATCCCATTGAAACCATTTGCACGGTTTGATTCCCAGCATGATTTCGATTCCCATGCGATAACTGTCCGGCACGTTTTCGGTCAGTGCTTCACCTATATCGTTTAAGGCTCCGGTCAGAACCAGTTGGTCGGTATAGTCCATGTAGTAGAAGTTTGCACCTGCTGTCAGCCATTGGTTGGCAAAGGTATATCCCGCTTCATAGTCGAGCAGCTTTTCTGCTTTGGGGTACGAGTCCGGATCACCATCCGTATAATTGTTTCTTGTTGGCTCTTTTTGAGCAACCGAGAAAGAGGCATAGACACGATGGTTGGAAGTGATGTTCCAGTTTAATCCTACTTTCGGATTAAAGAAATCGAACTTTTTATCTACTGCCAGTGGACGCAGCGCATTCTTACTCCAGTCATATTTATCATTGTTTCCGTCGATGGTATAGTTGATGTGGCGATACTGGAGATCGGCATAAGCACTTAGTCCTCTAGTAAGATCGTAGTTCGCTTTCAGATAAATATTTCCATCGGTCTTCTTGGATTTGTTGCGGTAATATTCATGGTCGGGAGATAGAGAACCTACGTAGTTTTTCACCCAGGGAACTCTTCCGAAGTTATTGCCCCGGTATTGATTCAAACCACCTCCCAGAGACGCATTCAGCCTGTTAGCCGTGTAATTGAGAGAAAAAACGCCGCCGCCGAATTTGTTGTCCATCTTCTTTTGACGGACTAAATCGCTTTTAGATACTTCGGTTCCATCTATTGTAAATGGTTTTAAACCATATTCTATCAGGTATCTGCCGTCTTTGTACTCTTCGTAATAACCGTCACCTTTGGTATAATGTAAGGCAACGTTCAGATTCCAGGCTGTCGAGAAAGTATGATTGAAGAGAAGCTGATAATTCTTTTGCAGATAATTATCTGTTTGGTCGTCGTAATAATATTTTTTGCCGTTGGCATCAGTGTACATTTCCCCGCAAGGATTGTAGCGTCTGCCGAATTTTTCCATTTGCTCTTTTGTTGCGTATCCCCAAGCATGATATGTTTTTTCTTTTCCGGCAAATGCAATGAGCTTCACAGATGTGTTTTCTGCAAAATAACCTCCTTGCAGGTAGTAAGAGTTCAAGTCCACCGAAGCACGGTCTATGTATCCGTCCGTACCGATATTGGAAAGGCGGGCGTCAAACGTCCAGTGGTTATTGAGTAGGCCGGTTCCCACTTTCACTGTTTCCTTGTGCGTGTTGAACGAACCGTATGAACCATTGAATTCGGCGTATGGTTTCATAGATGCACCTTCGGTTTGCATATTGACACTGGCTCCGAAAGCACCTGCTCCGTTCGTCGATGTACCTGCTCCGCGCTGCACCTGCATATCTTTTACGGAAGAAGAAAAGTCGGGCATATTCACCCAGAACAGGTTATGGCTTTCGGCATCGTTCATCGGTATGCCGTTTACCGTGATGTTGATTCGTGTGCCATCGGTTCCACGTACGCGAAGTGTCGTATAGCCGATACCAGCTCCTGCATCCGATGTGGTCAGTGTGGAAGGAGTCATACTTAGCAGATAGGGGATATCCTGTCCGAAGTTTACCTTTTTGAGTTCTGCTTTGCCTATATTGGTGAATGCCACGGGAGTTTTGGCTGTGGCACGTGTGGACACTACCTGCACCTCTTGCAGGTTTACTACTCTCATACTATCCTTTGCACTCGTCTGTGCATGAACAGTGATACCTGCGCCCAATAAGGCGACGGCCATCCATACAATTCTTTTCATTTTTGCTTACTAATTAGTTCTCTACGCCGGCATTACCCGGATCAGATTCTATGGGTATGTTCTCAGCCCGTCATGTTAAGGCACCCCTACCAGTGAATCGGTGACAAAAATACTGCTTTTGCAGGAGGAAAGCAAAAAAAACTTTTAGATTCACTAAAAACAATATAACTTTGTAAATTGTTGAAATAACAAAACTGCATTTATTCACTTAATATATATTTAATTATGCTACTATTATTGCAAGCAACACAAGCTGCGGACTCTGTGCAAGTGGCTGCAGACGAATTAATGAAAGAGGCGATTGCCAATGCTGACGGATTGGATAAGCTTTCGCTGATTACTCAACAATTGATAGACTTCGGTATTCGTGCCGGAGAACGTATATTGATTGCGGTCCTTGTCTTTGTCGTCGGACGTTTCCTCATCTCGCTGCTCAACAAATTCATCAGGCGTCTGATGGATAAACGAAAAGTAGATGTAAGTATCAAAACTTTCGTTAGAAGTCTGGTCAATATTCTGTTGACAATCCTGTTAATCATTTCTGTTGTCGGTGCCTTGGGAGTTGAGACAACTTCATTTGCGGCTTTATTGGCTTCCGCCGGTGTCGCTGTCGGTATGGCTTTATCCGGTAATCTGCAAAACTTTGCCGGTGGACTGGTTATTCTTTTGTTCAAACCTTATAAAGTTGGCGATTGGATAGAAACACAGCAGGGATCAGCCGGTACAGTAAAAGAAATTCAGATATTCCATACCATCCTTACTACTGGGGATAATAAACTGATTTATATACCGAATGGTTCATTAAGTAGTGGAGTAGTGATTAATTACAGTCACCAGGAAACCCGCCGTGTAGAATGGATTATTGGTATAGATTATGGGGAAGATTACAATAAGGTTCAGCAGATAGTTCGTGATATTCTGGCTGAAGATAAACGTATCTTGAATGAACCTGCTCCGTTTATAGCTCTTCATGCGCTAGATGCCAGCAGTGTGAATGTGGTGGTACGTGTATGGGTAAATAGCGGAGATTATTGGGGTGTTTATTTCGATACCAATAAAGCTATTTACGAAACCTTCAATGAAAAAGGTATCAACTTCCCTTTCCCACAGCTTACTGTGCATCAGGGAAATTGATTGTTATACTCTGATAATTCAAAAAATAAGGGAGTTGTACTTAACGTGCAACTCCCTTATTTTTTGGAAAACTTGTCTGGTGTGATTGAATAAATCTCTTTTTTATTTTATACCGAAATCTTCGGCTAGTTCATATCTATCTTCTTTGATTCCCAGTACATGATTAATTTTTCTCCTTTTCTCGAGATCTTTAAAGTAGTTTTCCACAACCTGATAGAGATCGAAGTTAGTGGTTGATCCTGCGGCTAAATCGAGTGATTCCACCATCTTTTCTACGGCTTGATGGATTTTCTCTGCGTCTATCAGATGCAGTTCGTTGCTGTGTATTAAATATTTTTCCATGACTGCAATGTTTTTAATGTTATATAGGTATAACATCTTGCAGTCATGGAAAGTTCAATGATTGAATGTTAGATTTTGGCAAGCGCCTGATCCAAATCCGCAATCAGGTCATCAATATGTTCCGTTCCAATTGATAAACGTACGGTGCCCGGATAAATCTCCTGTTCGGCGAGTTCCTGTGCATTGAGCTGTGAATGGGTAGTGCTTGCCGGGTGGATCACCAATGATTTCACATCGGCAACATTGGCAAGCAGGGAGAAAATCTCCAGGCTGTCGATGAAGCGGTGTGCTTCCTCTTGTCCGCCTTTTACCTCGAAAGTAAAAATGGAACCGGCACCATTCGGGAAGTAACGTTGATACAGTGCATGGTCAGGATGATTGGATAATGACGGATGGTTCACTTTCTTCACTTTCGGATGATTGTTTAAGAAATTCACTACCTTCAATGCATTTTCTACATGGCGTTCTACGCGCAAGGAAAGAGTTTCCAAGCCTTGCAACAGGATAAAAGCGTTGAATGGACTGATGGTGGCACCTGTGTCGCGCAGCAGAATAGCCCGGATACGGATGGCATAGGCAGCCGGACCGGCTGCATCAACGAAGCGTACGCCATGATAGCATGGATCAGGTTCGGTTAGTTGTGGAAATTTGCCGGAAGCTACCCAGTCGAATTTGCCCGAATCTACAATGACTCCTCCTAATGACGAACCGTGTCCGCCAATGAATTTTGTTGCGGAATGTACTACGATATCTGCTCCGTGTTCGATAGGGCGGATTAAATACGGGGTACCAAATGTGTTGTCAATAATCAAAGGTATTTTGTGGCGGTGGGCTATTTCAGCTACTGCCTCTATATCAATGATATTTGAGTTCGGATTTCCCAATGTCTCGATAAATACGGCTTTCGTATTTTCCTGAATGGCTTTTTCAAAGTTCGATAAATCACTTGGATCAACGAATGTTGTTGTGATGCCATAACTGGGTAAGGTATGAGCCAGTAAGTTATAGCTTCCTCCATAAATAGTTTTGGCTGCCACAATATGGTCGCCTGCACGAGTGATGTTCTCGAAAGCATAAGTGATAGCAGCGGCACCCGAAGCAACTGCCAGCCCTGCTACTCCTCCTTCAAGAGCGGCTACGCGTTGTTCAAAAACTCCTTGAGTGGAGTTGGTCAGACGACCGTAGATGTTTCCCGGGTCCTGCAGGCCGAAACGTGCGGCTGCGTGAGCGGAGTTGTGAAATACATAAGAAGTAGTCTGATAAATAGGTACTGCACGGGCATCTGTTGCCGGATCTGCTTGTTCTTGTCCTACATGAACTTGTAAAGTCTCGAAATGTAAATTCTTTGTTGCCATAATCGTATATTTTTTAAGTTTAATATTCTCTCTTTATTTTCT
>ENA-OZHU01001702-OZHU01001702.1-human-gut-metagenome-genome-assembly--contig:-NODE-1702-length-11233-cov-24.518519_pt1 | contig 11233 bp, 14 predicted proteins | sample MGYA00244054_ERZ653700 | MGnify/ENA primary metagenome ERZ653700 (study PRJEB26926, sample SAMN06165279) | human gut metagenome | biome: ENVO:00009003; feature: ENVO:2100002; material: ENVO:00002003...
TAGGCTTCTCTGATGATTCAATAAGCACCTTGCCGCCAATTTCGTCAAGTCCTGTGTATTCATACGCACTTGCCGTAATATTAGCAATAGGAAACATCGCAAAGACAGTAACAAGCGAAATGATTACGGCTGTAAGCTTTTTAAAAATTTTCATTATTAAGATTTACTCTCCTTTCAATGAGATAGTATATTTTCATTTCTGTTGGTGGACTTCTTTTTTTATTTTTCATATAGTTTTATCCCCTTTCAATTTTTTATAAAAATAAAAAAAGCAGCTAAGATTTTTTTAATAAAATACTTAACTGCTTTTTGCATATGATGTGTTATTTAATTGTAGTTTGTATTGTATTGATGATTAATACCAACCAGCTTCTCTGACAAGTTCTGTTTTGGTTTCCCAATGACCTACTTCTGGTTCTTCGACAGTTTCATAGCCAACAATTTCATCTACTGTTTCGATACGATAGCTACCGTTTTCTCCATTTTTCATATGTTCAAAAATGTGATCAAGGTTATTTGTAATGTCAGCTCCACAAGTATTACAAATAGAAGCTCTATGACTTTCAATGATCGGACGCTGCCAAGTGCAAGCTTCTTCATCAACCACCCAAACTTTTTCGGTTTTGTACTCAGCTTCGTGCCAAGTCTTACCTTCGTTACCTTCGTGTGGATCTTTTGTCGCAGGCTGTGGAGTCGGCTCAGGCTTGCTTGATGAAGAAGATGATGAACCAGAACCGCTTGACGGCTTGCTCTGACTTGATGAGTTGTTTGAGCTTGAACCACTTGAAGGTTTGCTTATCTGACCTGTGGAAGATGAATTACTTGAATTGGAAGAATTGTTTGTCTTATTCGACTGAGAGTTGTTTGAGGTATTATTGAGATTTGTCTGCTTATTAATCCCTGCGTCAGAGTTTGAATTGTTACTGCTCTGATTGCTGTTGCCGTTGTTTGATTTATCATCATTCTTAGCAGCACTTGTTTCATTTTCTGATTTTTCAGATGGTTTTGTTTGCTTTACTTCAACAACCTTAGTTGCTTCTTCTATATGAGTGTTACCCTGTGAATCGGTAACTACCTGTGTAACTGTCTGAACAGATGTACCGATAACTTCGTCTGCTGTTGCAGTAGGCTTTTTATCATTACAAGCTGTGAGGCAAAGCATTGAAATAATGACTGCTGCAACTGTTACAGTTGCTCCGACTATAAGTCCGACTGTCTTTTTATTTGTACGCTTTACTGTGTTCTTTTCGCTCTCGGTTATTTCATTCGTGTTTGTTGTGTTCTTTGTTTCTTTTGTAGTCATAGCTTTGACTCCTTCCTTTGGTTTGTTACTATTATTTAGGGGATTAAAGGAAATTGTTACCTTTTGTCCCTCTGTATTTGTATTATAATTTAACTATCTGAAAATTACAAGTCCCCTTTTAAAAAATATTTTAAAACTATTCGTGAAATGAGGGTATAAATTTATACCCTGAACATAACCTTTCAATGTGATGAGAAATCAGCTAAGATTTAATTATCTGCTTTTACAAACTCATCAAAGCTCTTTAATAAATTGAAGGTGTTATTATCCGAATTAAGTGAGGTATATAACACCCACGCAGTATCATAAGTTGAGTGTATAGAGTTTTTTAAATTTTCCATTTCATCTTCACTGATATTTGAAGTGGATAAATATTTAAGATTAATTGTTTTATTGGGTCTTTCCGGTAAGCTTTTATACACAAATATATCTCCAAAATCATTTATTTCAACCCAAAAATCTTTGCCTACAATTAATAAATCATACGGAAGATCAAGTTCCAATTCTTTATACTCTTTTTCTTGAATATAAGCAAAAAAATCATCTTTAACTATTTGGAAATCTTTACACCCAATCCATTGTATATCATCAATAGATTTGTTATACTTTTTTAAAATAGTTATTAAATACGAATAAACAGTCATTATTATCACCTTTTAATATTAATAAATTAATATTGAATTTTTTTAAAATACATAATTTTTTCTTTGTATTCATACACCGTAAAATTCATTTGCTTTGTATCACCGCTGTTAAGTAAATAAGTTATTACGCCGCATATCATATTAACAGGTATATTTACATTACTATCAGTAGAAATCATTTGTCCCATACTCATATTATCGTAAGGCACGAAAAATCCTTTTCTGTATTCAGTCACACTATAAGACAAATTATTTATTGCGGCATCATAATCTGCACTCGGATAGCGTTCTAAAAAATATTCTTTTAGTGCTTTGAATGGTATTGTTTCCACTTTATAAACTTTATCGTTGTAATAATCATCATACATATACATAATTTCATTACCACAAATAAAAAGTATAAAATCCAAGTTAAGTAACTCATCATAGCTTGGAGAAAACTCAATCGAACCATTTATCATAGTCATAGGAACTTTGGAACAGTCAGACGAGAAATAAGCTCCTTCGGTATAATCATAAATTTCATAGGTAGCTTTTTCTATTGTTTCTTTACGACAATCATTTGGATAATTTTCTTGCAAATAATCATCTAATATTTCAGAAATTGTTTTATGGTATTCGTACTTCATATGGAATAACCCCCTTTTGAGATATGTAAAAAAGCAAGTCATTAAGCAAGTTCCAAAGCCTTTATTATATTTTTTCTATAATTCTCAAATTGTTTTTTCCCTTGAAATAAATTTAACTCAATATAGTTAAGAAATAATTTCTTTAAATATGCTTTTTTGCTTGTGTTCTCACAAACACAAGTATCAAAATATAAGATGTTTAGTGCAGCTATGTAATTAGCAACAGAAACTTCCTCTCTCGCTAATCGCAATGCTGTTATATACAAGCTTGAATTGTTAATGCGTATATCTTGAGGAATTGAAGATAACTCGACTCTCTTATATATCATCAGCTTTTCAGTAAGAAGCAAACGATTTGTTTTTTTCTTTATCTTTACTTTAACTTTCATTTTCCAACTCCAAATATCTTTTTGTACTAAGAAAAGAAAATATAAAGCATAAGAGCCACGAACGCAAGCACAAAAATTATTGTTGGCGAAAGAACTAAAAACCACGCCCATTTGATAGCACAGATTAGTTTTAGAAAGATAAGCAAAAATTGTGCTATTACATAAAAAGCACATATACAGCCCAAACTTGATTCCATAATATTTATCTCCTTTTTATTTTGATGAGGGTGTAAATTTATACCCTGAATAAAACTCCATTCGTGAAACGAGGGGACAAATTTATACCCTGATTTCAATGTATCAGTCATTCCATATAGTTAAAAAAGAATGTGTAGCCGATAGAGATGTGAGAGAAAGTAATGAATAGAATAACGCTTCATCAACACCTATCGAAGAATAATAAATCACATATGTGACAAGAACAAACAGTGGCATAACACAACCCAAATCTTCAACTTTTGAAAATTTGAAATAGTTATACAGCATATGTATCACCGTAAAAAATATATCCAAATTTGCAATAAACAAAAATGCTGTTGATGTTTTCTGCATTACATAACCGATAAATTCTTTTTGCAGTTCTGCATTGGCAAGAATTACATTCATTAAATTTCACCTCTACTTTAATTTTTCAGGGTATAAATTTATACCCTGACTTATAATAAATATAAGTGCTTAATATTAAATATCTCACGGGGTACAAATTTATACCCTAATTGGGGCAGGCAACTTCAAGCAGATGATTTTGGTATCAAACTTAAAGCTACTTTAGGGTATAAATTTATACCCCGAACATCTGTTCAAGGTACAAACTCAGGGTACAAATTTATACCCTAATTGGGGCAGGTAACTTCAAGCAGATAATTTTGGTATCATACTTAAAGTTACTTTAGGGTATAAATTTATACCCTGCTTGCCTATGATTGATTAATGTTGTAATTTATATAAAGCTTTTTTAGGTAGCCTTTTTGAACTTCGTCTTTACAATGACATATATCGTTATATAAAACCCCCAATGTTGCAACATAGTCACTTATGCTACCTGTATCTCGTTGAGTTCTTAATGCTGTTACATATAAGCTTGGATTGTTAATGCGTAATTTTTGATTAATTTCAGACAAACAAATCTTATTGTTTAGCAGCAGTCTTACAAGTAATTGTGTGCGAGCAACTTCTATCTGTTCTTTTCCCTTAGTGTTTTTTAATCGAACTATTGCTTTCATTTTCCCACCTCAATGATTTGCTGAGGGTATAAATTTATACCCTCGTTGTGTAAATCAGCTTCACCCGATACTGCACATAAAATATATGAAACGGCTGTATCGTAAATAGAAAAGGCAATCGCCGTGACAATAAAAAATGTAAGCATAACCATTTCTCCTTTTGTTTTAAATTTTATATTTCTTCATCTAAATCTGAAAAAACAAATCCTTTTGGCGAATACTTTTTTTTAATTACTAAAGTAACTTCATTCTTGTCTTTGAAAATAAGCTCAGGCATTACAGCAAAAGATACTTTTTTGTTAGCAGAAGAATAGATTAAGCTGTCTAAGCGAAAAGCAAGTGGTGCAATAGATTTTACAGTGTAGAATAAATCTTCTGTCATATTTATTTCTGATTTATCAATCTTTTTCGTCATTAATTCAATAATTTCTCCGTTATCTGAATATCTGAAATTTACTCTGTACAATGAATCAGCCTCTATTTCGTCAAGTTTAAAATCCATATCACAACATTCACCATATGTTATTTTAGGAAGTAACCCTTTTGTGAGCTTTTTGATTTTCCTTTCGAGTAAGTATGCTTTTAAGTTAAATGCGATTTGAAGAATCATAGAAAATAATATACCGGATAAGATAATTATTAATAGTGATTTAAAAAAGTCCATTGTTATTAGCTCCTTTGTTTTTATTTAGCAGGGTACAAATTTATACCCTCGCAACAAGCCGTAGCAGTTCCGCACAAACTGTTGCGGCTTGTTTAAACAACTACGAGTTATGGGTAATAAAAGGAGCATAAAAATATATGAAAACTATGTGCGGAGTTGATAACAATTTAATGCTGCTTTTTCTGAAACTGAAAATCATTGTAATATCTATCTGAGTGATTTTTGATTGACAACACTTCGTAGTATCTGTCAACCGCCAATTTTAAGATGTCAATGTTTTCATATTCAGGCTTTTTCAAATATTTTTCACAAATAGTTTTTCTGAGAATTGACTCACCTTCCATTACAGGAATAGTTCCCAAAAAGGCTTTATTTGAAACGAGATCTGCCTCATCATAAATAACGCCCAAAGCTCCTCTTGCGTTTTCAATTTCTATCTCAAAATCTGTTTGTGAAAAAGTTTCTTCCGTTATCGGTTTTATTGCTACATTCGTCATAATTAAAACAATCCATTTCTGCTTCTGCTGTTAGATACTGTTGCAAACGGAGTAAGTTCACACTTAATAGCTCTAAACACTCTGCTTTCAGTCACATTCTTGATTTTTACTTTGATTTCATCACCGACTCTCGGTCGTCTGCGGAGAGTGTTTATATCATCATAAGCATAACCTCTGCAACCATTCGGCAAACGGAGAATGAAAGCAAACTTCTTTTTCTGAAGTTCTCTATATCCAACAACTTCTGCAATCACGATTGTGCCAACCCTGTATTGATTGTAGAGCTGTTCACACGAAGAACTATGCCCTGCCGCACCAATCAGAGAGATTTTAGAGAAGTCATCGGATATATCAGATACGATTGCCTCAAATCTCTTACCTACGGTATATTCGTTCATATTGATAGCAAGAAGTGAAATCTGATATGGAGTCATTCTTACTTCGTATCCCGAAAACTCAACTTCAATGAATGTTGACTTGTTTCGGATAATTCGTGCTACGCCTCTTGAACCGACTCGCATTTCGGGTAACCTCTTATACCTTGTAGGGACGAAAGCTTTTCTCCTCTCCTGCATAGCAGCTATTCTGTCGCCGATAACAGAACCGTCAACATAACCGACTGCAATGAACTCGATATAAGCACCTATCAATTCATTGAGTCGCTTGATTTTCCATCGCTGTATAAGCTTTTCTTTCTGTGCAGCGTTTACATCAGAACGCTCATTTTTGTTTACAATGCGATTGAAGTTTGCAAGAGCTTTTTCCTCAATGTTTTCAATGAGGTTTGAATCTGCAATCTTAACAGGAATAGTTCCTAGTCGGGTTCTTAATGTGCAGTTTGCAAAGTAGCCGTGACGGCTTTTTTCAATACCGTCAATTCTCGCTTTAATAATTTGTTTGTTGTAAATAATACTCTGAACACCTTGCTCAATAAGTCGCTCTGTGATTTCAACATTATTATTTTCTCTTGCAAGCTGTTCTTCAATCTTGGCTATATTCTCTCTGCGTATCTGCCACTTTGTTTTTGTTCGCTCTTTTGCATTTTCATCATCATTTTTGGCAAGAATTTCATCTTCGATTTCGTCCTCGTCATTGCTAAAAATAGCGTCCAGCTCTTCTTCCTCAGATAGTTTTTCTTTTTCCTCTTGCTTAGGCTCGGATTCTGTAACAGTTTCGGACTCAGCCGCCTGTTCAAATTCCTTTTCAGTTTCAACCGCTTTTTCGGTTTTGAGTTCCTCTTTGGTTTTCTCTGGAATTTCTCCGGAGTTTTCTGTACTCGTTGTTTCTGCTGTTTCATCGACCGGCTTGGTTTCAGATGTCTTTCCAAGTTTCGCCTTTTCAGCGTCAAACAACTCTGATATTGCTGACATAATGACATTCTCCTTTTCGTTTTTATTTTTCTATTTCGGATAGTTCCTCATCGGATAATGTTATCCTCAGAAATTTTCCGTTATATTCTTTTGTAATTTCATTAACTATCTGAGATTGCTCATCGTGATAGATATATACACACATCTTTTTATTTTTTACAATTTCAAATAGTTTACAAAGTTCTTTTCCATCTAAATTAAAAAGAACGGGTATGTTTTGACTCTTGTATCTGTAAACATACTCGTTTTTCTCTCGCCCTATTTCGCACAGCTTTGCAGCAGATGTTTTAAAGCGTTCTATTTGTGTAACATCAAGTATCTCTCTCAAATAGTTTCTTTGATTGATTATGTAAAGAAAATTGTTACAGAAATGACTGTTTTCATATGCACTCCTTGTTGATGGTATAACTCCGAGATTATCTGCTTTGCTTTTTTCAAAGGATTTAACTGCTTCGCTGATGTTTGGGTAGATGTACAATGCAGACAGTTGGTCCTCGGCATTGTACCACTTGCAACTATATGTAACTCCCTTTAATGCGTAAAACAGGCTTTCTTCGTTCTGCTTTCTCAGTTTTGTTTCACTGTCGGGCATATAGCAAGCTATTATTTGATTTGCCGTTACTATACACCCAAAACAGCGAGTTCCTATACAGGTATCGAATTTTTGTGAGGTGCTTTTGAGTTCCCTCATCGTGATGAAGTAAGATTCAGAAGTAGGTTTCTCTAAAGTCCCATCTACTATTTGTCGGAAATTTTCTATGTGTGTTTCACAGCTTATGTTTTGCTTTCGCAACTCAAACAGTAATTTTGCTAACTTGACTCTACGCTGTTTGTTACTATCTGAGTAAGCGGTTGTGAGATTACTCTTGAACACATCATAGTTATAGTCATCAGGACATTTGCCTTTGAGATAGTTGTATCCATCATCGGTCATTGCGTATGTATATCGCTTATGTCCGCCCTCACGAGATATGTAACCGGCTTTTGTGCATTTGTAAATAACATTGGCTCTAACTACATTATCACCATATTGTTTTTTGAATAAACTGACTAACTGCTCGTCAATTTCGCCACCGAGTAAGAGAGTCGATAGAAATTTCTGCTTACAAGCTGAGATTGCTTGTCGATTATTCGCTATAATTATCACCTCTTTTAGAAAAATTGTTCGATAAACAAAAGTCGTATCAAAATTGATAGTAAAATTAGTAGCGGACTCGTATCTCCCTCAGTTCGTCACCCCTTGAAATATCAGTATTAATCGGGGGAAAACACCCTTTTTATGGGGTGACGAACGCTATCGGGAGCAAGTGTCATTCGTCACCCCTAAATGTGAACTTTTTAGGGGTGACGAATGTAAAAATTCGACTATTGAATAGCGATATTTATCTATATTTTTAATCCCAAAATTTGCTTAAAATCAAGCATATTAACAACATATATTTCCGTCATATCACAGTCGCTTTTTGTACCGTCACAAACAATATTCATATGCTCGCAGTCATCAGATGTGAGCATAATGTATTTGTTAATTAGATTAATGATGTCGTGTATATCCGAGTTATCACAATCTCTCGCCGCAAGCTCGTTGTAATATGACCTAATAATTACAGTTGCTTTTGTAAGCCTTTTAATTCTAAATTCATTTTTAGCAAGTAAGGTTTCGGTAACTCTATTAATAAATCGCTTGCGTGGCGAGTATGTCGGCTGTGAAGTAGCTCGCCTGCTGACAAGCGGCGGTACAGTTAGCTTGTACCCATTACCTATCACCTCGAATTTATATTCAGGCTTATTATATATTTTCATAATTCTGTTAAGTGCAGCTTGACTCTGAACCGATGTGCAGCTTTCGTCATTTTCCTTTGGCGTGTAGGTGCTGTATATTTTCGGAGCTTTCTTATAAATATCTGCAAGCAAACACTCAGTTTCCTCAGTCAATAATAAAAGCTGATCGGGATTATTCTCGGTCAGCTCATTTGCTATATCAGATATTTTATTTGCTCTTTTTTTAATTCTATACAACTACATCACCACCTACACATAGTTCAGCGATATATTCGTCAGGACTGTAATACTCAACATCTTTAGCTGTACGACCTACTTTAACTATGCTTCTGATATTACTTATTCTCGAAAGGATAGTTTTAACTTTATCCTTTCCAAAGTTTCCAGAAAGAATAACATATCGTATGTAATCAAGGCTCTCGTTTTCAATATGATGAAAGAAAACTCTGCCTACATTATCTGGAGTGCAGTAGAGAATTTCAATATGCTTTTCTTCACCGGTTGAAGTAAATACAGTAGCTCTAATCGTTGCCGGAAAGTAAGTAGGTGTGTGTATAATGTTTGGATAATAGCGTCTTAGGTTTGATATTACCTTTAGTGATTTTGTTAAGCTCTCTAAGGTATTGCCATTAATTGAACTCAAAGAGTTCCTATTAATCCCTGTTATAGCATAGCCGACACTCTTGCTTTTGCCTTGTATTGAATACTTAGATTTTGATATACTTCCTTCTGAAATCAATCTGTAAAGAATACGAGCAATTTGCTCTTTATCCTTATCTGAAAAATATTCATATACTATGCTTTCAGGGACTACTATGTAGCGTTTAATTAGCATTTGTATATCATTCTTTAGTTTTTCATTCTCTTTCACTGTAATCAACTCCTTTCTTGTTTAAAAAATGGGGGTATAAATTTATACCCTGATAACACAATGATACAAGTTTATACCTCTATTTTACAAATTTTATATTTTTATTAAAAATGTTTATTTGCTTTCATTTAATAAATATTATTACAAATTGACATAAGTATTACATTTATGTTACAATTAAGCAAATTATTATATTAAGGAGATTTAATATGACAAAAATAATTCAAATGCCTTCTATTAGTATAAGCAATGAAGGCGTAACTACGCTAAGCGAAGTATATAGAGATTACATAGAACTTAAATCATCTATACTTTCCCCTTCAACAATACGAGGATACCTTGCTTATATGAGAAATTCATTTCAGGAACTAATGCCTCTTAACATTTATTCGCTGAACAACATTACAATACAAAAGGCTGTAAATCACTACGCTATAAACCATTCTCCTAAAACTGTTCGTAACGCATATGGTTTACTACATTCAATTTTACAGGTGTATTATCCAGAATTTGAACCAAAAATTACATTACCCCAAAAAATAAAACCTCAGTATGTACTGCCAACAACCGATACTATTAACACTTTATTGTTTTTTGCCGATGATAGAATTAAGTTTCCCATTCTTCTTGCCGCTCAAGGGGGATTAAGAAGAAGTGAAATAGCGGCTTTACAACTCTCCGATTTTAGTGACTTTGGAGTTAATATAAACAAAGCAGTTGTGTATAATTCTGATTTAGAATTAGTAATAAAAACGACAAAAACTATATCAGGCACACGATTTGTTCCACTTTCTCCCTCATTAATCAAAATGGCGAGAAATTATAAATACTTTGGCATTAACCCAAATAGTATTTCTAATTCTTTTTACAAGTTAGTCTTAAAAACAGGTGTACCTGCTTTTAACTTCCATATGTTACGCCACTATTTTGCCTCAGAACTCCACGCCCACAATATTCCAGATAAATATATTGCAACAATCGGTGGGTGGTCCTCAACAAGTGTATTACAAAACATATATCAGCATACACTCAAAGACAAACAATCTGAGTACGAAAAGCAAATAACAGACATATTTTTTCAAAATTTTGGCTGAGTGTGTGGGTTCGATTCCCATCATCCGCTCCACAAAAGGTGCTGTAAAGAAACAGCATATTAAAAAGCCGAGATTCACGAAAAAGTGAGTCTCGGTGATTTTTTTGCTTGCATTGCTGAATATTGTATCCGGGCAATAATCGGTCGTTACCCTTATTTACATTGGCAGTTATCTTTGTTCCGTCGATGTAGATATGCGACATATTCTGCTTTTCTTAACAGCAAGGTGTTTATTTAGATCAATATGATGAAAAACCTCGTTAAATGTATATACCAGATCAGAAATTTCTATTATTTTTTCAATTTCCGGTTATAATTTTAATTGATACGGTGTATAATGCACCTTGTTGATATGGTTTTTCATTGATAGTAAATTATATCACAAAAACGACTGCATTCCTACCTGTCGGTTAGAATACAGTCGTTTTTTATTTGGGCTGTTTTTTTACAGCTCCTTTTCTTAACGGTCGCCTCAAGTCCCGTTATTAATTTACTTGTAAAACAAAAAACAGATTAACAAAAAGCTAATCTGTTTTTATGGTGCGAGTGACGGAGTGAAAAAAATAAGTACACTTTCTGCCTCGTTTGATACGGCTTGTTAAATTTATAAATATCATCAACGCTCTCCCTAAAAACAGTCCACCGGACTGTTTTCTTAACGGTCGCCTTCAAGTCCCGTTATTAATTTACTTGTAAAACAAAAAAACAGATTAACAAAAAGCTAATCTGTTTTTATGGCTGTCTCTTATACACATCTCCGAGCCCACG
>ENA-OZHU01001704-OZHU01001704.1-human-gut-metagenome-genome-assembly--contig:-NODE-1704-length-11222-cov-5.655951_pt1 | contig 11222 bp, 8 predicted proteins | sample MGYA00244054_ERZ653700 | MGnify/ENA primary metagenome ERZ653700 (study PRJEB26926, sample SAMN06165279) | human gut metagenome | biome: ENVO:00009003; feature: ENVO:2100002; material: ENVO:00002003...
CGAGATTACTACGCGTCTCGTGGGCTCGGAGATGTGTATAAGAGACAGGCTTTGCGGTGCTGATGGGCAACCTGTGCGACCGGCTCATCTCTCTGCTGCGCCGCCGCGTCTATCAGGCCGGAGATTATTCCAACGAGAGCTTTGCCCTCGTTATCACCCTGCTGATGCCCGCGACGGTGGACTGGTACGTCCTCGCCGCCGCCATTCTGGCCGGTGCTCTCATCGGCAAAGAGGTCTTCGGCGGCTATGGCAGCTACCCCTTCCACCCCGCCGCCGTGGGCTACGCGGTGGCGGCAGTGTCCTGGCCGGAGCAGGTCTTCCGCTATCCGGCCCCATACGCCAATATCCCGCTCTGGGACGCCTCCGGCGTGGCAACATCCAGCACCATCTCGGACACCCTGCGCAGCGGCGGCCTCATCAACATCAGCGCCCTGTCGCTGGTGCTGGGCGAGTATGCCGCCCCGATGGGGACCGGTGCAGCCATCGTGCTGGTGGCCTGCGGCCTCTTCCTCTGGATGCAGAAGGATGTGCGGCTGAGCGCCTCCCTGAGCTTCCTCATCACGGCGGGCCTCATCGTCTTCTTCTTCCCGCGCCAGCTGGGTCTGACGGAGGGGACCGCCTTTACGGCGGGCCTTGTGTTCCGCCTGCGCTGTGTGCGCGACGAGATGCTGACGGGCGCGATGCTCTTCAGCGCCGTCTTCCTGCTCAATGAGCCCTACACCTGCGCCCACCACCGGCGGGGCCGCATCCTCTACGGCGCCATGGTGGGAGCCTTTACGATGGGCTTCCGCTACTTCGGCGTCTACGAGACGGGCGTCTGCTTCGCCATTCTGGCGGTCAACAGCATCTCCGGCTGGCTCGACCGCACCGAAGTCCGCCTCCATGAGCTGATAAAGAGCGGCAGATACTTCAAAGAGAAGAAGACCGGAAAGGGGGATGCGGAATGAAACGTCATGCTGCAGAACTCATCACCCGGGACCCGGAAAGATTCTTCCACCATGACCGCGTCTTTCTGAATAACCCTGTGGTCATGCAGGGCATGGGCCTTGCGCCGCTGGTCGTCCTTGCGACGAGCGGCCAGAACGCCCTGATGCTGGCCGTGGCCGTGGCGCTGCTGCTGACGCCCTCCCGGATGCTGGCCTGCCTGCTGAGCCGTCTGTTCCCCCTGCGGGAGGAGCATCCGGCCAACGCAGAGCTGGAAAAGAAGCTGCTGCCCCGCAGCATCCTCTATTCGGGCAGCGCGGCGGTGGTCTATCTGGCGGCGTACCCCATCCTGAACCAGCTGTTCGGCGTGAGCCTGCTGGTGCTGGGCATCTATCTGCCCATGCTGGTGGTGGAGCCGCTGCTGACCTATCGCTTCGGCCGCGTGCAGGAGACGATGAAAAAGGCCGTCTCCAAGGGCATCCGCATCACCATCGGCTACGGCCTGCTGCTGCTTTTGCTGGGCTGTGTGCGCGAGTGGCTGAGCGCCGGTACGGTGTTCGGCCATGTGCTGAGCCGTCCCGTCCTGCCCATGGCCAGTATGCCGGCTGGAGGCTTCATCGTGCTGGGCGTGCTGTGTGCCGTCTGGCGCACGCTGGCCAGGAAGCACAAAAACTATCTGACATCAGAGGCCCGCGGCCTCATGGCGGTCTACCGCCAGAAAGAGGGGGAGCCTGAGGATGAATGATGTGATGCAGGCCGTCGGCGTATTTTTCAGCTACGCCGTGCTGGCCGTCTTTGCACAGAACGCGGTGTTCACCCGGGGCCTCGGTGTGTCCCGCCTCGTCCAGCTGGTGGGCGACGAGCGCACCAGCAGCGGGTGGTTCGCCCTGCTGCTCTGTGTCACGCAGGTGCTGGTGGCTCCGCTGGCGTTCTATGCGGGCGGCTTCATCGCCGCCCAGTCCAACCCCGCCCAGCTCCGTCCGCTGGTCTATCTGGCCTGCGTGGCGGTGGTGAGCCTGTTTGAATTTATCGTGCTCTGGGCCGCACGGGGCAAGCGCCACGGCGGCCAGCTGCTCCGCATCCTGCCGCTGGCGGCGGTCAACAGCGGCGTGCTGGGTACGGTGCTGGTGGAGCGCACCCAGAGCTTTACGCTGGAGCAGAGCATGGGCTTCGGCCTCGGCAGCGGCCTGGGCTATCTGCTGGCCGTCATGCTGGTGACGGAGGCTGACCGCCGTCTGCGCAGCGAGGCCATCCCGGAGGCGTTCCGGGGCCTGCCCATCACGCTCATCTACATCGGCGTGCTGGCGCTGGCTATCTATGGTTTTACGGGCCACTCGGTGATCCTGTGAGGAGTGCAGGAGAAAGGGACGATCATGGCAAAGTATAAAAAGGTCAAGCGGTATCACCGCAGTTTTTACAGCCCCGGTATGTGGGTGAAGAAGGCCGTCGGCATCATCGTGCTGGTGGCTGTGGTGCTGGTCGTGGGCTGGCTGGCCGCGCCCCATGTGCTGGACTGGGCCACCCACACCTGGTACACCGTGGTGCGCAACCGTGACCTCTCGGCTTCGTCTGAGACGACAGCGTCCAGTGCGGCCGCTTCGTCGGAAGTGACGGCAGAGCCTGCCGCTTCCTCGGAGGTGCGGGCGGACTCGGAGCCGGAATCGGAACCGGCTGCACCCGCAGGCGTCATCATCGAGGGCAGCTGGGGCGTTCTGGACACGGCTGCGGCAAAGGATGAAGCTTCCCTGCGTGCCGCCGCCCAGCAGCTGGCCCAGCAGGGCGCGGTCTACGCCGTCGTCACCCTGAAGGACAGTGCCGGAAAGATCCTGTATCCCTCTCAGGTGGCTGCTGCGGCAGGCAGCATCGAGGGGGCGTCCCTTGACCCGGCCCTCATCGCCTCGGTGCTCAAGGAGAACAGCCTTGTGCCGGTGGCAAAGCTGGCGGCCTTCCGCGACCCCATCGCGGCCCGCACCGACCGCAATATGGCCATCGGCTACACCGGGCAGGCTTACCTCTGGCTGGATAATAAGGCGTCCGCCGGCGGCAACCCCTGGCTCAACCCCTATTCCGACGAGGCCGTCCAGTTCATCGGCGACCTCATCGGCGAGGTGCAGAGCATGGGCTTTGACCATGTGCTGCTGGAGAACGTCCAGTTCCCCTCTGCCCAGAACGGCAAGCAGGACTTCGGCTCCACCGGCGGGCGCGACCGCAGCGCCCAGCTGGCTGCGGACATCGCCGCATGGGATGCCCGCTTTGAGGGCAGCGTGACCCTGTGGTACGGCTACTCGCTGGGTCAGGTGACGGACGGCGCTTCCACCGTGGGCGGTTCCGCGACGGCACTGGGCGTCAGGAACCTCGTGGTCGAAGTCCCCGCAAAGCAGACCATGGACGACACCGCCCGCAACGAGCTGCGGGACACCCTGTCGGCTTCCGGCGTGGAGCATGCCGTGTTCTGGGACGATGCAGCGGGCATTTTCCAGTGAGAGCGCTCCATTTGCTGTTGGTGATTTATGTGAGAGTGAGGAATGTGTTATGAAAACTGCATCCTGCTTTGGTCCGGCCCACATCCTGCTGCCCGGGGAGAATATCCCTCTGGAAAAGTGGGGCTGTGTGGCCTGTGACCAGTTTACCAGCGACCGCGCCTACTGGGAGCAGGCAGACGCCGCTGTGGGCGGCTGCCCCAGCACCCTGCGGCTCATCCTGCCGGAAGTCTACCTCGAGGATGAAGACGCGGCCCAGCGGGTGGAGAACATCCACGCCGCGATGGACGAGTACAGCCGCGACGTGCTGACCCGCGCTGTGGACGGCTTTGTCTACGTCGAGCGCACCGAGCAGAGCGGCCGGGTGCGTCAGGGCCTCGTGGGCAAGATAGACCTCGAGGCTTACAGCTACGAGAAGGGCGCCCGCCCGGCCATCCGGCCCAGCGAGCGCACCGTCACCGAGCGCATCCCGCCCCGCATGGCCGTGCGCCGGGGTGCGGCGCTGGAAACGCCCCATGTCATGATGCTGGCCGACGACCCCGGCTGCACCCTCGTCGAGCCCATCGGCGCGCACAAGAGCGAGCTGAAAAAGGTGTACGAGGGCGAGCTGATGCAGGGCGGCGGCCACATTGCAGGCTGGGCCGTGGAAGATCCTGCGATGCTGGCGCAGATCGATGCTGCACTGGCTGCACTGGGCAGTCAGGAGGCTTTCGACGCCAAGTATCCCCAGGCCAGGGGCGCAAAGCCCCTGACGCTGGCTGTGGGCGACGGCAACCATTCGCTGGCCGCAGCCAAAGCCTGCTGGGAGGAGCTGAAAGCCACCCTGACCCCTGAGGAGCGGGAAAGCCATCCCGCCCGCTGGTGCCTGGCTGAGGTGTGCAACGTCCATTCGCCCGCGATCGAGATCGAGCCCATCCACCGCGTCCTCTTCAATGTGGACTGCGGCGCGGTGCTGCTGGCCCTCATCGCGTGGAGCGACTCCAACATGGCCGGCATCTGCTTCGGCGACTCGAAGCAGCAGGCCTTCACGCTGGCCGGCCCCCATGTGTCCAACGTCCTCAGCTTCGAGGACCCCGTCGCCCCGCTGACCGTCGGCACGGTGGACGAATTTATCGAATACTTTATGGCCCGCCACAGCGAGGCCCGGGTGGATTATGTCCACGACGAGCCCGCCGTCCGCGCCCTGACCAGACAGGGCGGCGTGGCCTTCCTGCTGCCGCCCTTCGAGAAGAGCGATCTGTTCAAAGGCATCGTGATGGGCGGCGTGCTGCCCCGCAAGACCTTCAGCATGGGCCATGCGGAGGAAAAGCGGTATTACATCGAGTGCCGCAGAATCAAAGAATGACCAAGGAGAACCATGACTTTTAACGATTTGAAACTGTCCGCCCCCCTGCTCAAGGCTGTAAGCGAGGCAGGCTATGAGACCCCCTCGCCCATCCAGGCTTCGGCCATCCCGCCGGTGCTGGAAGGGCGCGATCTGATGGGCTGCGCCCAGACCGGCACCGGCAAGACCGCTGCCTTTGCGCTGCCCATGCTCGACCGGCTGAGCGCCGCCGCCCCCCGCAGGAAGGGTGCTGTCCGCGCCCTCATCCTCACCCCCACCCGTGAGCTGGCCCTCCAGATCGGCGAGAGCTTCGACGCCTACGGCAAGTACCTCAAACTGCGCAGCACCGTCATCTTCGGCGGCGTAGGTCAGGCCCCGCAGGTGGAGGCCATCCGAAAGGGCGTGGACATCCTCATCGCCTGCCCGGGCCGTCTGAACGACCTCATCGGACAGGGCCATATCGACCTGTCGAACCTCGAGGTCTTCGTGCTGGATGAGGCCGACCGGATGCTGGACATGGGCTTTGTGCATGACGTGAAGAAGGTCATCGCAAAGCTGCCCGCAAAGCGCCAGAACCTGATGTTCAGCGCCACCATGCCCAAAGAGATCGAGCAGCTGGCCGCAGGCATCCTGCATGACCCTGCCTTCGTGAAGGTGGACCCTGTGTCCAGCACGGTGGAGCGCATCGACCAGAGCCTGTATTTCGTCGAGAAGGGCAACAAGAAGTTCCTGCTGCCCTGGCTCATCAAGAACCTGACCCCGCCGGTGCAGAATGCACTGGTGTTCAGCCGCACCAAGCACGGCGCGGATAAGATCGCCCGCGATCTGACCAAGCAGGGCATCACCGCCGCTGCGATCCACGGCAACAAGAGCCAGACCGCCCGTGTGGCGGCGCTGGAAGGCTTCAAGGAGGGCAAGACCAGGGTGCTGGTGGCCACGGACATCGCCGCCCGCGGCATCGACATCAGCGAGCTCTCCCATGTGTTCAATTACGACCTGCCCGAGGTGCCGGAGACCTACGTCCACCGCATCGGCCGCACCGCCCGCGCGGGCGCAGACGGCACGGCAGTGAGCTTCTGCGCACCCGAGGAGATGGAATATCTGGCCGGCATCGAAAAGCTCAACCGCCGGAAGATCCCGGTGGTGTCCGGCCACCCGTGGGATGGCGTGCCCGCCCCGGTGCGCCCGGAGCCGCCCGTGCGCGGCAAAAAGCCCAAAGCTGCCCCCGAACAGGCCGGGAAGCAGCCGGAACAGCAGGCAAAGCCCGCGAAGGCGGCCGCCCCTGCAAAGCCTGAAAAAAAGGCTGCTGCCGTGCCCAAAGCGCAGGCAAAGCAGCCCGTAAAACTGGAAAAAGAGGAACGAACCATGGATGATCCCAAGCGTACTTCCGGCGGGCGCAGCAATGACCGCCGTTCCAACAATAACAACAACAGCCGCCCCCGCCGGGAGCAGAACGCCCCGGCCCGCGGCAGCAATGCCCAGCCCAAATTTGACCCGCACTTTGTGAGCGCCCCGGAGGCAACGCCGCTGCGCTCGGCCAGAAAGGCCCCGGCTGCTCCCGCTGCCCCGGCCATCAAGACCGCGCAGGGTGCTCAGGCCGTGCAGGGCCAGAATGCCCCGAACGGCGACCGCCGCAATGCAGGCCGCCGCAGCGACCGGAACACCCCGAACGACCGCAATGCCCGCCCGGCTGCAGCCGGTGGTGCAGGCCGTGCCCCGCGCAGCGAGCGCAATGAGCGCACCGGCAGCCCCCGCAGTGCCGCCGGCGGCGCAGGCCGCGCCCCCAAGGCCGACACCGGCCGCCGCAGCCGTCAGCCCGCTGCAAAGGACGAGGACCCGGGCCTTGTGCTCATCAGCCGCCGCCCGCCGCAGCAGAAGTTCACGAACTTTGAGGAGTACATGAACGCCCACGGCGGTGCCACCGCCCCCATTGAGGACCACAGCGACGAGGTATGAGCCTGAACGAATTTGCCCCCTGGCAGTGCCCCCTGTGCGGCGCGCCGCTTGCCGGGGATGTGTCCCTGAAATGTGCCCGGAACCACAGCTTTGACCGTGCAAAAGAGGGCTACTGGCATCTGCTGCCGGTGCAGAGCATGCGCACCAAAGCCCCCGGAGACAGCAAAGAGATGGTGGCGGCTCGCCGCGCTTTCCTGAACGCCGGATATTACGGTATCTTCGGGCAGGCGGCGGGAGAGCTGTGCCTGGAATACGGCCAGCCTGCCGCCCCGGGTGCCGCACTGCATCTGCTGGATGCGGGCTGCGGCGAGGGCTGGTATGACCGCTGCATCGCGCAGCAGTTTGCCAAGGCGGGCAGGCCGCTGCAGCTGGCCGGGTTCGACATTGCCAAGCCTGCCGTGCGTCTGGCCGCCAAAGCACTGCCTGCCGCCCGGTACGCGGTGGCCTCCAGCTTCAGCCAGCCGGTGCGCACCGGCTGGGCCGACCTGCTGCTGAACTGCTTCTCGCCCTTTGCGCAGGAAGAGTTCCAGCGGGTATTGCGCCCCGGCGGACGCATGATCTATGTGGTGCCCGGCGCGGAACACCTCTACCAGATGAAGGCCGTGCTCTACGACACGCCCTACAAGAACCCGGTGCAGGAAGTTGCCTACCCGGGCTTCCGGGCCATCGGCGAGCGGGAAGTACAGGGCACCATCACGGTGCCCCACGACCAGCTGGAAGCGCTGTTCGCCATGACCCCCTATTACTGGAAAACGCCCCGCGACGGTGCGGCCCGTCTGGCCGCCCTGCCGGAGCTGACCACCGACATCGCATTCCGGTTCTTGCTGTTTGAGAAGCTGTGACCAAAAAGCTCCCCTGACCACAGGTCAGGGGAGCTTTTTTCATGCGTGATATTCCATCCACTTGCCCTTCCAGGCGTAGAGGATCATGAGCCCGGCACCCAGTGCCCAGGACACCGGGTAGAGGATGAACACCCCTTCGATGCCGGAGAAGAGGGGCAGCACCCACTGGATCCACACGATGCGGAACAGGCACAGCGACACCAGCAGTACCACCATGGGAGGGATGCTGGCTCCGGTGCCTCGCACCGCCCCGGCCAGGCCGTGGAGGATGCTGAGCAAAAAGTAGAAGGGGCAGAACCAGTGCATGGCGGCTTCGCCGAAGAACACCACGGTCTCGTCGTTGGTGAACAGGTGCATGATGGCGTCCTGCCCGAGCAGCAGCAAGGCACCGGTGGCCAGCGTGTACACCACCCCCACCGCCAGGGTGACCCAGGTGCCTTTTTTGACCCGGTCCAGCCGGCCCGCGCCGTAGTTCTGGCCCACAAAGGTGGTGGCGGCCATGCTGATGCTGCTCACCGGCAGGATGTTAAAGCCGTCGATCTTCATGTAGGCGGCAAACCCGGCCATGGCGGCGGCACCGTAGCTGTTCACGCTGGCCTGCACCAGCACGTTGGAAAAGGAGATGACCATGTTCTGGATGCCGGTGGGCAGGCCCACCCGGATGATGCGGGCGGCCATCTTTTTGTGCAGGCGGATCTCGCGGGGGATTACCCGGCAGTCGTCGGTGGATTTTATCAGAAACCGCAGGCTCAGCACGCAGGACACCAGCTGGCTGATATCGGTGGCGATGGCGGCCCCCGCCACGCCCATGCGGAAGATCACGATGAACACCAGATCCAGCACGATGTTGGTCACCGAGGCCCATGCCAGATAGATGAGGGAGCGGCGGGAGTTTCCGGCGGCGTTCAGGATGCCGGCGGTCATGTTGTACACTACACTGAACAGCACGCCGCCAAAATAGATGCGGATGTAGGTCACGGCATCCCCCAGCACCTCGGCGGGGGTATTCATGGCCACCAGCAGGGCCCGGCCGCAAGCGATGCCGCCCACAGTAAGCAGCAGGCCCATGATCACGGCGATGGCCAGCGAGGTGTGCACGGCCTCCTGGGCTTCCCGGTGGTCCTTGGCCCCCAGGAACTGCGACACCACCACGCCCGCGCCCACGGCCAGGCCCTGGCTGAAGCCGATGAGCAGATAGATGGGGGAACCGCTGGAGCCCACGGCGGCCAGCGCGTTAGCACCGACAAAGTTGCCCACGATGATGCTGTCGGCGGTGTTGTACAGCTGCTGCAGCAGGTTGCCGAAGATCAGCGGCAGGGCGAACAGCAGCAGGCTCTTCACGATGCTGCCCTCGGTCATCAGATTGTTTTGGGATGGGGTTTCAACGGCGTTTGCCACGGGAGATCTCCTTTCGATGCAGTGGATGAGAACTATCTTTTACCATAACACAAAACCGGGCCGGACACAAGAGCAAAGGCCGCATGCTGCATAATTGCGGCACAGCGGCCCATACTCCCTGCAGAAAGGCAGGGGAGCAGGATGCATGCACAGCACGACCGGCACCGGGGGTGGAACCCCTTCTGGGCGGCACTGGGGGCGGCGCTTCTGGTGCTGGTGCCGCTGGTGGGCGGCACGGTCTTGCTCAGTCGGCAGCAGCTCAGCCGCCAGCTGCGGCAGGCGGCCCGGAGCCAGCAGGGCGTGGCGGTACAGCTCCCGCGGGAGAGCGACCGCCTGACCGTGCTGGTGTGCACGGCGGGGGAGCAGCCGGGCTTTGTGCTGGCCTACCTGAACGCCAGCCAGAACTGTGTGCATCTGCTGGCGGTGCCCGCCGGGTTACAGGTGACCTTTGCGGACGAGGACGCGGCGCTGGCCGACTGTTACACGGCGGCGGGGCCGGCCCGCTGCCGACAGGCACTGATGGAGTGCCTGCCCCTGCCGGAGGATACCCGATACCTGGCGTTGTCGGAGGCCGTACTGGAGCGCATCACGGCCCGGTACGGGCCGGTGCGGGTGGGCTTTTCCGGGGCGATGACCGCCGGGGAGCTGGCCCGCTATGGCCGCGACAGCCGGGTGCAGGGGCTTTCGGCGGCAGAAGCCCACGGTTTTCTGACCGGAATGGACGCGGACGCCGTTGTGCCGCAGGCCCACCGGGCCGCGGCGCGGGGCGCGGTGTGGGATGCCTTTTTCCGCCAGAACCTCGACCTGCTGCCCGGGGCCCTGCCGCAGGCGCTGCGGTCGGTGAGTGCCTCGCTGCTGACCGACCTGACCGCACTGGACCTTGACACACTGGACCGTACGCTGGAATTTCTGGCCAACAACGAAGCGCAGATCGAGACGCAGGTCCTGCCGGGCGACGAGCAGGCCGGGCGTTACACCCTCAACGAGGAGTCCCTTGCGGCGGTGCAGAGCTTTTTCAACGTTTCGCCCACCGATGGGCAGGCGTCATCCGCCAGCGAGCCGTAACCCAGCACAAAGGTGCCGGGGGCGGTGCTGCCGCTGCCGGTCAGGTCGTAGTCGCTGAGCAGGCTCAGCCGCACCCCCTGCGCCCTTGCTGCCGCGTGCAGGGCTGCATCCGGCGGGGCATTGCGCAGGTGTGCCAGCAGGTGCAGGCCGGTGTGCAGGCCGGTGAGGGTGAGTTCGCCGGGGGCAAAGGCAGCGGTCAGGGCAGCGGTCAGAGCGTCACGGCGGGCCTTGTAGGCCACCCGCTCCCGGGCCAGATGCCGGGTAAAGTAGCCCCCGGTGATGAAGCGGGCCAGCGTCTGCTGCTCAAAGCGGCTCACGGTGCCGGAGTACAGCCGGTATTTGGCGTGCCAGGCGGGCAGCAGATGTTCCGGCAGCACCATGTAGGCAATGCGGATGCCAGGCGCAAGGCTGCGGGAGCAGGTGGACAGGTACACCACCGGGCCGTCGGCCCCGGCCATGCCCTGCAGGCTGGGCAGGGGGCGGGTGTCAAAGCGGAACTCGGAGTCGTAGTCATCCTCGATGATGTAGCGCTGGCCGGGGCGGCGGGCGGCCCAGTGCAGCAGCTCGGCCCGGCGGCCGGCCGGCATGGTGACCCCGGTGGGGAACTGGTGGCTGGGGGTAACGTAACACACGGCGGCCCCGGAGCGGTCCAGTGCATCCAGCGAAAGGCCGCCCTCATCCACGGGCAGGCAGCAGCAGCGCATGCCGGTGTTTTCCAGCACCTGCAAAGCGCGGGGGTAGCCGGGGGTCTCCACGGCGGCGGTGCCGTGCAGCAGCGGGGCCAGCAGGCCCAGCAGATATTCCAGACCGGCACCCACCACCACCTGATGGGCACCGCACTGCACGCCGCGGTATTCGGCCAGATAATCCGCCAGCGCCTGCCGCAGGGCAAGGTCACCCTGGGCGTCGCCGTTGGTCAGCAGCTCCGGGGAGGAGTACAGCAGTTCCTTCTGCAGCCGCGCCCAGGTGCGGAAGGGAAACAGCCCCGGGTCCACGCCCCGGGTGGACAGGTCGTACCGCACCGGCGGTTCCGGCGCGGCGGGCTCCGGCACGGCCGGGGTGGGCGACGGGCCCCGTGCATCCGCCCCGACCTGCGGCAGCGCCAGATATTCCTGTACATAAAAGCCGCTGCGCTCCCGGGCGGCAAGGTAGCCCTCGGCAGCCAGCATCTGGTAGGCGGTGTCCACAGTGTTTACCGAGACAGACAGCTCGGCCGCCAGCCGCCGCTTGCCG
>ENA-OZHU01001706-OZHU01001706.1-human-gut-metagenome-genome-assembly--contig:-NODE-1706-length-11209-cov-5.042406_pt1 | contig 11209 bp, 6 predicted proteins | sample MGYA00244054_ERZ653700 | MGnify/ENA primary metagenome ERZ653700 (study PRJEB26926, sample SAMN06165279) | human gut metagenome | biome: ENVO:00009003; feature: ENVO:2100002; material: ENVO:00002003...
AGATTACTACGCGTCTCGTGGGCTCGGAGATGTGTATAAGAGACAGCAATAGCAGGCACAGCCACCGCTATCATAACTCCTGCGGCTATCATCACCGTTCCCAATGCAATATAACTATCTCCGCTCATAATTTCTCCTTAGCTCATAAGAAGCCTGTCTATCATTTGTCTATACTCGGCGTCGCTTTCGGAAAGCCCCGACTTTGGAAAAAGCTTATCCGCTTTCTTTGCATACTGCTTGATACTTCCCGACATTCCGTGAGAATAATAATAGTTTGCGGCTTCCGCATATATTCTGTAATCGTCAGTGAACTTTGAAAGCATTTTTTCAATAAGCGACTGAGCCTTTTTGTTATCCTCCAAGGCTTCATAGCATTTTAGCAGATTTATATAGTCAATGCTGTTTCCGCTGTTATCAGAAACAAGGCTTTCAAAGCAGGCACAAGCCTTTTGGCTGTATGCCTTATACTGGATCTTATACGCAGAGGCGGCAGAAGCATATGCCGCACCAAGTCTGCGCATATAAAGTGTATTTTTACTTATACTACAAAGCTTTTCAAGGCATGATATCTGCTTTTTTATCTTCCCCCCCTGCTCATAGGCTTTCGCCGCCGCAGTGAGAAAATCCTCGTTCTGCGCATAGGTGCTGTCTTTCAGCCTGCTGTCTGCAAGCTGTACCGCATCGCTGTATTTTTCGTAGCCTATGTAAAGCTCCATATGCAAAAGGTCCAGCTGGACTTTATCAAGGTCATACTTATCAGCCTTTTCAAAGGCTTTTTCAGCAGATTTCATGTTTCCTGAATTTATAAGTGCCGAAACATACGCAAGATAATATTCTGCAGCATTGTTCTCGGAATAGTCTGTTTTATCAAGTGCCTGCTTGCTGTAATATGCGGCGTTGTCATAGTCCTCCAAGCCTGCGTAGGATTCACTCACCACATACATTATCTCGGAGAGATACTCAGGGTTTCCGTCAAAATACTCTTTGTACTCAGCCTTGTTTATAAGGTCAAGACCGCTTTCTGAGCATTTTTCAAAGCTTTCCTCATTGTAAAGTGACAAGACCTGAGAATACTCCGACTTGAAATTCTCCGACTTTTTCACCGCTCCCCCATGTACGCAAAGCCACACTCCACCTGCAATAAGAAAAGTTCCTGTTACAACGGAGATAAGCCGCACAATGCTGAAAGTCTTATACTCTCTTGTATGCTTGCGGATATCCCTCACGGCTTTTAGGAGCTGTGCCGAGGAGCTGTATCTGTCATTAGGGTCAGGGCGCATGCACTTGTCTATTATCTCGTAGAAGTAATCTTCCGTGGGCATTATGGACGTGAGAGGCGGGTTTGAAACTGCGTCCTCCGCTGGCAAATGCCACGAAAACAGGTGATAGAACGTCGCCCCAAGGCTGAAAATATCCGTTCTTTCATCAACGGCATAGGCTCTGCCCTCCATTGCCGCATAAGCGGAGCTTATCTGCTCAGGAGAAGCATAGAATTTGCTGTAGCCCATAGCGTCGGTCACTCCGTCAAGGGAGATGTTGAAGTCTATAAGGCACACGTTGTTATCGGGGGTTATGATGATATTTGCAGGCTTTATGTCGCTGTGTATTATCTTCGGGTCATGGGAGTGGAGATAATCAAGCACCTCACAAAGCTGTGTAAACCACCTTTTGAGATTTTCAGAGTCGATATAAGTGCCTGAGTCGATATACTGATCCAGAGAATAGCCCTCTATAAAGTCGATAACAGTATAAACGTCCCCGTTATACACCAGAAAATCGTACACCGCAGGAAGATATGTATGGTGAAGATCTTTCAGCAAGTCGGCTTCACGCCTGACAACTGACGGATCGTAAACGCCCTTTTTTATCTTCTTCAAAACCACCTTTTTTTGCAGTGCGATATGATAAGCGAGATACACAACGCCGGTTCCGCCGCTACCTATTTCTTTTATTACCTCATACCGCCCGTCGATAACGGTATTCCCATACGGCATCATACCTCACCCCTATAAAATATAATGATTTAAGAAAAAGCAGTTCTCTAAAACAGAGATCTGCTTTTTCTCAGAATATTTTCAGATCGCCTCAAACATTTTTGCTGTTATTTCTTTTTGCGGATTATAATGATGATAACGCCTGCTACTGCCAGAAGTATCGCCGCAAGTATGCTATAGAACAAAGGCTTGTTGCTGTAAAGTCTGAGCAGCCAGTTTGCGTTCAGCCTGAACGAAAGCTCCTCAACGTCGCTCTTGTTACCGGCCTTATCCACTGCGGAGGCTTTTATGGTTATCTTATCGCCCTTTACAATGAACTTTGCGGTAACAGTTCCAGCGTCGTCCTCTGCCTCATAATTCGTAACAGCTTCGCCGTTCACCTGGATATCAAGAACGTCTGCAAGGTTGTCGGCATCGATATTAGCGTCCTCAACTGTAACTGTTATTTGCTTTGTTACTTCCTTATAAACTGCGTCCTTTTCTGCACCTGTAATAGTTACTTCAGGCTTTGTTGTGTCAACATAGAAGTCTATCTTAGGAGCTTCGTCGTTTGAAACGTGGGCGTCATCAGTGTTTGTAGAAGTGTTGTTTGCTTCGTCAACTGCCGTTACCTTTACGCTGTAAGAGCCATCCTTCTCAAAAACGGACTTGTTTATAGTAACTTCATACTCGCACCAGCCATCGTCAGACTCGCTTATGGTGCTGAAAGTATAATCAGTGCCGGCTTTAAGTGTGATATTAGTGCCGTTGTAAGTTACTGTAACAGTTGTGTTTTCATCGGATATCTTGTTTACGTTAATTATCTTTACCTTAACGTCCTCGCCCTTGCTGATATAGCTGTGGATAAGGTCTTTCATGCTGTCGTCGATAACAAAGCTTGAGCCATATCTGTTTACGGAGAACACCTTTGTGTCGCTGCTCTCGTTGCCTGCAAGGTCCTTTGAGCTTACCTCAATAGTGTAAAGTCCGTCCACGTCAGAAGTAGACTTGAACTCGTTGAAGCTTACTGTCATTGCGCCGTTCTTCACGTTTGATTTTGTGTTATCAAACTTGCTTGTAACGTCTGTCTTAGAGCCATCCTGACCTATCTTATAGATCTTGTATGACACGTTCTCAGGGTCGATATTTGTGTCGCTGAATGTAAACACAGGTGCTACCTTATCTTTATCATTATAGCCGTATGCTTTCTTATCCTTAATGCCTGATATCTCAACGCTTGGCTTTGTCTTATCCAAAACTATCTCGGACTGAGTTTTGTCAGCCGCTGCATTCACAGCCTTATCTGTCATGCCAACTCTGAATGAGTAGATATCCTCAGCTTTCAGCTTGAAGCTTACAGTGTGCTTATCGCCGTCGTCTTTCCAATCAGACTTTGGTATCTTCGGCAGTGTACCCTTTATGGAAGTGAACTTAACAAGGCTGCTGTCAAAGTTATGCTCGTTCACTGTTACGCTTACTGTAACGTCCTCGTTGAAATACTTGCTGTTGCTTGGGGACGGGCTGAGTTTTACCTCGCTTATAACAGGTTTTGTTTTGTCGATAGTGAACTTATTTGACTTATACTGTGAAGCTCTGTTTCCTGTCATATCTGTAAAGTCGATGCTCATGGTATAATCAGCGTCCTTGCCGAATGTAATCTTTGCAACGTGCTTAGTCTGGTCAGGAGTGCTTCCTGCGACAGTTGTGAATGAAGAAATAGTAGGGTTGCCTGAGGAAAGACCTGCTATAGTAGCCTTTACGTCAGCTTCATTGAAGTTTCTCTCTGTGATAGTAACAGTAGCCGTTCTGTCAGCCTTATAGTACTCGCTATCGCTGTAATTTCTGTTTCTGTTATTATTATCAAACGTTACCTCGATAGTAGGAGCAGTTTTGTCGATAGAGAACGTAACGTCCTTTGAGGACTTATTGCCTGCGTTATCCTCGATCGTAACAGTGAGCTTGATATCATTCTCGTTGTTGCCTACCTTGATAGTCTTTGAAAGCTCGGTATTGATATTTCCGTCGCTCTTATCTACTGACATATCGCCAACAGTTACAGTGTTTTCACCGTTTCTGTCCTTGATAGTATAAGAAACTGACTTTACGCCTGAATAGCTGTCTGATACGCTGAACTGAACGTCGATATCGTTGTTATAGAGGTTATTTCCGCTGGAGTCTTTCTTTGAAGTCTGCGGGAGTTTGATATTGATACTGCTTGTTTCGTTATGCTTGCTTGAATTTTCCACAACAACAAATCTGCTCTTAGTTTTTGCGCCCTCGTTTTTTACGTTATCGGTAGCAAAAGCCTTGATATGTCCCTTGAAGTTAGGTGAGATATCAAATGAGATACTTGCATTGTTGCCGCTTACGCTTACAGTTTCTTTTCTTATCTCCTTGCCATTCTCATCATACAAGCTGTATGTGATAGACTTCAAGCCGCTTATGCCGCTCTTATTGCCTGAGATATCAGATGCGTTTATCTCAACTCTGCGAGCAGAGTTGCCGAAAGCTTCCACAGCATACTTTCCACCGTTGTTTGAAACTTCCACGCCATTAACGGATATCTTATTGACAACAGGCGCAACTGTGTCAACATAAGCTTTGGCTTCTTCTGTGTCAGCTTTGTTTCCTGCAAGATCGACAGCGTTTGCGATGAAAACGATAGTTCCGTCAGATTCAAGGTCATCGACGTTGGAGGTGACAGAGTAGGTGCCGTCGTCCAAAGGACCATAAGCACTGTGTTTCTTGATTGTGGAAGTATTTTCAGCCTTTATACTGATTTCTGCAAGACCCGAAGCTGTCTTATTGTCTTCAACAAAGTCATGAAAGTCATAAAATTCCGCAGAGGCTGTGATATTAGGTGTGTTATACCAACGATTTGCCGTCAATTTCTGTACCACCCAGCAGGTTTATATTTTCAATTATTGGATTTACTTTATCAATAAGAACGTTGTCACTTATTTGCTTCTCTGTCAGAGAATTAAGAGTATATACCGCCGTGGAGTTATTTGAAGCCTTATCGGTCACAACAAAACGCAGGTTGTCATGCTTTACATTTTCTGCAAATATCGTGCTTGGTATCTTAAATACATAATCGCCCTTCTCGGTTTCTGTAACTACTTGATATACATTATTATTTTCTTTATTTTCAGTTTTCAACGTTACACTTGCTACACCTGAGAATGAGCCGTCAATATCGTTTTCAGGGTCTTCGACCTCGCTGGCAGGGAGTTTTACAAATATATCATCATTGCATATGATACACCATGCAAGGCTGACGATATTGTCGATCTCGTTGTCTTTCTCGTCAACAATTTTTAATGGTTTGCCCTTAATGATAGGTGCTTTTTTGTCTATTCGTACCCAAGTTTTTACTTGGCTTACATTTCCTGCAGTATTCTTAACAAAGAAAGTATGATTACCATTCTGCTCTTCTTTGAATGTATAGCTGTATACGCCATTCTCACAATCGATAACATTTTCTACGTTATCAACATACACCTTATCTGTTTTTGAGAAATTCTCGCCTTTATCTTTGACTTTGAATGTTACTGTAACATTACCATTTGTCCAATTTCCGCCTGAGTTATTTGTAAATTCGTCGATTTCAGGCTCACTTGTATCTATCTTGACCCAAGTTTCTTTTTTGGTCACATTTCCTGCATTATCGACCACATAGAATGTATGCTTCACGTTCTGCGGCTTATCTTTAGAAAATGTATAGCTATAAACGCCATTTTCTTCTCGTATAACATTTTTCTCATCATCAACATAGACTTTTGCTATACCTGAAACGTCGTCACTTGCCTCGATTTTAACTGTAACGTCTTTATTTGTCCATTCTTCACCAGAATAATTATCAAAGCTATCTATTTCAGGCGCTTCCTTATCGACCAATATTTCAAACTCCTGACCCTCAGAAACATTTCCTGCCTCGTCAACTGCATAGAAGTAATATGTACCTGATTTTTCAAACGTTTGCTTAAACTTGCCGTTTTCATCACGCTCTATTTTTTCCGCATCAGCAGTGACATTTGCAGGGTCAAGCTTATTATCTTTAGACCAATACACAGCCGAAAGCTTTGTGACAGCGGTCGCTGTGTTGCCGTTCCAAGCTACTTTCTCATCTGGAACTGATACTTCAACAGTTACATCACTGTTCGTCCAACTTTTCTGAATATATTCTATATCTTTGTTATCAACCTTTTTGGTAGCACTAAGCTTGATATCACTATCGTCGATAGGTGTTTTGTCTGCCTTGAACTCAAACTCCGAAACGTTGCCGACCTCATCAATGACGTTTACATAAAAGCTTTCATTGCCTGTGGGGAAAGAAAAGTCATATTTATTGCCCTCTACAGGCGTTACGATATCAACATCCACTTCATTGACAGTTATTAACTTTTCATTCTTTTCAACAGCTTCCTTAACAGCCGCCGCAAGCTCGTCGCCTGAGTCTTTAAGGCTTGCGTCTGAGGTGACAATAGCATACACTTTGCGCTCAGTTGTTGGCTTGAAGCCTGAAATTTTGTACTCGTCGCACTTATCATTTAAAGTGAAGCCGTCTATCCCGCACTTTGGCTTTCTTGTATCGAATGTTATTTTGTCTTTATATGCGTCGGACAAATTGCCTGCTCTGTCCTTTGCATATACCTTAACGTCGCTTATAATGCCCTCTTTAGCGTTAAGATTTTCAGCATTTGCAATAACGGCAAATCTATCACCGCTCTTTTCCACTGCCAAAGTTTTCATAGTTTCTTTATCATTTTTAAGCACAAAACTGCCACGATCAGTTTCGTCTATTCCGGACATATCGTCAGAAGCATCTACTTCAAGCACGATATAATTTCTAGCTATTACCATACCCGAAAGACTAGGCATAGGAAGCTTCAACTGATTAGCTATACTTACGCCGTCCTTGTAGGAAATGTTGGTGTAATTTACTTTACTACTGATACTAGGCTTTGTCTTGTCTATCTGTACCTTTGTACTCTTGACCTCAGACTTGTTGCCGGCCTTGTCTACAGCATAGAATGTATGCTCTTTGTTCTGCTGGTCAGAATAAGCAACACTGTATTCACCGTTATTAGCTTTTATCTCTTTGCCGTCTGCATACACTTTTGATACGTCTGAAAGTTTGTCAGTTGCAGTAATATTTACAGTGACATCTTTATTTGTCCACTTTTTGTCGTGATCGTTATTCAATGTTATTTCAGGCGCACTTGTGTCTATCTTTACATTAACTGTTTTCTCGATACTGTTTCCTGCATTGTCCTTTACCAATACAGTGTGTTCCTTATCTTGTTCTTCTGTAAATGTGCAGTTGTATTTTCCGTTAACGGCTTTTATCTCCTTGCCATCAACATAAACGCCTGCTACACCTGAAAGTACGTCATTTACATAGAACGAAACTTTGACATTTTTATTTGTCCAATTGCCGTTAGAATCATTCTTGAAATCTGCTATTTCAGGCTCCGACTTATCTATCTTGACATTAGTCTTGCCCACTTCTGTGACATTGCCCTCTTTGTCAACAACATAAAATGTGTGTTCCTTGTCCTGCTCATTGTCGAAATCAAAGCTGAACTTTCCGTCCTCGCTTGTCTTTCTGTTTGCTTCGATATCCTCGTCAAAATAGGAATAGTCTACTTCCTCGATATTTTTCGTTACAGAAAACGACACGCTGACCTTTCCGTTTGTCCAGTTGCCCTCACTGCTGTTATGGAAATCTTTGATATCAAAACCCTCGTCAGGTGTTTCCTCGCCACTGTTATCACCGCTTTTGTCGCTGTCGCCGCTAACTCCGCCTTCACCGCTGTTATCGGTGTTTGTATCTTCCGTTGCAGCCGTTGAACTGCTTACTGCTGCAATAGCGTCAAGAGGTAAAACTAAGCTTGAAAACGTCAGTGCGATTGCAACTATGGTCGCTGAAAGACGTTTCATCAAATTGTTGATTTTCATATTGATCCTCTCCTTATACTCCTTTTAGGATATTACTTCCTGCGTATGTATCTCCATAATTTTTTTTACGATAACGAATTTGCCCTTACTTTCGTCAGCACCGTTGTTAAGCATATTGGTCATGCCCTGCTCGGCATTTGCCGGGGCTGAGTTTTCCGACAATACAGATGTTTCAGGCATAAGAACTGAAGTTTCGCTTGCACCCTGGTTTTCAACAGGCTGAGTATTAACGTTCACAAGCTCTGACGAACTTCCAAATATCCCCGTCATGCCTGTGCCAGCGTTGTTCAGTCTGCCTGTTTCTGCATTTATGGCTCTCATTTGCTCGATAGTCTTTCGCTGAGCCTTGCCTGTCTTTATCATGTATATCTGTGGGATCTTGAAAAGGAAGAAAAACAGCACTGCAAGCACGAAAAACAATATCGCTGCAACAATAGCCACTTTCATGAATGTGCCAAGAATAGATATCAATTGAAGATTACTCATTTGAATCGCCCTCCTTGTCAACATTCTGTTCTGTAGTGTTTTTTTCATTGAGCTTACGCTTTTCCTGTGTTTCCATTGAAACACGCACCGATTCTCTTGCCTGCTCCAACAGTGAAGCTTCTCCGCCTGTTCCTGTTATCTCATCATATTTTATCATAACGTCAGAGGCTTCGTTATAATTTGAAAGCTCTCTTTTCAGATCATCCTGAGAAACATAGCTTTCGATATTGTCTATCACCTTGTTAAGCTCCTCTGCCGAAACGTTCGCCTTGTTTATGAAAGGACCCGACTTTGAAATTATCTCACTGAGAGTGTAATGATAAATAGATATCTGTATCTTAGCCGTGGTGTTTCCGTCCCTTGCAGAACGCACAAGGTCTTTGATATTGTACCAGTAGTCAGGATAGCTCATTTTCTCTGAGCCATCGTCTGCCATTTTCCCAAGGTTTGAAAGGTTTTCAGCCATGGTGGACAGGGTTTCTGCTCTCTTGCTGTCATCATCATCAAGCTCCCCTGTGCTGAGTGCGCTGTCATACCATTTCTTTGACTTTCTTCTTCCTGCAAGCTCTACATCTCCGTTATCATCTTCGCTGTCACGACTGCCGTAGGAGAAGTAGCAATCGTTTCCAAGTGTCAAAGCTATCTTCGCATAGTCGCTTGGATTTTCGCTGAGCAGGATATCGCCGTTCGTTCTGCTGGTGTCGTTCTCGTTAGGGCTTTCGAGGATTTCGCTTACCAAAAACTTATACTCGTCCTCGCTAAAGCCTGCTCCGCCGTCTGAATCCTCGTCAAGGAAAAGCTCCAGCAGTGCCGAATAAGCTTCGCTCTTTTCAGGCTTTAGCTGGATAGCATTTTTGTAATTCTCAACCTTTTCCTCATAATCTGCGGCGTCATTATTCGCAAGCTTCATATATGAATCATATGTATCAGCGGAAACTGAGTTCATTGCAAATGCAAGTCCGCCTGATGACACGCCCATGACTATAGACAAGATACAAGAGGACAAAAAAAGCTTCCATTTGAAATTATATTTTCTCTGATTTTCGATATCAAGGTCACGATAATGCTCAAGGTCATAATAGAGCTCTGCACATGACTGATATCTGTTCGCTGGGTCTTTCTGTGTGCATTTGAGTATAATCTGCTCCAGACCTGATGATAGCATTGGATTCCAATATCTTATTGGATACATCTCATAAGGCGGGTGGCTTGGATTGTGACCTGTCACAAGATGATACATTGTTGCTCCGAGGCAGTATATATCAGTTCTAGCGTCGGTCTGTCCGTGTCCACCGTACTGCTCAGGAGCGGCATAGCCCTGTGTGCCCAAACATTTTGTGTCCTCAATGCTTGTGGATTTATATTCCCTTGCCGTACCAAAGTCTATAAGAACTACCGAGCCGTCAGGTTTGAGCATAACGTTTGACGGCTTCATGTCTCTGTAAATAATAGGAGGAGTTCTGGAGTGAAGATATCCTAACACGTCGCAAAGCTGCTTCGACCAGTTTATAACGTTCTCCTGAGACTGTGCGCCTGTAGCTTCGATAGCCTTGTCGAGAGCGTTTCCCTCCACATAATCCATAACAATAAGAAAAGAGCCGTCGCCATCGATAACGTCGATAATGCTAGGCAGATTAGGGTGGTTGAATCTTTTTAGCATATCCACCTCTGCTATCAAGCCCTGCTTTACAACGTCATAATCCTGAACGCCGTCTTTTCTGACTTCTTTTATCGCCCACTGCTTATTGGCACGTTCATTTCTGGCAAGGTAAACACAGCTCATACCGCCCTGTCCGATCTTCGACAGTATCCTGTATTTTCCGTCTACCAAAGCTCCTACTTCCAACATATGCTTTCCCCATTGCACACCCTAGGGCGCACAAGGTTTCCTCCCTTCAAATTTTCCTGCTTACTCTGTTTTTATAAGAACAGAAGTGATATTGTCTACTTCCAAACGAGCCTTGTTAAGCTCGGTGAGCTTTCTCAGACCGTCTCTGATGACCGCTTCATCTGTCATCATAGGAGGATAAAGGGCATTATATATCTCCTCAGGAGAGATTATATGCCTGAAACCGTCTGAACAAAGCAAAAATTCCTGACCTGCAATAAGCTGTCCCTCATAAAAATCAGGTTCAACGATATCGCTTGCGCCTATGCACTGTAGCAGAACGTTTCTTTGCGGGTCTACCATGGCTTCCTCGTATGTCATTCTGCCAAGGTCCATTTCACGCTGTATGTATGTCTGATCCTTTGTTATCTGATAAAGCCTTTCGGTTATGACATATGCTCTTGAATCGCCAACGTTGCTTACAAAATATCTGTTTCCGCACAAAAGCAGCACGCAGGCTGTTGTTCCAAGGCTTACCCCACAGCTTCTTCCATACATCATTATCTTGCGGCTCATTGAAATAAGCAGGTCATTCAAAGCTTGCCTCACGCTGTTTGAATCGCACCCCGAATAATACAAAGACGGAAAAGAATTCTGAAACCAATCGGCGAGCGATCTTACAAGCGCTCCGCTTGCGACCTCGCCCTTGGCAAGTCCTCCCATTCCGTCACATATACAAGCAATCATTATATTGTCATTTTCAGTCTGAGCCTCGATAACAAGTGCAGAGTCCTGATTGGTCTTCTTTTTTATACCTATGTCGGTGTATACTGATGAGATAAACCTCATATTTCCGCTGCCTGCAGAATATCCGAAAGCAGCTCGCCTCCTTTATTTTTCATTTTTTGTTTTTTTGCAAAATATATCTGAAAACCTGCATTTTTTAATACAGACTTTCAGA
>ENA-OZHU01001731-OZHU01001731.1-human-gut-metagenome-genome-assembly--contig:-NODE-1731-length-11117-cov-9.130899_pt1 | contig 11117 bp, 9 predicted proteins | sample MGYA00244054_ERZ653700 | MGnify/ENA primary metagenome ERZ653700 (study PRJEB26926, sample SAMN06165279) | human gut metagenome | biome: ENVO:00009003; feature: ENVO:2100002; material: ENVO:00002003...
GTACGGCGTCATAGTTTGCATAAAGGCTGGCGTCCTTCTTCTGGGCGGCAGCGGCGGCGTTGTCCACAGCGGTGTAGTCTGCCAGGATATTTCGGGAATCCCAGGCAAACGTAGGGTGGGAGATACCGGCGACCCATTGCACACCGTTCGCGGCGTTCTGCAGGCTGGTGAGGATATCGGAAGAGGTGAAGTCGGAGACGGCGGAGCCTTGAGAGTCTGCGGTTATGTTGCCATTAGAGACGTATTCGAGCGGAGAGGGGTCATAGTTGTTTCCGCCAGACGGCCAGAGGTTGTTCGTTACCGTGCAAGTATCGGGGTCAATGAGGTAGCCAATCCAGCAGGTATTTCCGTTTGAATCGGCGCCCATGTCAGGGGTAGTAACAAGGCAGTTGAAAATTGTGGTACTATTGTTGGCAGGCGTGGAAAAGTCACCAGTAAAGCCAATGATTCCAGCCGCAGAGGCCTGTACAGAGTTGACAACGATTTTTCCGTCAAACCAGCAATCACTGATTATAAGATTGCTGTCAAGTTGTGCGCCTACAATGCCGCCTAGTGTGTCCAATATTGTGGCCGCTATATTGGGGTCCGTATAGTAGTTATCAATGTTTGTATAGTTTCCGGTAATGGTAGCGGTAGAATAACATCCGGAAATTGTGCAGTCCCTCAGAGTGACACCAACAAGACCTCCGAGGCTTTGTTCCATTTTTGAGCCGCCTGTTATAGAACCAGAGGTCCAACAATTTGTGATTTTGGAACCGCACATCCAATCAACTAAGATGCCCTTGCCAGCAATACTATTATCATGTGGGTCCATCCAAATGTCGGCGTTATCGATACCGAGGTTTTTGACTTCGCCATTATAAATATTAGCGAATAATGCACTGCATTCTAAGGCATTTGGTGTACCAAAGTCATCGTCCTTAATAACAGAATCATGCGAATATAGATTTGAAATCACATGACCATTGCCATCGAACGTGCCGCAAAAACTATACTCTGGCCGGGTTCCACCAGAGCCGCTGCCAATGGAAATCCATTCATGGCCCGACAAATCCAAATCATTCTCCAAGACAAAGGACTTGCCATTAAAATTGGTTGTTCCAGGGGCGGTGTTCACTAACTGGGCCAACCCCGCCAACTGTTCCGCGGTAGTGATGTGGTACTCCGTATCCGACTCGTGCCCAACATACCAGCTGGTGTCGGCAGTGCCGTCCCAGGTGTCAGGGGCAGCATCCTCCGCGAACGCCGCCATGGGCAGCAGCGTCAGGCAGAGCGCAAGCGCAGCTAACAGGCTTGCAATGCGTTTCTTCATTTTGTGATTCCTCCTTTATGTTGTGGACAGAAACTTATGCACCTTGCACATATTGATATCAATTTTACTCCGGGGGGGGGGCAACTTGTCAATCAGAAAAACGCCGCGCAGGGCAATATTTTTGCCGCAAATCTGTGTATGCAAAAAAAGACACGCCACAAAGCGCGCGGTAAGGCTTGCGTGGCGTGTCGAAATATGATATTCATATGCCGCTTCGGCGGCAAACCGCTGCACAGGGCCAGCGCAAACAGCAGCGTGACGTTCATGCTGTCGCCGGTCTGGGGGATGGTCACAGGGGGCTGCGGCGTCGGCATCATCAAGGATGACAAGTTAAAGTGGTAACCGTAGAAACATGAATTTGTTTAAACGCCTGGTTTCGCTGCTGGTAGCTCATTTTTGTCTGCGTAAAAGGGATAGCCGGAATATAGATTACTCTTCTGCCAACTCCACCACCAATTTGGCTTCGGTGGCGGCGATGGCAAGTTGAAGCTTATTCTCTAAGTTCGTCTTTTGCAGCATATTGATGACATGGTACTTCACGGTGGATGGCTCGATGCCGAGTTCCTTTGCGATCTCGTTATAGGACAGCCCGCGCACAAGACAGCGCAAGACCTTCATCTCGCCTTTGGTGAACTCTGCGCTCATGGCGGTGCCGATCTCCACACTGGGCGGTGCATCGGGAAAGATATGCTCCCCCGCCATCGTGCGGCGCACGACCTGCATCAGGGTCCCTTCATCACCGTCCTTATACCACAGGCTGTCTGCGCCCACGGCTTTTGCGCGTGCCAAGACCTGTGTGTCAATAAGCGAGGTCGCCACCACGATCTTGATTTCCGGGTGCGCTTTTCGTATCTTTTTGGCGGCGGCCAGACCGTTTTCGCGGTGTTCGGTCTGCACATCCATCAGCACAAGGTCGATGTCCTCGGTATCGCACAGGATTGGAGCCTCTGCAGCGCCGGGGATAGACACAGCAAGCTGATACCCATCCTCGTTCTGAATATAGCTTTCAAGCAGGCTCCGGACCAGCTTTTGGTCCTCAACGATCATAACGCGTATCATAAGTGCTCTCCTTATCGGGCAGGGTGACTTCCAGAACAAATACAGGCAGGGAATGTACGGTTACTGTACCCCCTGCTTTTTCAATACGGCGGCGGAGCGAGGAAAGCCCGCCGCCTTCCTTTATCTTCGCCTTGGGCGGCGCGCCGTTGTTCGTGATGCAAAGGTGCCATTCCTGCGGCCGATGCTCGGAGTCGGCGTACAATTCCGTGGCGCCCGCATGCCGCACAGCGTTGGAGGTACACTCCCGCAGGATCAGTGCGTAGAGCTCGCGGGTGGCGCGTGCCGCAGGGTATGCACCGCGCAGCTGTACGGCTGCGCCCAGAACAGCCGCCCGCCTTTGCATATAGCTCAGCGGGTCCTCAGCAGCATTCTCCTGCCGGGTGCGGCATAGCAGGGAAATGGAACTTTCCCACTTCGAAGCTTCGTTCTTGATCCGGGCAAGATCATGTTCATGCCGCAGTGCGCGCCGTGCGGCAAGCAGGGTATGGCCGATGTCGTCATGCACGCGCATCTTCATTTTCAGGATTTCTTCCTCCCGCACAATGTCGGGCATATTGTCATATAAGCGCTTTGCGCGGCGGTTCGCATCGGCAAGGCGCTCGTTTTCCTGCTGCAGTGCAGCATGCAATGCAGCCAGCTGGGTGACATCGGTGGCCATCACCTCGGTGTACGGTATGCCGTATTTGTCCTGAACAGGGCGCACCGTGAAATGATATACCGTTCTGTCCGGGAATTCATAGATGCGGGCGGCCTCATCGCGCAGCCGCACACCGCCGCCGGGACTGTGCAGCGCCTGCTCCAGGTCCGTAAGGGTCTGCAGATCCCGGCCGCAGAGGACTGCGGAGATTTCCTGCATCCTGTGATTGATCAGGCGCAGTAGGCCGTTGCGGTCAAAGTAGCAAATGGCCGCCGGCAGCGTGTCAAAGCCTTCCTTGACGGCGTTGCGGGAGATTCGGGGAATCATAGGCCGCCTCCTTCTGCCGGAAACATCGTGAAATACAAAAGCCCGTCATCATCCCGTTCAAGCTGCATCTGCGGCAGGCCGGGCAGCGCAGCGGGCGTGTCGGTGCATTGAACGCTGCAGCGCAGCCCCCAGCCCTGCGCCGTATGCTCGGCGCAGAAAAGGATCTCCTGCAATCCCGGCAGGGTCGCTTCTATGATGGCTTCAAAGGCGTCATAGATCGCCACGGCGGACGCGGGGGAAATCTTTGCTGTGTCGGCAATCTGCACGGCGCAGCGTATATCACTCAGGCGCAGGCTCTCGGCCGATTCAAACAGGCTCAGCCGCAGCTCCGTGGTGTCGATGTCCTCCGCCTTGTCGCAGACAAAAACAAGGTTGCTGCGCCGCTTGATATAGGTCCCCAAAATGACGATGTGCTTCAGCAGCCGGCGGGCGGTATCGACATCGTCTGTGGTCTTGAGCGCGATCAGATATTCCTGTATCCGTGCCAGCTGGCGGGCTGTGACGGTCTCGATTTTGTCATACAGCCGGTTCTGCTCGCTCAGCTGCAGCCATTGTGCCTTCTGGGCTGTTTCCGCCTGTATGATGTCCCCGATGTCATGCAATTCCTCCTGAGTAAGGCGCAGCTCCTCCAGCAGTGCCACCAATTCGGTGATGTCCTCCTGCCAGAAAACATACCCTTTCCGGATCGGGTGGCCGTGAAGCTGGGTCGTGGCATCCAGCTGGACACTGCCGGTGAGCGCCTGACGCAGCTGCTCCTCGCGGAGCGGCGCTGCCTGCATGGAGCATTGCACAGGCACAAACGCCCGGTCCGTGATCAGCCCCTTGGCCATGGATACCTCAAACAGCGTGGCATATCCCATATTGGATTGGATCAGCCCGCACCGGATGCACGCCTCAAAGGTCGCTGTAAAGGTCAGGCATTGCACCACGGTCATATCACCGGCGATAGCGTGCATCCACGGCACATTCAAAATATGCTTGTACAGTAAAGCATAGAGCGTGGCAAAAAAAATCGGCACAAGCGGCAGCCAGAGGATGCGCTTTGTATGCGGAATACGGCAGCGCCGTACAAGGTACACCACCGTGAACACGGCACAGGAAAATATCCACAGCAGACAGAGGTAATATACGAACCGATAGGTGTAATCGGGGCTGCCCAGTACCTCCTGCCCGGGTGGGAACGCAAACACAAGCTGATGACAGTCGTTTGTCAGCACCAGGCTGAACAGTACCACAGGGAATACAAAAATCACGTACCGGTACTTGTACAGCGGGGCGGACTGCCCCCGATCCAAAAAGAAAAGCGTATAAAGTGCAAGGGTCGGGATCAGCAGCATCGGGATATAGTACGCATACCACAATCGCCGCAGCATCTCCGGTGTCTGGGCAAAGTCATAGCGGATCAGGCGGATATCCAGCCAGAACAGCATCAGGGCGGCGGCGCCCAGCAGGCAGCGGCGGGTCTGTGCGTGCAGGATACGCCACCAGACCGATACCGCCCAGGAAAAGATCAGAATATTATACAGCACCGTGCGCCAAAAGCCGGAATACGGCATATAAAATGCCCGCATCAGGACAGCGCAGAGGATCACCCCTGCAACCGCAGCGGCTAAACACAGATTCCCAAGCCGTACCTTTGTCATAGCGCCTGTCCTTTCCAAAGGGGAGATCACCCGTCAGTTTCTTTCCAGTATCATTATGACGTAATCTGCACTTTTTTGCAATAGTACTGAAAAAAGCAGAAAAAAGTCCAAAAAACTATCCAAATGGTGGGGGCAGAAATCGTCCGATTCCTGTATGATGAAATTGACAAATCGTATTCTTTGCAGGGAAGGAGGGCTGCGCCGTGCGGAGGATCGTTTTGGATGCGCAATACTCTGTGATGACGAGCGCATTGACAATGGCACTGAAACAGGGCAGGCCGGACTTCCAGGTGCAAAACGCTGGTCCTAAGGCAAAGGATATTGTAAAGATATGCCGTTCCTGCAGGGCGGATGTCCTGCTGCTGGAGGTCTGCCCACATCCGCCGCGCACCCTGCAGGACAGACTGCTGCTGGCAAACGACCTGCGGGATGTATGCCCGCACTGCAAAACGGTACTGCTTGTGGATGAGGCCGAATATCCCGAACTGGCCACCGCCGTGTGCCTGGCAAAAAAAGATCGCATTGTCGATGATTTCGTCTACGCTTCCGTCTCGCCTGCCTATCTGAGCGCTATGATGGACACTTTATGACCAAAAGGAGGACAGCTATGAAAAAAGTACAACGAACGCTCGCTGCCGCATTGGCAGCCATGATGCTTATGGCTTTGGCCGGTTGCTCCAAGGGGGACGTAACCAAAGAGGTCAATTCCGGCTTATCCGACCTGAAAGCGCAGGCCGCTGAACCCGCCGTTGAACCCCAGACGGAGACCCCGGCAGAGCCCAAGACCGACGCGGCATCCGAACCTGCATCGGAGCCTGCTGCAGAGCCGGAGCCGGAAGCCACCGCCGAACCGGCCCCCGCTTCCGCTCCCGCGGACAATCCCGATTATCCATCGGCTGCCGGCCTGAACACCCAGACCCTGGAGGCATTCGGCACGGACTTTACGCTGGTGCTCAACGTGACCTGCCCCGACCAGGGCTGGTACAAGTCCGCCTCGACCAGTTTCGGGGATCTCAAGCTGTTCCCGACCGATGACCCCAGCCATATCTTCTCCGGCGACCCGCGCATAACCTTTGAACTGAAAAGCGGTCTGGACAAGATCAACTACTATTACGACAGCTTTGAAAACGTGGAGGAGCTTGCCACGCGCACCATCGGCGGCGTGGAGATGGCCGGACGCACCTACAAAAACGTAGGTATGTGGTGGACGGAATACTACGGCGAGATGCCCACCGGCGGCTGGCTGGCCATCAAGATCTCCGGCGTAGACATCGACCCCGGCACCGAGGGCGACACCATTCTGAACAGCGTCACCTTTGGCTAAGCACAGGCAGGTTACTGCACTCTCAACCGAAAGGCGGGTGAACCAACCATGAAAAGACGCTGTGCCGTACTATTGGCGGCGGCGATGCTGCTGTCTGCGGTAGGCTGCGCACAGGACAGCAAACAGCCCGAACCGACCGAATCGACCGAACCGGCCGCAAGTGCTGTGAGCGAGACCTCCGCTGAAAATGTGGAAGCTACGGAGGAGACCCCGCAAAAGCCGCAGCCATCCCGCAGGTTTGATGATTCCCGCATCGCGACTCTGTATGATGTGGAATTCAGCTACACCGACCCCAACGGCAACAAGGACACCTATTTTTACGAGGTTCCGCAGATCGATGATGATACCGAGGGCGCAAAGAACATCAACGAAATGATCGGCTACCGCTTCGGCTATCTGGTAGAGCGCGCCGAGGATGCCCGCTCCCGCAATGATTTTATCGACACAAACTACATCATCTGGATAAGCACCTGGACCGGCCCGGTATTGAGCCTGCAGATCACAAGCGTTGACACAATGTACAACCGCGATGTGGGCGCCTACCATTACAACTTTGAAACGGGCAAGGAGCTTTCCAACACCGAAATGCTCGAATACCTTGGCTACACCGACAACGACCTGACCTTAAAAGCAGTGCAGCGCGCCGTGGCCCAGCATTTCGATACCTACTACGGCAGCGATGACCCCACCTACGCATCCGAGCTTTGCAAGATGCGCGCACAGAGCCTGAACGGGCTGAGCGATGTATTTACCTACTTTGCCGTCTACCCCTACTACACAGGCGGTCTTATCGTCACCGTGCCGATGTACACCCCTGCCGGGGCCGGCATGATGTGGACGGACATAGATGTTTACCCCGACAAGCGGCAGGCCAGCGGCCAGATCCTGCACGGGCAGGATGAATGGTTTACCTGCGATGTGGCTGCCACAGGCGAGGTGACGGTACGCGCCCTGACCGACTATGTTACCCCTGACGGCGCTATGACCTATCAGACCATGAAGGAATGGTATGAGTTGGGCGACAAGACCGAGTTTGCGGTCAGCGGCTGCTACGGCAACTATATAAAGATGCTGATGACCAGCATCGGGCAGGACTACGCCCCCTATGTTTTCCTTCTGACCGAGAACGGCAATGTCGAATACATTGATGTCATCAGCGGCGCACAGTGCGGCACCATGGTCAATGGCGGTCCGCTCTTCGGCATCAACGGAATTGTCCGGTTTGAGACCGGCACGGCCTACGATGCGGAGTACGGCGCCGAGTACACGACCGTGTACGGCGTTTCCCGCGATAATGAAAAATTCAACCTGATGGAGGCTGTCTGGAACACCGCCCCGCTGAGCATTCCGAGCATGGTCGGCTCCTTTGTGAGTGAGGATACCGGCACCTGGTTTGAAATCTGCGAGGATCAGCCGAACTTCTATACCGGCGAATACACCAACGGCCAGAGGATTCCGGCCACATGGGACAGCAGCATCTCCTACCTTGGTATGGATGACCGCGGCTGGATCTGCTCTGTTTCGCTGTTCCGTATGGATTCAGGGCGTACACAGCGCGAAACGCTGGCTATGATGCCCGATGATTACGGCGGCGTCAGTGTAATGCACATCGGCGGGGAATCCCTTCTGAACCTGCCGCAGCAGGAATCTGTATGGTTTGAAATGACACAGGAATAAGCAAGGTTCTAAGGCAACACCGCACAATTCCCGCCTAGCGGCTTAAGCACCGCTTCGGCGGCTGCGGCACGGCATCTGCGTTGCCAAAATGCTCGATAATGTCGGGTTGCGGTACCCGCATCGTGCTTCGGGGGCAAAAGCCCCTCGCACTCTGCGACCGCTGCCCCTGCTTCGGTTCGCTGTTTCCGCCACTGGCGGCGCTCACCTTTGCAGCATCCAGTATTATCTGCGCTTTTGGCTTAGCAGCTGCCGCACCTCGCTCGCCGTATCGGCACTTAGAATTATGCGGTATTGCGCTAAAATATTACTTTATAAAAGGAGGCAGACACTATGGCAACATGTACGCAATGTGGTGCCGAGTTAAAGCCCGGTACTAAATTCTGCGAGAATTGCGGTGCAAAAGTATCCGTACCGCCGCCCCCACAGCCTGTACAGACGCCCCCGCAGCCGCAGGCAAGCGGCGGCAATCCCTATGCAGGCGGCGCACCTGCCGCCCCGCAGCCCCAGACGAACGCAGCAAATCCTTACGCAGGCAATGCGCCCGGCACACCGGCGCAGACCGGCGCAGGCGCACCGCTTTACGCCAGAAACACACTGCCGGATGCTCCCCATGCTGTCACGCCGCCGCCACCCGGCGGCACGGGCGGCAACCCTTACGGCAATGTGGCCCCCGGCGGCAAGCCCAAGCGCCCCCGCGCACCAATGACCCCCAAGCGGATGATCCTGATCGCCATCCCGGTGATATTCCTGCTTATGATCATCGTAACAATGATCAGCGGCTCCATCCGCACCGGCAAGCCGAACGCCAGTGACCCGAATCAGGGCACCTGGGAAGCAGCCTACGCCGAGGTTGGTGGCTCCGTGACGCAGGTCGAGGATGCCTTCGGCAGCGGGTTCCTGATGGACCTGAATGACAAGGGCAAGTGCGTTGTAACGGTGGACGGCACCAAGTCCTATGGCAAGTGGACGCTGAACGGCGGGGTCTTCCAGCTGGATTGCGGCGGCCTGAGCTGCACCGGCACCCTGCAAGACGAAATCCTGACCCTGAACGATGTGCAGGGACAGGGCGTGACGCTCTACTTCGTCAAGTCTGGCAGCACCATGCAGCAGCCTCTGGACGGTGACAACATGACCCAGGGCACCACCGCAGGCAGCGATACCGATGTGGGCATCTATGTGCTGGAATCCGCCTCCGACAGCGAGTACACCCTCTCCAAGGAGGAGCTTGCCCTCGTCGATATGGAGGACTTCTACATTGAACTGCGTGCGGACGGCACCGGCGAAACCTACATGGAGGATTTTGTCACCTTCCAATGGAAGGACGGCAGCTTCTACGCGCTGACCGACCCCGATACCCCGGCCATGACCTACACCCGCGAGGGTGACCTGCTGACCATTGAGTTTGACGGTATGACCATGGTCTTTAAGCGCAGCGACACCAAGCCCGAAATTGACCCCGCTTTGCTGGACGGCGGCGATGACGAATATGACGGCGACGGCTTAATCGACGGCACCGACGGCCCGGATGAGCCTGACCCGCCCTACACCTACGACGACGGCAACACCTACGCTGATTTGGGCAACACCAACTGGTACGGCTGGTTCCGGATGGAAAACTACAAGAATGTACCGAACCGCGACTACTTTGACACCGACACCTACGATTGCTGGGGCTACATCGGTGAGAGCGAGGACGGCAGCCACTACTTTGAGGTTTACCGTGACGGTATGCCCGATGACCCGGTCATCACGATGTGGGTCAATGTCTATGATGACCATATCGAGCCTATCCTGGACGGCTACGACTGGGTGCTTGACCAGAACATAACCGAGAGCGATGCGTATAAGTTCAACCTGTACCCGTATAACGACAGCATCTCGCTGTTCATGTATGACTACGAGGGCGAGGACGGTACGGCCTGTGCGGTCAGCTTCTACATGAGGCTGGATGGCACCGAGTGGAACGAGGAGCTCGAAGAGCTGCCGCCCCGCTATGAGGAGTACAAGGCCGCCTTGGCCAACAAATAACGAACTGATTTATCTGTACAAAATGGGGCGGGCCCTGCCCGCCCCTGATATAGGAGGATCATTATGGGACTTATCAGAGCTGCAATGGGCGCTGCTGGCGGCGTTATGGCCGACCAGTGGAAGGAATACTTTTATTGTGAAGCCATGCCGGCTGACCTGTTGGCTACCCGCGGCTGGAAACGCCAGAGCGGACGCAGCGCCAACACCAAAGGCAATGACAACATTATCTCCAACGGCTCCATCGTGGCCGTTGCCGACGGCCAGTGTGCCATGATCGTGGAGCAGGGCAAGGTCGTGGATATGTGCGCCGAGCCGGGTGAGTACACCTATGATACCGGCAGCGCCCCCTCGCTCTTCAGCGGCGACCTGTCCGACTCGATCGGCGCAGTGTTCCAGAACATCGGCAAGCGCTTTACCTTCGGCGGCGAGGCCCCGATGGATCAGCGCATCTATTACTTCAACACCAAGGAGCTGGTGGGCAACAAATACGGCACGCCCAGCCCGGTGCCCTTCCGCGTGGTGGATCAGCGCGCCGGCATCGACATCGACATTGCCATTCGCTGCTTCGGTGAGTACAGCTACCGCATCACCAACCCCATTTTGTTCTACACCAATGTCTGCGGCAATGTTGAGGAAGGCTACACCCGCGATGAAATCGACGGGCAGCTGAAATCCGAGCTGATGACCGCCCTGCAGCCCGCCTTTGCCAAGATCAGCGATATGGGCATCCGCTATTCCGCACTGCCCGGCCATACGATGGAGCTTGCCGAGGCCCTCAACGATGTGCTCTCCGCCAAGTGGGGCAAGCTGCGCGGCATTGAGATCGTATCCTTCGGTGTTTCCAGCGTGAAGGCCAGTGAGGAAGACGAGCAGATGCTCAAGGAAATGCAGCGCAACGCAGCCTTTATGGACCCGACCCGCGCCGCTGCGCATCTTGTCGGCGCACAGGCCAGCGCCATGCAGACCGCAGCCGGCAATCAGGGCGCAGGCCCCGCCATGGCCTTTATGGGCATGAATATGGCCGGTGCGGCGGGCGGTATGAACGCCCAGAACCTGTACCAGATCTGTCTCTTATACACATCTCCGAGCCCACGAGACGCGTAGTAATCT
>ENA-OZHU01001764-OZHU01001764.1-human-gut-metagenome-genome-assembly--contig:-NODE-1764-length-10959-cov-12.067590_pt1 | contig 10959 bp, 10 predicted proteins | sample MGYA00244054_ERZ653700 | MGnify/ENA primary metagenome ERZ653700 (study PRJEB26926, sample SAMN06165279) | human gut metagenome | biome: ENVO:00009003; feature: ENVO:2100002; material: ENVO:00002003...
TGATGTCATGGAGGTTTGCGTCAATTTTAAGGTTCAGGAGACTCCGGAGAGCATTTCCCGAATTATTGACGATTTTGTAAAAAACATCTAACAATTTTAAAATTCAAATGTTATGGCAGAAGAAATATTAAACCAAGGGCAACAAGAAAATGCGGAAAACTTGAATGAAAATGTAAGCGGACAGGCGAAAGAAATTATCTCCGCTGCATTGGAAGAGACTCAAAACAGAGAAACTTCTCCAGTTCTTAAAGCAGATTCAAACGTGACTGACAAATTCAAGGGGCTTCCCATGCGGGAACTTATTGCAGCTCCACTTATTGCAGCAGCCGAAGCACAACAGGAATTGGCAGCGACAGCATGGAATTTCTACAAGCAAATTGCTTTTGATGACGACGGTAAAACAGCTCGTGTATTGGAATTCGATATTAAAAGACCGATACAGCAGGATGGAGTAATGACAACAATGCCACAAAGTGTCAAGGCTCCGTTTATAGGATTGGTGCCTATTCCTTCTCTGCTTATAGACCGCGTGGATGTAGATTTCCAGATGGAGGTTACTGATACCTCAAATGTAAAAAGCACTATTAATGCCAAAGTAGAAACAAAAGTTTCCGGGAAGAGTTGGTTAATAAGCGCAGAAATCAGCGGCAAAGTAACGACCGCCCGTGAGAACACCCGCATGACCAACCAAACGGCAAAATACCAGATACATGTTTCGGCCAGCCAGCAACCACAGACCGAAGGTCTGTCAAAACTGATGGATATAATGGCTTCCTGTATCGAGCCTATAAATACAGAAAGCAGTAAATAGAGTATAAACATATAGAACGGGATGGATAAAGTCCCGTTCTTATAATTCATACAAAAATGCCGATATTACCGAGTTTAAGAATTAACCCTGTAGCGACTATCAATAGTTCAAATATTTTTGTGCTTCCTCAAGGATATGCATTTCCTGCAGGTCCAGTAACAATAACAGAAATTAGTTTGAGAAGAGGCTCTCTTTTCAGGTTAATACCAACACCACTTGGTACTGACTTCTATTTCCCATTCATACCAAATAATGTAGGTTCATGTGTTGTTAACCATCCATTCAATGGACAAATTGTCACTACACTGGCGTTAAGCGGATGTGCTATAGAAGTCCACTCTTTCCCAAGTCTCAATCGTTATGTCTTCTATCATGATAGTGATGGTAGAAATATGTATCGCATCCCGCCACAAATAGAGGGGCTCAAGTCTGTCGAATTCAATCCGGATCCTATTGGGATAACTATGGGCTTTATAAGACGGCAGCTCCAAATGTTCAATTCATATTTGTTTATTATAATAATGCCTGGCATGTAGGTGCTTTTGGCGTTTATACAAAATATGTTCATCCATCAGTAGATATCATAAAAACATTTACACCCAAAGGAGGTAAATACAGAGGCTTTTTTAAGATAGGTTTCGTTTGTTGCAGCTATAAAATGCAAAATGCAAGCACTACCCGTTATTTATGAATTTTGTTTGAATTGTGAATGGCAGCTTTATTGAGACATGACATACGCAACATTATTTTATGGCAGTCATCGGCAGCATGGCTGCCATTTTAGCAAACGCTTGATTTAGTTGATGGAGATAAGATTACGACATAAGATTCTTTTGGGATATATAATTCTTTTGGCGGCCATAGGCAGTATGGTCGCCATTTTGGTACATGAACGCAAACGAATAAAAGAGATAGAGGCCGAGTCCGCCGAGATACGGCAAGTGCGTCGTAGTATCAACACGGCTCATCGCCGTATTACGGGGCTCGCCACATTGGGTGAGGGTGTGGTAAATTGGAACAAAGCGGACTATCTATACTATCGTAACCGCCGACTGCAAGCCGACAGTTTACTGAACTTGCTGAAACGGCACTGCCGTGAATATGTACGCCCGGAACAGATAGACACTCTTCGTGCTCTGCTTGCCGAAAAGGAGACACACCTGCTGCACATAATGGAAATGTTTGAACGGCGAACTGAAGCGGACAGCGTGCTGGTAAACCAGTTGCCGGAAGTGGCGAGGCGTGCAACACATATCCGTACCATAGAACAAAAGAAAAAAGGGATTGCAGGATTCTTCGGGAAAAAAGAAGAAATACAAGTAATGCCATCCCAAAAAGAACTTCATGATTTCAGCGACAGCCTGATAGCAATACATCAAAGACAGGCGAACGAAATGGACATTTATGCCGACAGCCTGCGTATGCGCAACAGGGAATTGAACAGGACATTGAACAAGCTGATAAACGACCTTGACGAACAGGCACAAACAGCCTTCTCACAAAGAGAGTTAAAAATGGCAGAAGCAGAGAAAATGTCGTTCTTTTTAATGGCAGGAGTAATCGGCATGGCCATCATCCTGCTCATCATTTCGCACCTTATCATCATGCGTGACCTTAACCGCAGGGAAAGGGACAAGGCTGAACTGGAAGATACGGCAACACAAAACCGTACACTCTCCGACATGCGCAAGAAAATAATCATCACACTTTCCCATGACATACGAGGACCTCTCAATGCCATCAGTGGCAGTGCTGAACTGGCCATGGATACTCGTGACCGGAAACGCCGCAATGCCTATCTCGGAAACATCCTTGAATCATCCCGTCATATCACCCGGCTTGCCAACAGCCTGCTTGACCTCTCCCGTCTGGACGATGCTAAAGAAACCCTAAACGAAATTCCTTTCCATCTTGAATCCTTTCTGGAAAGTATCGCTGAAGAATACACACGCAAGGCGAACGACAAAGGATTGATGTTTGACAAGGCTTTTATGGGTTGCGGCATCACCGTCCTTGGCGATGCAGACCGCATAAGGCAGATAGTGGTCAACATTCTGGAGAATGCTGTAAAATTCACCCGTACAGGTTATATCAAATTTCTGGCAAGTTATGAAGAAGATACTCTTTCAGTAAAGGTCAAAGATACGGGGATAGGAATGGACGAGAACACAACACAACGCATTTTTCAGCCCTTTGAACGGGCTGCTCCTGATTTGGATTCAGAAGGCTTCGGACTGGGACTTTCCATTACGAAAGGGCTGGTGAACCTGTTCGGAGGAAGACTCTCTGTTTCGAGCCAGATCGGTAAAGGCAGCGAATTCAAGGTGGAAATTCCGCTTAGGCAGACCAATGAGCCTGCAAGAGACAAGCCAGAAACTTATACGGGAAACCTCAGACTTCCTCGACGGGTTCTTGTAGTCGATGACGATCCGATACAATTGCGCAACACAGTTGAAATGATGGAACGGAACGGTATCTCATGCCGAGCCTGTACCAATGCACAGGAAGTGGTCAAGGCATTGAGAACCGGAGAATACGACCTATTGCTGACCGATATACAGATGCGTGGTACGGGAGGTTTTGACCTGTTGCATCTGCTACGCCTTTCCAACATAGGAAATTCACGGACAATTCCCATAGCTGCAATGACCGCCCGTAACGACGGCGATGCAGACCGCTATATTCAAGCCGGACTTGCCGGCTGTATCCACAAACCGTTCTATACAAGGGACCTGCTCGAATTTCTCTCGTCACTCATTGGACAGGACAGAACAATGGATAATCATTCTCCAGATTTCGAGGCTCTGTATGTCACTACGGGAGACGAACGCTGGACTTTGGAGACTCTTATAGAGGAATCCAATAGGAACAGTTCTGACTTGCTGGATTCTTTGAGTCAGGAAAAGCCCGACCGGAAGCGGATATGGGAAACTCTGCACAGGATGTACCCGATGTGGGAGCAATTGGGAATAGCCCATGAGCTGGAATCGTACAGCTATGAAGAGTATGTGGAAGATACGGATGAGTCAGCATTCCGCAATGATGTGGAAAGAATTGTCAGAAGAATAGACCGGCTGATATCTGAGACAAAAAGCCGATTATCGGAAATGGACGGACATAATTAAATGAAAACATGAATGAAATACAGAATACTGATAGTTGAAGACAACATCATGCTTGCCGGGCAACAGAAAAAAAGGTTGGAAAAATCCGGTTATGAAGCAGAGATAACAATAGATGAACCAGGGGCACGAAAACTGCTCAAGAAAGAAAGTTTCGACCTTGTGCTGTCCGACGTACGCCTGCCGGAAGGGGACGGTATATCTTTGCTCGAATGGATGCGGAAGGAACGGATGGATATCCCTTTCATTATCATGACCGGATATGCTTCAGTACCGGATGCTGTACAAGCCATAAAACTGGGAGCCAAAGACTATCTGGCAAAACCGGTACAGATGGACGAATTGCAAAGACAACTGAAAGATATTTTCCGTCCCAAATCTGTGATATGCGACAAGAACAAGGATTTGCTCCCCAGAAACAGCCTTCAGATGCAGGAGGTCGAACATCTGGTCAGTACAGTCGCCCCATTTGACATTTCTGTGCTTATACTTGGTCCTAACGGTGCCGGAAAAGAATCGGTTGCACAGCGTATCCACTATATAGGAGAGCGGAAGGATATGCCGTTTGTCGCCGTGAATTGTGGAGTCATACCCAAAGAGCTTGCACCCACCCTCTTTTTCGGGCACATAAAGGGAACATTTACCGGTGCCGACGCCAACAAGGACGGATATTTTGAAATGGCAAAAGGCGGAACACTCTTTCTGGATGAAATAGGGATCTTGTCCCTGGACGTCCAAGCCATGCTGCTGCGGGTTTTGCAAGAAGGCACATACATCCCAATAGGTGGTAACAAAGAAAAGCGGGCTAATGTAAGAATTGTAGCCGCCACCAATGAAGATCTCCAACTTGCAATACAAGAAAAACGGTTCAGGGAAGACCTATACCACCGGCTATGCGAATTTGAGATTGTCCTGCCTTCCTTGCATGAATGCCCCGATGACATTCTGCCTTTGGCTCATCATTTCAGAAAAAAGTTTTCCGGAGAACTGAAAAGACCGACAGAAGGCTTCAGTTCTGAAGCGGAACAATTGCTTCTCTCTTACCGCTGGCCTGGGAACGTACGGGAACTGCATAACAGGATAAGGAGGGCGGTACTTATGGCTAAACAGCCGCTCATTGAAACCGCCGACCTGAATATCAAACTGGAAGCGGCGACCGAGGAAATCAATCTTTTTCCTGAAAACGATGCGGAAGAGAAACACTCGATAATACAGGCATTGAAAACCAGCCATGGGAGTCGCAAACAAGCAGCAGGCATACTGCATATTGATCCGTCCACACTATATCGGAAAATGAAAAAATATGGATTGAATGACAAATAACCGTCATTCCATATTTCTGTTTGGAATAAAATGCCTACATTTGCATATGATTGGAAATCCTTGTAATATAGGAATGACAGTCACAACATAAGGAGAAAATATCGGCATTGCTTTAAGCCTTGCCGAACATTACAACATAAGTCGCAAGACGTCTCAGGTAGAAATCTGGTAAATTGATATTGTAGAGGCTTTTGCGTGTAGCTTATGCTATGTCCTATAGCGTGAGCTCATGCATGATTCTACAATGGGCTTACCAGAGCCTCTACCTGATAGTGCGTGAGTTTCACGCTTTTCATTTAGAGGAAAAAAGGTATGGCCAAGTTACAGGTTCTGATAGCAATGACATTAGACGGTTCCATTCCGGCTGAAGACGACCCCTTATTACAATGGATGAGAGACGACAAGGACGGATTCTCATACGGGCGCGACAAATGTACCCGCCGGCTCTATCCGGGTTATCCGCTTGTGGATTTCATGTGCGAGAAAGACATGTCAGACCCATCCATCCTTTATCAAGCCGAGATACATGACGAAGAAAGTATAGAACTTTTGCGTGGTCTCTCAGTTTATCATCTCATAGATGAAATGATCATTTTCCTGTTTCCTTCCACTCGTCCGAACCATAAATCCGTCTCAAAACATCTGCCACGTGGAGAGTGGAAAACCGTAAAATCCAAAACATTCAAAAACGGAATTTGTCGCCTGGTTTATTGCAAGACATTGCAATAAGGCATTGCAACATATTGCATTTGCAATACTTCCATCAGTCTCATTTTTATGGGGCTGATTTTTTATTTCCCTATTACTCAATGACTTGTCATACTTTTATGTGGCGATATGTTCCGTTGGTCTATGTTTTGGCCTATATCATAATGAAACCTGTTGCGCAACACGGTGTAAAAAATGGAATTATTACACTAAAAACAGAATTCATTATGATACAGATAGACAGGGAGACATTCCAGATGATGCTCCATCAGATAATGGAACGGTTTGACAGGATAGATGACAGGCTGAACCGCATGAACAGGCAGACGGCCGCTCTTGAGGGTGACAAGCTGCTTGACAACCAGGATATGTGCGAGCTCCTTGGTGTTACCAAGCGTACACTTGCACGCTACCGCCAGAAGAAACTCGTCACCTACTACATGATTGACGGACGTACCTATTACAAGGCTTCGGAAGTCCAGGACTTCCTGAGCAGGAAAGGAAAGGTACTTCCGGCAAAAATTAAAAAGGAACTCGGTATTCAATTCTAACAAAACGGCAGTATGGAAATTATATGTATAGACAAACGGACATTTGACGAACTGGTTGTCCGATTCAGCATGATAGAGAAAAAAGTCACTGGTATATGCAATCCGGCCAAAGATGCAGGACTGAAAAAATGGATGGACAATCAGGAGGTATGCGGGATTCTCCGCATATCAAAGAGAACGCTTCAGGTATATCGTGAGAAAGGACTGTTGCCTTTCACCCGGATCAAGAACAAGTTCTTCTACAAGCCGGAAGATGTGCAAAACATGTTGGAATCAAGTTATCACCCACAAAAAAGAAAGCCATGAGTTACGATCTTATAGACAGAAAGGACCAGCGGATTGATACTATTTTCAAAGGGCTGGAAAACATGGAGCGTATGATAGACGCAATAAGGACGGCTCCGAGACCCGCATTCCACAGTGATTATTTCCTCACGGACGAGGAACTTTCAAAGCTGTTGAAAGTAAGCCGGCGTACCTTGCAGGAATACCGGACCCTCGGTGTGATACCTTACTACCTTGTGCAGGGAAAAGCCCTTTACAAAGAGTCAGACATACAGAAAGTTCTTGACGACGCATATAAAAGATGCAGGGAAGAACAGCGATGGGTATGAAACAATGCAAAAGAAACGGCCTCGTTACAAGGTCGTTTCTTTATTTTCTGATAGCTGGCTTTGGGATTTTCGTCTCTGTTTCCTTACTATAATATCCTCCTCATATAAGCCGGATGTTTGGCTTAGACCAGCTGCCTTCAGACGTTTCATGTCTTCATCTACTTTCTTGTCGGTGACTTTAGCATAAAGCTGCGTAGTTTCAATTCGCATATGGCCCATCATTTTACCGACCGTTTCAATTGGAATGCCCATTGAAAGAGTTATATGAGTTCCGAAATTGTGTCGCGCCATATGGAATGTGAGTTCAAAACCGTATACCTCACCTAACTTACGGGTAAGCATAATGAAATACTCACGCTTGTATAAATTGAAAACCTTGTCATCATGACGCTGTTCCCGATACTTTTCAATTATCTTCAACGGAATATCCAACAGCCGTACAGAAGACAATGTCCCTGTTTTCTGACGTTGGATATGAATCCACCACGAACCATCCTCAGATTGTATAATATCATTAACAGTCAGTCTTTTCAAATCTACATAGGCAAGTCCGGTAAAGGTGGAGAAAATGAACATGTCTCGGACAAACTGAAGCTGTGGCTTCTCGACCGGGGTTGTAAGCAGTGTCTTCAGATCTTCCAATTTCAGATGACGACTTTTCCGTTTGGGTAATTCCGGATGAAGACGACAGTAAGGATCGCGGCGTATTGTTCCCTGACTGACAGCCCTCATAGTCATCTTCTTCAGTCTATAAAGGTGTTCATGTACTGTCTTCGGACTTAAGTTCCTGTTCGTCCTGAGAAACAGTTCAAAGTCATCATAAAAAACACGATCAAGATTCCGTAAAAGAACATCCTCTATACCACGTTTTTCCTGCACAAAAGCAGAAAGGTGCTTATATGAGCGCAAGTAGGAATCATAACTTTCCTTTATCCGATCCACCCCGATACGCTTCTTGAACTCCTCGTTATGCTCTCTGAAAAGAGCCAGCAGAGTTAGCGGTTTCTGACCGACTCCCATCACAGCATTCTTTACCTGCTCTGCCGTAATAAATCCCAGACTGTTCTTAATCCGCCTATAATGCTCCTTGATTTCTTTTGTCAGATCATCAATGGCCCGGTTGACGGTAATAGCATTCTCACTGCGGCCGTCAGCCCGTCCCTTTTCCGGATTCCAAACGGCAGGATTGACAGACACTTTCGTTCCTATCTGTTCCCATTTGGCATCTATGCTTATCTTGCACAGCAGCTGACATGTTCCGTCTTTACGGATTTTGGTACGGTTTATATAAAACAATATCGCAAATGTACTGCGACGTTTGATTTCCATATTATCAGTATTTCTTTTCATAATCCTATTTTTTGCCATTATCAAATAACTACAGAAAACCTCTCAGCAATTTTTTTATCCAATGCTTTTGTATCTGTATCTATCTTATTGTCTGTAACCTTTGCATAAAGCTGTGTAGTGCCAATTCTGCTGTGTCCCAACATCTTGCTGACCGTTTCAAGTGGTACACCATGGGAAAGGGTGATTTCGGTCGCATAGGTATGACGGGCCACGTGGAAGACCAGCTTGCGTTCTATGCCACAGAGTACGGCTATCTGTTTCAAATAATGGTTCAACGAACTGTTGGAATACATAGGAAGAAGTTTTCCCTCAGGAGCCACATCCCGGTACTTTTCAATGATATGAAGCGGCAATTCCATAAGCGGTATTTCAAAATCTACACCGGTTTTCTTGCGTGAACTCCTAATCCACCAAGTGCCATCTTCAGCAAGGGAAAGATTCTCATTTGTCAGCATACACATATCGCTATAAGGAATACCAGTATAGCAGGAAAACAAAAACAAATCCCGTACATGATAAAGGGTGCGACTATGCAAAGGGGTGGTCATGATTCTGTTCAATTCCTCTGTTGTAAGATATTTTTGTTCCGATTGCGGATGCGTCGGTTCATAACCCACAAAAGGAAACGCTGTAATGATACCGTCCGCAATCGCTTCTCCGACAATTGTTTTCAGCCTTACAGTAAGATTTACAATCGTTCCTGGAGCTAAATGACATTCCGTACGCAAATGCAAATCGAATTTTTCAATGAAAGAACGGTCTAATGCTGCAAAAGGAATGTCTGACAACTTGTATTGTGACTGTAAGAAACGAACCAGATGATCATAGGAATTTCGATAACCGTTCAAGCTGCTTTCCGTCCGGTTAATCCCAACACGTTTCTCGAAATTTCTCATGAAAAGCCTGAAATAGCTTAACAAGGTTTCCTGTTCCGAAGCCATTCCCAAAAGCTGGTGTTTTACTTCTTCTGCAGTAACAACTTCACGGTTTGCGGATTGTTCCGCATAGATACTGAAAGCAGCTGCACGTATTTCATCCAGCCTGTTATTTATGTCTCGGGCCGCAGCGCTTTTCCCACAGGCACGTCCAGATAACCACAAAGACTGTGGCACACGAAGCTTAACACTGAATGCTGTTTCAGAGTACTTGCCGACAATAAGCCGTGCCATTACGGGACAATTTCCCTTGGCATCCGCCTCGCTCTTTTTAAGGTAGAACGAAACCTTTACATCTGTTTGATTCATAATCTGTTCCATTGTTTGCAAAATTAACGGAGACAGAGTTAATCATCGGCATGTAAAATATCGTCAAACATAGACAAAGCTATCACCATTGACTTCCGGAACCTATATTTTTCATATCTCAAAAAAAATAAGTACCTTCGCTAAGCTAAAATGATAAAACTGCGTTCTTTATGGTCGGAGCAAAAAGGATTTTCAAACAACTCCATACAACTGGAATGGGCAACGGATAGGTAGCAATTTTTCCGCTTAACTATTCAAAAAACAGCTTCAAAGCACACGTTTACAAATGTAGAATAATATTGCCTATCTCCCTGAAAACCCAATAGTTTACATTATTCTTCCTAAATCCATCCGTATTTGGGCGAGTTTTGTTATTTTTGTGAGTATGAATGACAAGTTGCAACAGATCGACACCCTTTTAGGTGAACTGAATCAATACAGGGCCAATGAAAATTACCGCATTACAGAGGCTCTGGAGATTGAGTATACCTATGACAGCAACCGCATCGAGGGAAATACCCTGACCCTCCATGAAACGGATATGGTGGTCAACAAAGGTATTACCATTGCAGGCAAAGGGCTGAGAGAGCATTTGGAAGCCATCAACCATAAAGAGGCCATTGATTTTATTAAGGACGTAGCCCAAAAGAAAGAGCCGATCTCGGAACGTGTGCTTTTGGATATTCATGCCATAGTCCTGCACAGCATAGACAAGGACAATGCAGGGAAATACCGCCGTGTACCTGTCATTATCAGCGGCAGCAAGCATATTCCTCCCCAGCCTTATCTGTTACAGCCCAAAATGGACGAGTTGTTTCAATGGTACGAGGCAAACAAAGATTCCATGCACCCGGTTGTATTGGCCGCTCAGATGCACGAGAAACTGGTGTCTGTTCATCCCTTTATTGATGGGAATGGCAGGACAGCCCGTCTGCTGATGAATCTGATATTGATGCAACACGGTTATCCCATAGCCAATATCAAGGGAGACAATGAGACAAGGCGACGCTACTATGAGACTTTGGAGGAGGCATCCTCGGGAGATAACTCGGCTTTTTTGGAGTTTATCGAGGATGTGGTAATTCAAAGTCTGACGTACTATCTGAAAATCATCCGGGGATAATATCCCAAGAGATTATAATTGGAGAGGTGTGGAGCGATCCATGCCTCTCTTTTTATTTGGCTTTACGTTTCAAGTCCTCGCCTAAAGGCTGTGGGCTTTACTCTGCAATCCCT
>ENA-OZHU01001786-OZHU01001786.1-human-gut-metagenome-genome-assembly--contig:-NODE-1786-length-10853-cov-5.791165_pt1 | contig 10853 bp, 7 predicted proteins | sample MGYA00244054_ERZ653700 | MGnify/ENA primary metagenome ERZ653700 (study PRJEB26926, sample SAMN06165279) | human gut metagenome | biome: ENVO:00009003; feature: ENVO:2100002; material: ENVO:00002003...
CGAGATTACTACGCGTCTCGTGGGCTCGGAGATGTGTATAAGAGACAGCCCAGCACACGCCAGGCAGCCTCACGGCAGACGGCAAATGCGTCCGGCAAAATGTCGTCCAAAGTCTCGCCGTCCGCCAACCGGGTTTTTAAGACGGCGGTCTGTGCGGTCAGTTCTTTGTCGTCCATGGCCTGGTACTTCTCCTCCAGGTCCAGCACTTTCTGCTTGGTTTTGCCCAGGCGCTTGACTTCCTTTTTGGAGTAGTCGCCAAACAGGGCAGTAATGAATTTGTTTGCCATTTATTTTTCCACCTTATTGTGTATTTTCCAAAAATGATTTTGAAACGGTGCCTGATTTTTGCAGGCGTTAACAATCATTGTACCACAATTTGGCAAGATTGTCACTAAAAATATTATTTTTATATAATAATTACGGCGCCAAGGGTCAGTTGCTTGTGCTCTCTGTGGTGCTCTTGCTGCCGGTGAGTCCGGAGGTCAGGGACTTGACCGCTTGCAGCGCACCGCCGGAGACGGCGTTCTCCGCTGTGTCGTCAAAGCCCAGCATCAGGTTCTTTTTGCCGGCGGTAACGGTCAGGGTCACACTTACCGGGGCGGACTGCATCTTAGCAATGGCAATGCTGTCCGTCAGGCTATTTAGGGAGGTGTTCAGCCAGGTCTCGTTATTCAGCAGACTCAGCATTTGCAGCGCAGAATACTTGCTTACCAGCGCCTTGGTGAATGCCGACGCAGTGTCTTTCAAGTCCTTGTTGCGCACGCTGACGGTGACGGTCTTGGCGTCCAGGTCTATGCTCTCAATGTTATATTCCAGGTTCTTGAACAGAGCCTTGCCCAGGTCCGCAAATTGGTCGTGCTTGTTGGCATAAGTGATGATCACGGACAGGGTCTTAGAGTCTACATATTTTTCCAGCTTCTTGGTGTCAAAACGCTTTAGGGCGTCAAAAGCGCTGTCCACGGTGGCGGTTACATTCTTTTCCGTCATGGCGGTGGAGCCGGAGCAGCCGGCAAAGGAGAGGGCCAGCAGCAGCGCCAGCACCAGGGAAAGTAATTTTTTCATGGCGATGTTCCTTTCAAATTGCTTATAATATTATACAGATTACCGCCGCCTTTTGCAAGAGCCGGAGCGCAGTGTTTACACCCCGTTCAAACACCGGCGAAAGTCGAGAATGGGAACTTTAACGCAAATATTGCATATTGAAAGCATATATGGTATAATCTACAAATAAATATACTCCATGTTGCGCACCGGGGCGTCTTTTCTCCGGTGGCAGCGCGGATTTTGATAATCAAAGTGAGAGCGGATCTTTATGGATAAAAAAAGTAAAAAAAAGTGGTTTGGTCCCACCAAGATCAAGCGGCTGTTTGATATTTGCGCCTCTTTTTTGGCGCTGGTGGTGCTGTCGCCGCTGTTTTTGGTGATCTGCATTGTAAACCTGTTTACCCCGGAGTGCTCTGTGTTCTTTAGTCATGAGCGGCGGGGACGGCGGGGCAAGCCCTTTACCATTTACAAGTTCCAGACCATGAAGAACAACACCCCCAACTGCGCCACCGGCGAGTTGGAGAACCCGGAACAGTACATTACAAAATTCGGCAAAATCCTGCGCAAGACCAGCTTGGACGAGCTGCCCCAGTTGTGGAATATCCTCAAAGGGGATATGAGTTTTGTGGGACCGCGGCCGCTGATTTCCAGCGAAATGCGCGCCCATCGGCTGCGACTGGAATACGGGGTGTATCGCTTTCGGCCCGGGCTCACCGGCTGGGCCCAGATCAACGGGCGTGACAGCATTTCCCTGTTGCGCAAGATGAAACTGGACAAGGAATACTGCGACAACTGGAGCCTGAAACTGGACCTGATCATTTTGCTGCGCTCCGTGGGCGCAGTGGTTAAGCAAGAGGGGTTCCACGAGGGCACTTATCATCGCCGATAAGGCAAAGAAAGTATTAACATTCCAGGAGCGGAGATACGGATATGGAAAGAAATTTTGTTGACGGTTATGTAGAGTGGCAGGCCAACCCGGAGATCACCGGGGTAAACCGGCTGCCCCAGCACGCTACCTTTATGCCCTACGCCAGCTTTGAGGAGGCGCAAAAGGCTGAACGCTATGCCTCCTCTCGGTGCAAGGTGCTAAACGGCAAGTGGAAGTTTAAGCTCTATAAAAACTATGCGTACCGGCCGTCGGACTTTGCCCAGGTGCATTACGACACCCACAACTGGGACACGGTGCAGGTGCCCGGCTCTTGGCAAATGCAGGGCTACGACCAAAGCCAGTATTGCAATGTGCGTTATCCCTGGGAGGGGCACGAGGATATTTGCCCTCCGGCAGCCCCCACCAAGCACAACCCGGTGGGCTGCTATGTTAAGCGTATCCATGTAGGCGCCGATCTGCTGCAAAAGCGGGTAGTGCTGTGCTTTGAGGGCGTAGAGAGCGCTTTTTATCTCTATGTTAACGGCCAGCGGGTGGGCTACAGTGAGTCCAGTTTTAATCGGGCCGAGTTTGATGTGACCCGCTATCTGCAAGAGGGATCCAATGTGATCGGCGTGGAGGTGTACCGTTGGTGCACCGGCTCCTGGCTGGAGTGCCAGGATATGTGGCGTTTGGGCGGTATCTTTCGGGATGTGTATCTTTATACCACCGAGCGGGAGTACATTCGGGATTTTGTGCTGAAAGCCCAGCCGGACGGCGAGATGAAAGACGGCTTTGTTGAGGTGCTGGTGAAGACCAACGGCGCCTACGAGGGGCTGTCGCTGGATATGAGCGTGCTGGACGCAGCGGGCAACACCGTGGCGCTGGACTGCCAGTACGCCAATGAGGATCACCGCACGATGCTGCGGGCCATTGTGGCCGGGGCAGACTTGTGGAGCAGCGAGCACCCGGCGCTTTACACCCTGGTGCTGACCTTAAAGAACAACGGCGCGCCTATTGAATATATTTCTACCAAATTCGGCTTTCGCAAGGTGGAGATCCTGGACGGCGTGATCCGTATTAACGACCGGCGTGTGGTGTTTAAGGGCACCAACCGCCACGAGTTTGACTGCCGCACCGGTCGGTATATCACCGAGGAAGTGATGCGGGACGATCTGGAGAAGATGAAGCGGGCCAATATGAACGCGGTGCGCACTTCTCATTATCCCAACTGTCCCCGGTGGATGGAGCTATGCGACGAGTACGGTATTTATGTGATTGATGAGAACAATATGGAAAGCCATGGCACCAACCGCTCCACCATCATTGGCTGTCCCCAAATTCCGGACTCCCGCCCGGAGTGGGAAAAGGCGTGCATGGATCGGATTCAGGCGCTGTATGAGCGGGACAAGAACTGCACCTGCGTGGTGTGCTGGTCCATGGGCAATGAGAGCCTGGGCGGCGAGACGCCTAAGAAAATGTACCGCTATTTGAAAAATGTGGATGACACCCGCTTTGTGCACTTTGAGTGCCACGGCGACCCGGAAGAGCAGAGCTTGTCCGATGTGCAGAGCAAAATGTATGCCAAACCCCAGGAATGTGAAGAATATGCCCTGACCCGGCGGGACGGTCGACCGTACCTGCTTTGCGAGTACACCCACGCCATGGGCAATTCTTGTGGTTCTACGGACGAATATACCACCCTGTGGGATAAATATCCCTGCCTGCAAGGCGGCTTTGTGTGGGATTGGGTGGATCAGAGCATTCTCACCAAGGATGACCAGGGACGGGAATACCTGGCCTACGGCGGCGATTTTGGGGACGAGCCCAACGACGGCCATTTTTGCGGCAACGGGCTGCTGTTCGGTGATCGGCGGATTACCCCCAAGTATTACGAAATTCAAAAGCTGTATCAATATGTGGACTTCTGTGCCGTGGACCCGGTGCGGGGCCAAGTGGAGATCAAAAATAAATACCTGTTTACGGATCTGGCTGATTTTGAACTGTACTGGTGTCAGTGCAGTGATAAAGGCGTGTTCCGGGACGGGGTTGTGGAAGTGCAGCTTGCGCCCGGTGAGAAGAAGGTGCTGGACCTGGAACTGGGTCGCCCCTGCAACACGGAATTCTATTTGAATTTGGAGCTGCGCACCAAGGAAAAGACCCTGTGGTGCCCGGCGGGCTTTGCGGTGGCCAAGGAGCAGTTTGTCATTGACGCCTTTGCCAACACATACGATGAATTGGTGGCGGACGCACCGCTGCTGGTGGACGATACCTACGGCTCCCTGCGGGTGATGAGCGACGATGTAAACATTCGCTTTGAGCGCCGGGAGCGCAACCAGCTGGTGAGTATTAAGGTGGGCGGCGAGGAGCTGCTGCAAGGACCTATGCGCTTTAACTTCTGGCGGGCGCTGACGGATAATGACCGAGGCACCCGGGCCGGTTCTCGGCTGGGCTGCTGGCGAGACGCCGGCGACACCCCCGGGATTTACAACAACACCAAGTGGTCTATTGAGAATTACAAAATTTTGGACGGCGGCAAAAAGGTGGTTGTGGTCAGCGGCGCTACTGTGTGCACCCAGCCGGAGTGCAAGGGCCAGGTGGTCTACACCATTACCTCCAAGGGTATGGAAGTGGATATGCAATTCTTCCCCAACGACGCTTTGCCGGAGATCCCGGAGGTGGGGCTGCTGTTTGAGCTGCCGCCGGATTTTGAAAATCTGACTTACCTGGGTGCCGGGCCGGAGGAGAACTATATTGATCGGTGCAACGCGGCGCAAATCGGGCTGTACAACACCACGGTTACCGACCTTTATACCGATTATTTGAAACCCCAGGAGTGCGGCAATCGCACTGGTGTGCGCTACGCCACCCTGGTGGGGCAGAAGAAGGTGTTTAGCCTGGTGGCGGAGCCGGTGATGGAGCTGAATGTAAGCCACTGGCTGCCCAAGGAGCTTGAGAATACCTGGCACGGCAAGGATCTGCCCCCGGTGACCAAGACCGTGGTGCGCTGCATTGCCCGGCAGCAGGGCGTAGGCGGCTACGACAGCTGGGGCGCCCACTGCAATGAGAAATACAAGAACAAGACGGATAAGACCTATCGCTTAAAGTTCCAGATCCGGTTTTAATCACCGGTAATCGGCCGATTCTTAAGAAAAAATAAAGTTTTACAGGACATTACGCCCTTTATTAAACTTATGGCTTGACTTTTTGATTCCTTAGTATTATATTTGATACACAGAATTTGACTGAAATTGCAGGAACCACCGCCTTTTGGTGGCATACTGCGTATAGAGAGGTTAAGTATTATGGCTTTCAAAGAAACAGTGACGGCTGTTGTCGTAAAAAACGCGATCAAGTATGCGCGTAAGGATTTTGATAAGAACGCACCCCGCATTCTCAGCCTGATGGAGATGGCAGATGTAAAGAAGGTTAATCGTTCCACCTATGCCGGTTTGCACAAGGTGCTGGATGACCCGGATAACAACTGGATGCGCTTTGCCAGAGATTTGGTTTGCAATACAGATGAGCATGTGCTCAATCAGCTGGTTCAGCCGCTGATGAATGTAGCCATTAACAGCTACACCAAGCGTATGGCTGCCATTGAGAAGTACGGCTGCAATGTGCCGTGGGCGATCCTGATGGATCCCACCGCTGCCTGCAATCTGAAGTGCACCGGCTGCTGGGCTGCCGAGTACGGCCATACCAGCTCGCTGTCTTACGACGACCTGACCCGTATTATCACTCAGGGCAAGGAGCTGGGTACATATATGTATCTGTACACCGGCGGTGAGCCTACCATGCGCCGCAAGGATCTGATGCGTATTTGCAGAGAGAACCCGGACTGCGCATTTCTGAGCTTTACCAACGGTACGCTGATCGACGACAGCTTTGCTGATGAGATCCGCGAAGTAGGCAACTTCTACCCGGCCTTCTCTATTGAGGGCTACGAGGAGGAGAACGACTTCCGTCGCGGCGCCGGCACTTTCCAAAAGTGCACGGCTGCCATGAAGCGGCTGAAGGATCGGGGCGTGCCCTTTGGCGCCTCCCTGTGCTACACCAGCAAAAACACCGATGTGCTGGCCTCTGACGAGTATATGGACTGGCTCATCGACCAGGGCGTTAAGTTTGCCTGGTTCTTTACCTATATGCCCACCGGCAACGGCGCGGTAACCGATCTGATGGTTAGCCCGGAGCAGCGTGCGCTGATGTATAAGAAGATGCACGAGTGGCGCCACACCAAGCCCATTTTTGCGCTGGACTTCTGGAACGACGGCGAGTATGTGCAGGGCTGTATTGCCGGCGGCCGCCACTATTTCCACATTAACTCCAACGGCGACTGCGAGCCTTGCGCCTTTGTGCATTACTCCAATGTGAATATTAAGGAATGCTCCGTGTTGGACGCGCTGCAAAGTCCGCTGTTTATGGCGTACAAGCGCAACCAGCCTTTCTCCAACAATATGCTGCGCCCCTGCCCGGTGCTGGATAACCCCGGCGCCATCAGCAAGATGGTGGCAGAGACCGGTGCTTATTCCACCGAGATGCAGCACCCGGAGTCGGCCAACGAGCTGTACGACAAGACCATCGGCGCTGCCAAGGCCTGGAAGGTGAAGGCAGACGAGCTGTTTGACCGTGACAAGTTCATTGCCAAGCATGTGAAGGACGAGAATATGTACAACTTTGAGAAATCCGACGACGAGCGGGAATTCCAGGAGTTTGAAAAAACCGAGGCATAATCAGAACGGGCGCGACGCACGCTGTACTGTAGAGGTACGGTGGCGGCGTGCCCGATTTTTGCCATAAGAAGATAGGAAGAGTATGCTTTTTTCAAGAAAAAAAGAGTTTGGCGGCGCCTATTCGTATTTGATTGTAGGGCTGGGCAATCCCGGACCTAAGTACGAGATGACCCGCCACAACGCGGGCTTTTTGGCGGTGGATCTGCTGGCGCTCCAGGAGCATGTGGATATTAAGAAATTAAAGTTCCACGCCCTGGTGGGCGATGTGCGCCTGGGCGGAGAGCGGTGCTTGCTGATGAAGCCGCAAACCATGATGAACCTAAGCGGCGACGCAGTGGCTGAGGCGGCGAATTTTTATAAAATCCCGCCGGAGCGGGTGCTGGTGCTGTTTGACGACATCAGTCTGGATGTGGGTCGTACCCGGGTGCGCCGTAAGGGCAGCGCCGGGGGACACAACGGCATAAAGAGTATTATTGCCCGGCTGGGCAGCCAGGACTTCCCCCGGGTGAAGATCGGCGTGGGGCAAAAACCCACCCCGGCGTATGACCTGGCGGACTGGGTGCTGGGCCGTTTTCCCAAAGAGCAGGAGCCGGCGCTGAAGACGGCGCTGGAGCACGCCACGGCGGCGGTGCGGCTGCTGGTGGAGGGCAAAACGGATGAGGCCATGAACTTGTATAACCGCTGACAGCAAAAGCCCTGCGGGGCAGAATAGGAATGAAAGAATGTCTTGCTTTTCAGGTATACTGAATCAAAGTGATGCGTTTGCCAGCCTCAATCGGGCGTGGACCACCGGGTCCCGACCAGTTGGGGCCGTTGGTCTTTCGGAGACCGGTAAAGCGCTGGTGCTCCACGCACTGTATGAACAACAAAAAAAGCCCCTACTGGTGCTCACGCCGGACGAGGCCTCTGCCGTTAAATTGACGGAGGATCTGCGCACCCTGCAAGGGGATGTGTTGTTGTACCCGGCGCGGGAGATGAACTTTGTGCAGGTGGCAGGTGCCAGCCATGAGTACGAGCTGCTGCGGCTGGATGTGCTGTCCCGCATGGCTGCGGGGGCGTACACTGCCGTGGTGGCGCCGGTGGCAGCTGCCTGCCAGCTGACCATGCCCCCGGCGGAGCTGCTGGGGCGCACCCGCACGGTACAGCTGGGGGATGATGTGCCCCCCGGCCAGCTGGTACAGGCGTTGGTGGCAGCGGGTTATGTTCGGTATGACCAGGTGGACGGCACCAGCCAGTTTGCTCTGCGTGGCGGGATTTTAGATGTTTTCCCGCCCGGGCGCACAGAACCGGTGCGGCTGGAATTCTGGGGCGATACCATTGAGAGTATGACCGCCTTTGACCTGGCTACCCAACGGCGGACGGAGGCACTGAACAGCCTGCGGATCACACCATCGGCAGAGGTGCTCTTTGCCGATGCGGAAAAGACCGCCAAGGCAATAGAAGCGCTGGCTGCCGGGCTGCGGGGCAAGGCTACCAAAGCCCGGGAAAAGCTGCTTACAGACGCAGACACCCTACGCAAAACCGGCACCCTGCCTTGTAAAGATAAATATTTACCCCTCGTGTATCAGTCCAACGGATTGTTTGATTATTGCAACGGTCTGCTGGCGGTGTGCGATTCGGCAAAAGTGAAAGAGAAGTGCAATAACGCCAATCGGCTGCTGCAAGAGGATATGAAGTGGCTGGTGGAGCAGGGCAGCCTGTGCAAGGGGCTAGACCGGTATACGGTTGATTTTGACACGCTGACGGAAATTTATACAGAAAAGAAAGCGCTGTATCTGGACTCCATGCCTCGGGGCAGCTTTGACACCCCGGTGGGGCATTTGTCCGACTTCCGGCTGCAAACCCTGGGGGTATGGAGCGGCACCATGGCCCAGCTGACGGAGGAGCTGCGCCCCTTGGCGGAAAAAAAGTACACCGTCTGCCTGCTGGCAGGTACGGAGCGGGCCGGGCGCGCCTTGGTCACGGACCTGCAAAGTGAGGGCTTTTCCGCAGAATTCTACCCGCGCTTGCCGGAGCAGTTCCAGACCGGCACGGTGCATGTATGCCCGGGCAGCCTTAGCGGCGGGGTGCAAATTTCGGATATTCGCTTTGCCCTGTTTACCCACGCCCGCACCGGGCAAAGTAAAAAGAAGCACAAGCGTGCTCGGGGCAAAAACGCCATTCACTCCCTGGACGAACTGCAAAAAGGCGACTATATTGTGCACAATGTGCATGGCATCGGCGTGTTTGAGGGCATTCACTCCCTGGAGCTCAGCGGGGTGAAAAAGGATTATATTAAAATCAGCTACGCCAAGGGCGATACCCTGTATGTGCCGGTGACCCAGTTGGATTTGGTGTCCAAGTACATTGGGCCTAAGGAAGATACGAAGGTGAAGATCAACCGCCTTGGCTCCGGCGACTGGCAAAAGACCAAGGCCAAGGTGCGCGCCTCTGTGCGGGATATGGCCAAGGAGTTAATTGCTCTCTACGCCAAGCGGATGAGTACCCCCGGCTACGCCTTTAGCCCGGACGGGGATATGCAGCGGGACTTTGAGTTGCGCTTTGCCTATGATGAGACCGACGATCAGCTGCAAAGCGCGGCGGAGATCAAGGCGGATATGGAGCGGCCGTCGCCTATGGACCGGCTGCTGTGCGGCGATGTGGGCTTTGGCAAAACGGAGGTGGCTCTGCGCAGCGCCTTTAAGTGCATTGCAGACGGTAAGCAGTGCGCCATTTTGGTGCCCACCACGGTGTTGGCTATGCAGCATTACCAAACGGCTATGCGCCGGATGGAGCCGTTCCCGGTGCGGGTGGAGATGCTCTCCCGCTTTGTGTCTCCCACCAAGCAAAAGCAGATCTTAGAGGATCTGGCGCACGGCGGGGTGGATCTGCTGGTAGGTACGCACCGGATCATCAGCAAGGACATTCGCTTTAAGGATCTGGGGCTGCTGATTGTGGATGAGGAGCAGCGCTTCGGCGTGGCACAAAAAGAGAAGATCAAAGAGAAATTCCCGGCGGTAGATGTGCTGACTCTGTCTGCCACTCCCATTCCCCGCACCCTGAATATGGCTATGAGCGGCATACGGGATATGAGTGTGCTGGAGGAGGCGCCCGGCGACCGGCACCCGGTGCAGACCTATGTGATGGAGTACGACTTTGGGGTGCTGACGGAGGCTATGGAAAAGGAACTGGCCCGGGGCGGTCAGTGCTACTACTTGCATAATAATATTGATACCATTGAACACACGGCGGTGCAAATCCAAAAGGCACTGCCCGGCGCGCGGGTGGGCATTGCCCACGGTCGTATGACCGAGGAGCAGCTCAGTTCCGTTTGGCAGCAGCTTTTAGACGCCCAGTTGGATGTTTTGGTGTGCACCACCATTATAGAGACCGGGGTGGATATACCCAATGTAAACACCCTGATTATTGAGCACGCAGACCGCATGGGACTGGCCCAGCTGCACCAAATTCGCGGCCGGGTAGGGCGTTCCTCTCGCCGAGCGTTTGCCTACTTTACTTACACCCGTGGGCGGGAGCTGACGGATATTGCTACCAAGCGGCTGGAGGCCATTCGGGAATACACGGAGTTCGGCTCCGGGTTTAAGATCGCCATGCGGGACTTGGAGATCCGCGGTGCCGGTTCCCTTTTGGGCAACCGCCAGCACGGCCACATGGAGGCAGTAGGGTACGATATGTACTTAAAGCTGTTGGAGGAGGCCGTGGCGCTGGAGAAAGGCGAGGCGCCTGCCCAAAACGAGGAGCAGGAGTGCCTGATCGACCTGCCGGTGGACGCCAATATTCCCGAGGCGTATATCCCTGCCACCAATCAGCGGATCGCCATGTATAAGCGCATTGCGGACATTGCCGGCGACGCAGACGCCAACGATGTGTACGACGAGTTGACGGACCGTTACGGCAAGCCGCCACAAAGTGTGTACGGTCTGGTAGAGATCGCCCTGCTGCGCAATCGGGCGCTGGCGTTAGGCTTAACGGAAATCAGCCAAAAGAACGGCGCAGTGCTGTTGTATTTCAGTCAGCTGGAACCGGCATGGATCCCGGCGCTGAACAAGGGTATGTACGGCCGGGTGCTGCTGTCTGCGGGCAAAAAGCCCTATATCGCCTTAAAACCGCTGCCCCAGGAGTCGGTGGTAGACACCCTGCGCACCGCCATGGAAATCATGGAGCTGTCTCTTATACACATCTGACGCTGCCGACGACTTAATAGGTGTAGA
>ENA-OZHU01001788-OZHU01001788.1-human-gut-metagenome-genome-assembly--contig:-NODE-1788-length-10842-cov-6.072124_pt1 | contig 10842 bp, 8 predicted proteins | sample MGYA00244054_ERZ653700 | MGnify/ENA primary metagenome ERZ653700 (study PRJEB26926, sample SAMN06165279) | human gut metagenome | biome: ENVO:00009003; feature: ENVO:2100002; material: ENVO:00002003...
TGTCCATCATGCCGGGCATGGACTGACGTGCGCCGGAACGGACGGAGACCAGCAGCGGGTTCTCGTTGTCGCCGAAGGTCTTGCCGGTGATCTTCTCGAGGCCCTTGACGTGCTCGAAGATGTCAGCGGTGATCTCGTCGTTGATCTGGCGGCCATCTGCGTAGTACTGGGTGCAGGCCTCGGTGGTGATGGTGAAGCCCTGCGGCACCGGCATACCGGCTGCAGTCATCTCAGCCAGACCAGCGCCCTTGCCGCCCAGAATGTTCTTCATGGTGACCTTGTCGCCGCCAAAGGCATCGTTGCCTTCGCTGAAGTAGTACAGATACTTTTTGCTCATGCGTGTTTACCTCCCAAATGGTGGCCGCTGGCGCGAAGCACGGCGGTCTTATCGTTGCTCTGTCTTGTCATACGATAAACATTTCTCTGTGAATGCTAAACTATTATACCAGAATTTCACGTCTATTCCATCGGGCAAATCACCGAATTTGTTTGATATTTTTTGTGCAAACCCTTGCATTTTACTCACTTTTTGGGTAATATAAAATGGGAAAGATTTGAAGAGGATTTTCGAGTTCTGACGCCGTTTTTGGGCAGTTGGATACAACTTTCTATCCATTAAACTCATTGCCGTTCTTGTCTGTCTTCCATCTTTCCGAATTTCTTCTATCTTGGATACAACATTTCCTCTTCCGCAGGGGTCTGCACAGCTTCTGCGAGAGGCGGTTTTGGAGGAGGTTTTTCTCTATGCAGAATATTGATCCATCCGCACTGGCTGCCGCAAAGGCAAAGCTCGACGCTGCCGAGGCCCAGCGCGAAGAGGTGCTGCTGCGCCACATCGCAAACGGCGTGGACATCCGCAGCCGCAATGTGGAGATCGGCTCTGAAGTAGTCATTGCCCCGGGAGCCGTCATCCTCGCAGGCACCATCCTGCGCGGCAAGACCGCCATCGGCGCAGGCTGCGTCATCGGCCCCAACACCCTCATCGAGGACAGCACCGTGGACGAAGACACCACCGTCAACGCCAGCCAGGTCTACAGCAGCCACCTCGGCCCCCACAACAACATCGGCCCCTTCACCCATGTACGCATCAACACCGTCACCGGCTACGGTGTGCATCTGGGCGCTTATGTCGAGACGAAGAACTCCAACTTTGCCCGGGGCAACACCGTCAGCCACCTGACCTACATCGGCGACAGCGATGTAGGCAAGTACTGTAATTTCGGCTGCGGCACCGTCACCTGCAACTACGACGGCAAGGACAAGTTCCGCACTCAGATCGGCGACTACTGCTTCATCGGCTGCAACACCAACCTTGTTGCTCCCGTCACCATCGGCGACGGGGCCTACACCGCCGCCGGCAGCACCATCACCAAGGACGTCCCCCCGCAGGCTCTTGGCATCGCCCGGGAGCGTCAGACCAACCTCGACGGCTGGGCTGAACCGAAAATGGAGGCGTACATTATAAAGAAGCAGAAACTCGAAAAAGAGCAGGGTTAAGTTTTCCGTTTTTACTCCCCCTCCGACTCTGCCCAGAGCGCCGGTTCCGTATCCAGCGCTTTCCTTCTGCCCCGGCGCACGTTCCGCATCCGTGCGCCGGGGCATTTTATGTTTTTTGTGTATCTTTTTGCGCGCGCGTATGTTATAATAACATATTGTTCGAAAACAGATCCAACGTAAAAAAGGCAGAATATATCATATGAACACCAATGACATCTGGCTCATTGCCGGCCTCGGCAATCCGGAGCCGAAATACGACGGCACCCGTCACAACGCAGGCTTTGCCGCGCTGGACTATCTGGCCGGCAAGTGGGGCATCTCCGTCTCCAAGACCAAGTTTCAGGGTCTGTGGGGGCAGGGCGAGGTGGACGGCCACAAGGTCGTGCTCCTGAAGCCCCTGACTTATATGAACCTCTCGGGCGACTCCATCGGCCCGCTGGCGGGCTTCTTCAAGATCCCTGCCGACCACGTCATCGTCCTGTGCGACGACATCACCCAGAACCCCGGCAAACTGCGCATCCGGCCCTCCGGCTCTGCGGGCGGCCACAACGGCCTCAAGAGCATCATCGCCCGCCTCGGCGGCGAGAACTTCCCCCGCATCCGCATCGGCGTGGGCGCAAAACCCCGCCCGGACTACGATTTGGCCGACTGGGTGCTGGGCAAGTTCCCGCCCGACGACGCCAAGGCCCTCGCCGACCGCTGCCCCGACATCGCAGCCGCCGCAAAGCTCATCATGGACGGCAAGCTGGGTCTGGCGCAGAGCAAGTATAACGGGTAATCCCTCTCAGGCGCTGACGCGCCAGATTCCCCTTTTTGTCGCTTACGCGACATCTTCCCCCGGCCGGGGGAAGTTTGTCCTCGGCAGCAGGGCACTACCGTTCCCGATAAAAGAACCCTCTCTTGTCTCGCAAAAGCCTGACCGACACGCCAGTGGCTCTCCCCATGGGAGAGCTGGCATCGCGCAGCGATGACTGAGAGGGCTGAAAGGAGGTCCACCATGTACGAAGCGCTCCTAAAAAACACCCCTGAATACCAGAAGATAGCGGCCAGCCTCGCCTCCCCCGGTCCGGCGGCGCTGTTCGGCCTGCCTCCGGCAGGCCGGGCATTGCTCTACGCCGCGCTCCAGAAGGACACGGGCCGCATCCTCTGCGTCGTCACGCCCGGCGAGGCCGAAGCCACCCATTTTGCCGACGACCTCAAGACGCTGGGGCTCTCGGCGGCGGTGTTCCCGCCCCGGGACTTCATGCTCCGCCCCGTCGAGGGCGCGGGCCGCGAGTACGAGTACCGGCGTCTGTCGGTGCTGGGCGCACTGGCGGGCGGACGGCTGAACGCCGTCTGCGTCCCCGCCGAAGCCCTGCTCCAATACACTGTGCCGCAGGATGAGTTCCAGAAGAACACCCTCACCCTCAAGCCCGGCATGGTCTACAACCGCGAAGCGCTGGTGGAGCGGCTCTTCGCCGCCGGATACGTGCGGCGAAGTCAGGTGGACGGCCCGGGACAGTTCAGCGTCCGGGGCGACATCGTGGACATCTACGCCCCCGATATGCGCCAGCCTGCCCGTGTGGAGTACTGGGACGACGAGATAGACTCTCTCGCCTCCTTCGACCTGCTCACCCAGCGGCGGGACGGTGCGCTGGAAAAAATCTATCTTTCCCCCGCCCGTGAGGTGCTGTTCGGCAGCACCGCCGACACGGCGGAGGCCCTCCGCGCCGCCCAGAAGAAAGCCCGCGGCAAGCGCCGCACCGCCCTCGAAAAGGCCATGGAGTCCGACCTCGCCCAGCTGGACAGCGGCGTCATGCCCGAGGCTATGGACAAATACTACGGTCTGCGGTACAAGACGCCCGCCACATTGCTCGACCACCTGAGCAGCCCCATCTTCATCCTCGACGAGGTGGGCGGCATCCGGGACGCCCAGAAGGCCACCGAGTTCCGCCGCTGCGAAGAGCTGACCGGCCTGCTCGAGGAGGGCGTCATCTGCCCCGGCCTCGATGTGCTCTACCAGACGATGGACGACCTCGCCATTGCGGCGCAGGACCAGAGCACCCTGCTCTGCGAGAACTTCCTGCGGGGCATGAACGAGTTCAAACTGAAAGACCTCATCAACGCCGAGGCGTTCGCGGCCCCCAACTGGGGCGGCGACCTCGCTTCCCTGCGGGAAGACCTCGACCCGCTGGTCCAGCAGGGATACGCCGTGACCCTTTTCGCCGGCACGCCCAAGGGTGCAGCGGCCCTCACCCGCGATTTGGCTGACAAGGGCTATGCCGTCAGCATGAGCCGGGACGTCCGGCCCGCGAAAGGTCTGGTTCAGGTACTGCCCGGCCACCTCACGGCGGGCTGCACCTTCCCGTTCGCCCGCGTGGCTGTCATCTCGTCCCGGCGTCACGGTCTGGACGACGAGGCCGCCGAAAACAAAAAGCGCAAGAAGAACAAAAACGCCCTGTCCAGCCTCTCGGACATCAAGCCCGGCGACTATGTGGTTCACCAGAGCCACGGCATCGGTATGTATGCGGGCATCCAGCGTCTCGAGGTGCAGGGCGCCATCAAAGACTATCTGAAAATCCAGTATTCCGGCTCCGACGTGCTGTATGTGCCGGTCACTCAGCTCGATCTGCTGAGCCGCTACACCGCCCCCGGCGACGAGGAAAAGGTGAAGCTTGCAAAGCTGGGCGGCACCGAGTGGCAGCGCACCCGCGCCAAGGTCAAAAAGGCCACCGAAGAGATGGCGCAGGAGCTTATCGAGCTCTACGCCCGCCGCCGTCAGGCCACGGGCTACGCCTTCCCCGCCGACGGTGATTGGCAGAGCGATTTCGAGTCCCGCTTCGAGTACGACGAGACGGACGACCAGCTCACCGCCACCGCCGAGATCAAGAAGGACATGGAAAAGGGCTGGCCTATGGACCGCCTGCTCTGCGGCGACGTGGGCGTCGGCAAAACAGAGGTCGCCTTCCGCGCGGCCTTCAAGTGCGTCATGGGCGGCAAGCAGTGCGCCATTCTGGCCCCCACCACCCTGCTGGCGTGGCAGCACTACAACAGCATCATCTCCCGCATGGAGGCGTTCCCGGTGAAAGTCGGGCTGCTCTCCCGCTTCCGCACCGCCAAACAGCAGAAAGAGACCCTGCGGGGCCTGCAGGCCGGCAGCGTGGACATCGTCATCGGCACCCACCGCCTGCTCTCCAAGGACGTCCGGTTCCACGATCTGGGCCTTGTCATCATCGACGAGGAGCAACGTTTCGGCGTCAAGCACAAGGAGAAGCTGAAAGAGAACTTTATCGGCGTGGACATGCTGACCCTCTCGGCCACTCCCATCCCCCGCACCCTGAACATGGCCATGAGCGGCATTCGCGACCTCTCCACCATCGAGCAGCCGCCCATCGAGCGCCAGCCGGTGGAGACGTTCGTGTTGGAATACAATGACGTCATCCTCGCCGAAGCCATGAAGAAGGAGCTGGCCCGGGGCGGTCAGGTCTACTACCTGCACAACCGGGTGGACAACATCGAGTCCTGTGCCGCCCATGTCAGCCAGATGGTACCCGGGGCACGGGTGGGCATCGCCCACGGCAAGATGACCGAGGAAGAGCTGAACCCTGTCTGGCAGCATCTGCTGAACGGCGAGATCGACATCCTCGTCTGCACCACCCTCATCGAGACGGGCATTGACGTGCGCAACTGCAACACCCTCATCATCGAGGACGCCGACCGGATGGGTCTGGCCCAGCTGTACCAGATCCGGGGCCGCGTAGGCCGCTCGGGCCGGAAAGCCTACGCCTACTTCACCTTCCGGCGGGACAAGACCCTCACCGACATCGCCCAGAAGCGGCTTTCGGCCATCCGGGAGTTCACGGCCTTCGGCTCCGGCTTCCGCATCGCCATGCGCGACTTACAAATTCGCGGCGCAGGCAGTCTGCTGGGCCACAGCCAGCACGGCCACATGGAGGCTGTCGGCTATGACCTCTATGTCAAAATGCTGGGTCAGGCCATCGCCCGGGCCAAGGGTGAGCCCATCCAGCGCGACAAGAGCGAATGCCTCGTGGACCTGCGGGTGGACGCCTTCATCCCGGAAAAGTATATTGCCGACGGCCCGGGCCGCATCGAGGCCTACAAGCGCATCGCCGCCATCCAGACCCCCGAAGACGCCGCCGACGTGCTGGACGAACTCATCGACCGCTACGGCGACCCGCCGCCCTCTGTCAGCGACCTCGTGAACGTCTCGCTGGTGCGCGTACAGGCCACCGCTGTGGGCGTCTACGAAGTCACCCAGAAAAAGGACACCCTGCTGTTACAGGTGGAGACGCTGGATGTGGCCATGATTCGCGGCCTGCTCATCGCTTTCAATGGCCGGGTGACGGCAGGAGCCGGCACCAAGCCCTACCTCTCGGTGACTCTCCAACCCGACGAAAAGCCGCTGGAACTGCTGCAAAGCATCCTCAAGGCGATGGCAGACATCCTTGCCGCCCCGCCGGAGGAAAACACCGGCAAAAAATAAATTCACTAGGAGTACACTTATGAAAAAGAAACTCATCGCGCTCGTCTGCGCCCTCGCTCTGGCCGTCGGCCTCGTGGGCTGCAGCCTCTCCACCCCGGATTCCGTAGGCACCATCGGTGAGGTGGACATCCCTTCCGGCCTCTATCTGCTGGCCCAGTTCGATGCCTACCAGACCGCCGCCGACCTCGCTTCCGACGACCAGGACGCCACCAAGGTGTCCAGCTTCCTCAAGGCCACCATCACCGTCGATGACGCCACCGGCGAGACCGCCGTGGTCAGCGACTATGTGGCCCAGAAGACCCTCGAGAACCTCGAGTCCTACGCCGCCATCGAGACCCGTTTCGATGAGCTGGGCGGCGTGCTGACCCCCGACGAGGAGACGCAGGCCGACAGCTACGCCTCCCAGCTGATGGAGCAGAACGGCGACCTCTATAAGGCCAACGGCATCGGCCTCGACACCCTCAAGCGGTTCGAGCGCATCCTCATCAAGAGCAACGACCTGCTCGAGATGTGCTACGGCACCGACGGCGAGGCCCCCGTCTCCGACGCAGAGCTGACCAGCCACCTCGAGGACGAGATGGTCTACATCCGCTATGTGGTCGTGCCGCTCTACAACACCAGCACCTTCGCTTTTGCTGATGACGACCAGAGCGCCCAGATGCTTGAGCTGGCCCAGACCGCCGCCGAGAGCTGCAACGCTGCCATCCCCGATGGGGCCAGCGCCCAGACCTCCGCTTTCAGCGCCGCCGTCGCCGCTGCCCTGCCCGACATCTACGCGGTGCTGGATGGCGAGCCCTCTTCCGACGCTTCTTCTCTCTCCACTGCTCTGCTGGGTTCTGACAACATCGACGCCACCTTCTCCGAGGAAGGCACCGCCGACGCTGTCCGCGCCCTCAAGCCCGGCGAGGCCGCTGCCGTGCAGTATTCCAGCTATGCGCTGATGATGCTCGTCCGTCTCGACCCGCTGGACGCTGACACGCTGGACAGCCTCCGCGCACAGGCCCTCTCCGACATGAAGAGCGGCGAGCTGCAGGACAGCATTCAGTCCTATGGCGCCCAGCTGTCCCACGCTCTGGATTCTGCCGCCATGAAGAAGATGCCGGCTTCCAAAATCAAGAACGAGAAGTAATTTTCCTCAAAAATAACACAAAAGCTCCGGGAAACTGTTGGTCCCCGGAGCTTTTCTGTTATCATACTGCTTTTCAAATTCCGCTTCCAGCGCCGCGCGGATATGCATCGTGCGGCGTTGCTTTTTGTCGGTTTTTATGGTATCCTCTTAGCAGAAAGGCGCTGTCCTGCAAGTGCAGCGGTCATGCTCCCTCCCTCGCGTCACATTGTGCCGCGTCAGGAGGAAGTTCAATTTTTTGTCATCCTCCTGACGATTCGAATGTTTCTACATGAAAATCTAAGGGAGGATTCCACTATGGAAATTTTGAATACTGTTATTGCTCTGCTCGGCCTTCTGGCCACTGTCATCCTTGGCACTGCCAAAATCACTTGGACGATTGCCCAAGTCTTTTTTCGGGATATGCATCACGCAAAACACTATATCAAAAAATAAAATGGCAAGAAAAATGACCGCCCCTATAGTCTTCCAAACTCCGGCGGTCATGTTTCTCAAAATGTGACACTGAGAGAGGGAGCTGACCACTGTGCAGCCAGCGCCTTTCCTTATCTTTATTATAGACAGCCGTGCGCGGATTGTCAAGCGCCAGAACTTCCAGAATACAAAAGATAAAAACGGACCGCCCGCTTCGGCCTTTTCAGGCTGGGGCGGACGGTCCGACGTTTTCTAACGCATTCTGATGCAATCCGACGTTTTTGTCCGTTCTCTTAAAAAGCAATGCAGATGCATCATTTTTCTTGTATTCCGGCGTCATTTTCGCCTTCTGCGGCATCTCAAAACGGGCAGTTTTTGCGCTTTTGAGTTTCCATAATTTTCCAGTTCATGCATCTTTAACTGGTCTGCACCCTAATTATAGAGGAATCGTTCTCCAATGTCAATAGCCCAGCACCTATAAAAAGCCTAAGGGCGAGGCCCCTTGCGGAACCTCGCCCCTTAGACTATGTGAGATAAATCACTACATGCGCGAACATATAATGTTTATCATTACAGGCCGTGTACCTGTAATTACTTTTTAAGAGTCAAGCAATTAGGCCGCCTTAGCGACAACGACAATAACGTCATACTCCTTGCCGTTAGTATCAGCCTTCTTGGTGGTTCTGGTCTCCATAGCGACGCTGACTTCCTTGACGTTGTTGGAAGCGGAAGTTGCAGTATAGCCGTTGGCCAGAATCGCATTCACATCACCAGCCAGCTTGTTCCACTTGTAATCACCGCTGGTAGGAACGACAACTGCAGCAACAACATACTTGCCTTCGCCACACTCAGCAGTGAGGTTCTTAACGTAACCGGCCTTAAGAGCATCGACCTTCTCGGTCTTCCAAGTAGCAACCTCCTTAGCAACTGCAGTAGCCTTCTCAGACAGCTTATAGTCGACACCGCCAACAGTGACCTTGTTGTCCTTGACATACTTATGGAAGTCGCCATTGACCTTGGTGGTGGTACCAGCGTCATTCAGAGCGTTCAGCAGCTGCTTCTCGTGGACAGCATCGCCAATAGCGCAGCCGGTCAGCATGGAGACAGCCATGACAGCAGTCAGAGCAACAGCCATGATCTTCTTGAACATTTTCATAGTGATATTCCTCCAATAAAAAATATTTTTTATTTCGGCAAACCACTACAAGAACTTCGTGGTCTGTCTCGATGGGTTCAGTATAGTGCATTTTCACAAGATTGTCAAGATACGGTATTGTTTTCGGCATTTTGTCCAATCAGAAGCCGTGAAAAATAGCAAACTGCCCGTTAAATATGTATCCGTGCCAAAATTTGTGCCAAAGATCCTCAAAAGCCGCCCTTTGCTTTACCTTTATAATAAGGGCAGCCGCTCTGTCTGCACAGGGGAAAATGGCCGAAAGCCCATTCATTCTTTTACTGCCTTTTCAAACTCCGCTTCCAGCGCCTCGTTGACGGCGCGGACGGCGGCGGCATCGGGTTTGATGGCCGTGCGGTCGTAGGTGAACAGGCCGTTCACCTCGTCCTCCACGTCGGTCAGCTGGGTGTATACCAGCGCCGAGAGGCCCTTTTTCAGCTGCGGGAGCACCGTCTTGCGCTGCAGATCGCAGTAGCGCTCCGTCAGCTCTGCCCGGCTTCTGGCCGTGCCGTAGCCGTAGGTCTTCCGAGGCGGCTCATGGCCGGGCATGGGCCATGCAATGCCGCCGTACTCGCTGAGGGCTACCGTGCGCACGTTCGGGCGGATGCGGAGCGGATAGAAGTAGTTGTGGATGGAATGCACATCTCCCCCGCCCCGGTCGAACCAGCCGCTGGCCTCGTCCACCGGACGGGACGGGTCGAGGGCGCGGAGGGTCTCGGTGGCTTTCCGCGCGTCGAACTGCCCCCACCCCTCGTTGAACGGCACCCAGCACCCGATGCAGGGGTGCCGACCCAATGCGGCTACCGTGTCGGCCAGCTCCCGGGCGTACTCCTCCCGGCTGTGAGCGCTGCCCCGGCCCAGAAAACCCCACAGCAGCTTCCCGTCCGGGGCGCGGCGCATCAGGGGCTGCAGGGCGTTGGTCAGGTAGGTGACGTACCACATCGGGTAGGCTCCGCCGCCGTTGACCATATCCTGCCAGACGATGATGCCCAGTTTATCGCAGTGGTAGTACCAGCGCTCCGGCTCGATTTTGGCGTGCTTGCGCAGCAGGTTGAAGCCCAGCTCCCGCACGGTGTGCAGTTCGTGCTCCACAGCCGCGTCGGAGGGCGGGGTGTAGAGGCCGTCGGGCCAATAGCCCTGGTCCAGCAGGCCGTTGAGCAGGATGGGCCTGCCGTTCAGGAAAAACCGCCGGATGCCTTTTGCATCCTCTTTGCATTCCCACTTGCGGAGGGCGAAATAGCTGTGGACGGTGTCGAAGCCCTCTTCTTCGCCCTGGGTCGTGCCGACGGTCAAATCATAGAGGAAGGGGCTGTCGGGGCTCCACGGGAAGAAATGCTCTTCGGCGATGTTCAGGGTCACTTCGCCGTCCCGGTCGGCCTCGTCGCTGCCCCAGTCCTCGGCGATGGTCACGCCGCCGGCCCGCACCACGGCCCAGAGGTTCGCCGCGCCGCCAGGCTTCGAGGTATGGACTTTCACGGTCACGGTCCGGGCGTCGTAGTCCGGGGTGACGGTCAGCGTATCAATGTAATTTTCCGGCACCCGCTCCAGCCAGACCGTCTGCCAGATGCCGCTCTGGGCCGGGTAGAACATCCCGCCGGGCCGGAGGGTCTGCTTGCCTCGCGCCTGCGTCCCCGTGCCGGTGGGGTCCTGCACGGCCACCCAGAGGGTGTTGTGGCCCTGCGGGCGGAGCAGGTCGGTGATGTCCAGCGTAAAGGGCCAGTAGCCGCCCCGGTGTCCCCCGGCCAGACGGCCGTTGACCTCCACCGCGCAGGCGTAGTCCACCGCCCCGAAGTGGAGCAGGACGCGCCCGCCCTCGCCTGCCGGGGGCGTGAAGGTGCGGTGGTAGTGGAGCCACTGGCCGGGCTGCAGCGTCCGGCCCACGCCGGAGGCTTTTGCCTCGGGCGAATAGGGTACGAGGATAGCGCCGTCCCACTTTGCCGGGAACTCCGAGCTCTGGGTGATGGCGTAGTCCCACGGGCCGTTCAGGTTGACGTAGCTGTCCCGGCGCATACTCGGGCGGGGATATTCGGGGAGCGGATGCATTTTAGTACCTCCCTTAATAAATATATCCGATTTGGCTCTCCTTTTCAGGGGCAACAACGACGACCGCCGCCAGTGGCGGAAACAGGGAGTCGTTGTTGGGGCCGC
>ENA-OZHU01001806-OZHU01001806.1-human-gut-metagenome-genome-assembly--contig:-NODE-1806-length-10767-cov-9.356049_pt1 | contig 10767 bp, 10 predicted proteins | sample MGYA00244054_ERZ653700 | MGnify/ENA primary metagenome ERZ653700 (study PRJEB26926, sample SAMN06165279) | human gut metagenome | biome: ENVO:00009003; feature: ENVO:2100002; material: ENVO:00002003...
GAGCAGGAAAGCGTGACGCGCCCGGAGGGGTATCCGCTGTACCATTATTTACAGACGAAGGAGGGCGTGGGCGAGGTAACTGTATACAGCAGAAATCAGGCTGTTTCAGACAATATTTTGTCAAACAGTCATACGATTGAGTTGCAAAAAGGGCAAGGGATTCTTATTGCTCCAAACGTGCCGCACTCCTATCACAATAAAAACATCTCATCCGGCAATAGCCTGCCCTGGAAAACAGAGTTTGCCACTTTTACAGGGACAATGGCGGCAGCCTTCAGGGAAATGTTTGATGAAAAGGAATACTGGCTGATTGATGAGAATAAGGGGATGGAGGTGTCGGAAGCGATTAACAAGGCTGTAGAAGACTTTAAGGAACGCTCCAGTGATACGCAAATGCTCTCACTCGACTGTTATGGCATCATGCTTTTGCTCTCAGACCAGTCTAATCACACACACGATAATGATGACCAAAGCTATGTACGTTTTATAAAGCCTGTTATAGATGCCATAGAAGAAAGCTACATTGACGATATCAGTGCCAAGGAGCTTGCTGATAGTGTATTTGTATCGCAGCAATATCTATCGCGTGTTTTTACGGAGTTTATGAACTGCTCGGTGTATGAGTACCTGACCAACTACCGCATCAATAAAGCCAAGGAGTTACTGCTTATAAACAGCAGGCGCAAGGTACAGGATATAGCATCTGATGTGGGGTACTCAGATGCCAGCCATTTTATCGTCATGTTCAAGAAACTTACAGGGATGACACCGGCGCAGTTTCGGAAGCTGCATATATAACATCATCTACAATCCGTATTCCATATGTATCAAGGTCAACCCTGCCGTCTATGACCTCAATGCCATCTGCTCTTAGACGGTTAGCCTGTTCATCGGCTCCGCCGAAGGCAAATGCCCCTGACAGTTCACCCTTTGCATTTACCACTCTGTAGCATGGAATTTCATCAGGATTGGGATTCTTGTGCAGGGCATTGCCGACAGCCCGGCACATTTTTTTATTGCCTGCAAGCTCAGCAACCTGTGCATATGTGGCAACACAGCCCTTTGGAATCCTTTTTACAGCCTCATATATGAGCCGGGTCGGATTATAGGTGACAAGGTCGTAGCTGTCTGCAATCATGTTTTTTATAGCATCATCCGGTATGCTGCCATCGAGAATGATGGTATTCCAGTTGTCCTTGTTCTGGTGCCAGCCGGGGATGACCGATGGGAAGGCATCTCTCCAGAAGTCGCGCCATGCAGGAGATACCTTGACATTTAAGTTGATAAAACCATTGCGCTCGTAGGTCCACAGGAAAACCTTTTTGCTGTCCTTTACGCGGATGAGCTGCCAGTTTGGGTCGTGGAATGGGGCTTCTTGATATGTATTTGGAAAAGATAAACCGTAGTTTAATGCTTCTTGTCGTGTTTTCATAGATTTTGCCTGCTTTCTTTTTAGGTATACGATTACAGTATAACATAAAAAGAACAAATTTATTGACTTAATTCTCCATACAACCTCTCAATCTCCCCATCTTCCTTAGAATTTACAAACACCAGTGTATCATCCGATTTTATCATGAGAATAGGAGAGTATCCGTCGAATACATACAGGCTGCATTTTCCAAGAGTGCGCCCTTCGTACCTGCCGATATCATAGCTGTCTGTAGAGGCTCCGTTTGTACGCAGGAAACTGTCATACGGCAGCTCGTCCAGAAGCTTAAGCTCTGTGATGTCATTTACATCAATCTCGCTTGTATAGCCACCGGCAGAAATAGTAAGGTTATTGTTTGTCATAGTGATTTTTTCCTGTATATTAATCAAAGGAAGCATGCAGACAAACACCAGGATGATACAGCCGGCTGTTATTGCATAGGTGATTCCTGTGAAAATCCACGCGCCTTTTTTAGCATAATTAAACGTGTAATTGCCGGACTGCATGCGGTTTTCAATGAGTATATGTTTGTCGTCGGGATTATAGTAGTAGCCGGTTTTCCAGTATTCATCATCGTCTACATCTATTGGTGAGGTGTTGGCAGACAGTAGTTCCTTCTTTTTGTTTAAGCCCATATAAATTGGAATAATAAATCCCAAAACGGCTATTAACTGAATGAAAATATAAACATAATAGGATGATGCCGGAAATATTCCGGTGATACCTGTGTATAATGCTACATAAATCCATGCGACAGCGTTTAGTCCGCTTAGGAGAAGCATTGCGATGCTTTTATATTTTTTCATGGTATTGTTGACAATAAGGTTGAGCTTTGAATCCATGCTGTATACGTGGCGCTCGCTTTTGTTTATAAAAGCATGAAATACCAGCGAAAGTGTGGATATTAAAACAGAGCACAAAAACAGCGAAATCATAAGGATATTGTAATGGGTGTCACCAAGCATAAAGTATGGTATATATGCTGCAAGCTCAGTAATTAAAAAGAGTGCATGCCATTTATAGCTGACTGTCGTGGCACCGGCTTCTGCTGAAACGCGGGTGTCGATATAAACCTTTTTGCGTTGGGCTTCTATTATCCATCCGTTTTGTATTTTCAGAGCATACATTTTCCGGTGGGAGCTGTTTGGAATATGAATAATTCCAAAGATATATGCAAACATCCAGATAATATACACCAGAACAAAAACGGCAATGTTAATAAAAACAATAAAGCATATCGCAATGGAGATAATCACATTGGCAATCTGAAAGTGTTTCATTTTGCATTTTCCGGTGGTGACGATTTCGGTTACTTCGGCATCTTCTTTGTGAGATGATGGAATATGTACATTGAGATACATGCCGTTTTCATATGTATAGGCGTGTGTGTACGCAAATTGCATACATAGTATGATAATAAGATTTGTAATTATAAAGATAATAAACATCATAATTTCCATAATCTGCCTCCTCTGCTAAGCGGTACATGGTTTCATTTGTGAATATATTTTATCACACATTGATAAAAATTCTCCGGTGAGACAGGCCTCAGCACTTAAAAGCTCAAGCTCTGATTCCAGATTTTCAGTGAAATCTGTATCATCTGCGATGGATTCTGACACAAAAGCGCCGAGCCGTCTGTCTGTACGGATAAATCCCTCATTTTTCAAAATCTGATAGGCTTTATTGACCGTCATTGTGTTTACACCGGCATCGCTTGCCAGCTGGCGTACGGTCGGAAGCTTTTCGCCGGTCTTTAGCTCGCCTTTGCCTATTCCCTTTACAATCTGGTTTCTAAGCTGTACGTATATCGGTGTACTGCTTGACATGTCGAGTTCTATTATCATGTGAACCTCCTGTAGCTTACTGTTTATAGGTCATAGCCTGTTTGAAATGTATCGATTTTTATGAGCAGGCTGTAATATGACAAAATTTGTAAGTGATATAATTGTATTGTTTGTATTATATACAGTAATACAGACAGCCCTTTATGTCAACTGATGTTTTAGCATCAATTATATTGACATTTTGAGTATTACAATTATGATTAAAGAGTTATAAGGTATCACAACGTAAAAGAATACATATGAGGTTAAAAAATGAGCAGATTAATAGAGCAGATAAAACAAAAGGATGCCTGTGCCTTCACACATGGCGGCAAATTTCATGCAGATGATGTGTTCTCATCAGCCCTGCTTTTGTATATAAACCCTGAGATCAGCATAACAAGGGGCAACAGTGTGCCTGATGATTTCACAGGAATAGTTTTTGATATAGGGCGTGGTGAGTTTGACCATCATCAAAAGGACAGCAGAATCAGGGAAAACGGTGTGCCGTATGCGGCATTTGGTCTGCTGTGGGAGTCTGTTGGAGCGGATATTCTAGGTGAGGAGCTAGCGGGGAAATTTGATGAGTCATTTGTCCAGCCTCTCGACAACAATGACAATACAGGTGAGAAAAATGAGCTTGCAACACTTATAGGCAATTTCAATCCGTCATGGGATTATGAGGGAGGCAGTGATGAGGCTTTCTTTCAGGCGGTAAGCGTGGCAGGCATGATACTGGAAAACAAATTTGAGAGATACCGTGGTAATGAGAGAGCCGATAAGAGAGTGGAGGAGGTGCTTGCAAAGCACGATCCGACAAGCAGGATACTGGTGCTCCCTGAGTTTATCCCGTGTCAGAAGGCTCTGAGTGAGACGGATATTGCGTTTGTTATTTTTCCGTCAAACAGAGGCGGCTTTTGTATACAGCCGCAGAAAAGAGAGTATTCGATGAATTACAAGTGTTCTTTTCCGGCAGAGTGGCTTGGACTTGAAGGTGAGGAGCTGGTAAATGCTACAGGAATTCCCGGTGCGATATTCTGTCATAAGGGAGGCTTTATCATGACTGTTAAGGAGCAGGATGAAGCTGTAAAGGCATGCGAAAAGGCGCTTTCTCTTCATAAAGACAGCTCTGTGATAGTATGGTATGGCAGTAAAGGAGATACTGCAGCCATGGCATGTGACAGTCAGACAGACGAGCTGCTTATAAATGTTGCAAAAGCACGAGGAATAAAGGGTGTGCATATCTGTCATGTGGATCCAATGCCTGTTCCGCAGCTTGAATTAACAGAGCTTGACAGTGAGACAGCATATGCAGAGGTACTGATGGAGAAGCCACAGTGGAAAGCATATGTAAAGGAGCAGGTGAAGCAGATTGTAAAGTACAGACCGGAGGCAGTGTATGTGGAAGGAAACGCATTTGAGACATATCCGGTTATACGTGCACTCAGAAAAAAGCACATTCCTGTGCTTACGATGATTGAAAATAAAGAGAAAAAAATAATGGTAAGAATACCATGATTTATGTGCATTTTTGAAAAAATTTGGTATAATGTTGTTAAGCGCGGACATCGTGCAGTTTTGCGAATGTGTGTGGTGGTTTTGAATAATACGAGTAATATACAAGTAACAATACGAGGATGCAGAAGGTATGAAGACAATTATAAAATACGAGCTTGTTATAAATGAGGCACTCAGATCTGCACTCAACTATGATACACCGGATGAGCAGATTAATGAGTTTATCAGATTTTTCGGAAAACATATCGGTTCTGACCGCATATATATATTTGAGGATTGTGATGAGAAGCATGTCACCAAAAATACATATGAGTGGTGTGCGGATGGAATAGTGCCGGAGATACATGAATTACAGAATGTCGATATGGATATAATAGGCTGGTGGTATCAGGCCTTTGGCAGTGAGAAGAATATAATTATCACAGATATAGAGCAGATAAAGGATGAGCACAGGGAATCCTATAATCTGTTAAAGGCACAAAATGTAAAAAACCTGGTGGTATGTCCAATCCGCTACAAGGATGAGATAAAGGGCTTTTTTGGTGTGGATAATCCACCGGAAAGCGATACTCTCGGACTGACCACATTCCTGGATATGATAGGAACCTTGCTTATATCATTGCTTAAGCTGCGCAATTCCTTCACAAAGTCGAATAAGGAAGCGATGCTTAGCAGCTATTCATCACTTTCAAGTATCTATATATCCATGGCACTGGTAAATGTGCAGACACACAGATACCATATAGTAAAGACTTTGGATGAGGTTGTACACTTCCTGGGGGTAAAACCGCAAAGTGAGGGGGAATATAGGATAGATGAGGATTTCCCAGGGCATATAAACAGTGTGATGGACGAGTTCTGTACTAAGGCACAGCGCAAAGAGACACTTGAATTTGTGGATATCAGTACTGTAGAGGACAGACTTCGTGGAAAAAATACCATAGTGCACGAGTTTATCGGAAAGGTATCAGGCTGGTGCCGTGAAAGGTTTATTCCTGTAGACTATGATGCAGATGGCAGGTTGTGGCATGTGCTTTACTGCGTGGAGAATATTGACGAGGAAAAGCGACGTGAAGACAGGCTTATGTATCTGGCACAGATTGATTTGATGACAGGTATACGCAACCGCGGAAGTGGAGAGAATAAGATAACAGAGTATCTCGTCCGCAAACAGTGCGGTCTGTTATGCCTTTTAGACTGTGACAAGTTTAAGTCAATAAACGATACCTATGGACATGCGGTAGGTGACAAGGTGATAATAGCAATTGCTGATACTCTGCGCAAATCATGTCGTGATGATGATGTCGTGCTTCGCCTGGGCGGGGATGAGTTTGCGGTATTTATACCGGGGATGCTTGATAAAGAGCGGGCAGAAGCTTTTTTTGACAGGCTTTTTTTTAACATAGAGCATATTGATATAGCAGAGATGAATGGAAAGCATATACTGCTCAGTCTTGGCGCATGCTTTTATGACGGAATGGATTGTATCACGTTTGACCAGCTATACAGAAGGGCAGACATCGCCATGTATGACAGCAAGAAAAAACAGGGCTACAGTGCGACAATTTATGATGCAAAGCAATGATAGTCCGGCATATTAAATAAAAAGAGGAGAATGAAAATGCAGACAGGAAAAGCAATATCTATTCCATCAATCCTCAAGGTGGGAAATGGAACATTAAACAAAATCGGAGAGTATTTAAAGAGTGAGGAGCTCACGAGCGTAGTCATTTTTATGGGAAACGGTCTCATAGATATGTTTGGAGATACTATAATGAAGTCGCTTACTGATGCCGGTATCACCGTGCTTGAGTACAGCGAGCTTGATACAGTTGAGATAGACGATATCATCACCCTTGCCTTTGACATACCAAACAAGGCAAAGGCAGTCGTGTCGGTGGGTGGCGGAAAGGTGATAGATGCAGGAAAATATGCAGCCTTTTTGAGGAATCTGCCATTTATCAGTGTGCCGACCTCAAGCTCAAGTGATGGTTTTTCTAGCGCCAGTGCATCACTTTTGGTGCACGGCAAGCGTACGTCGGTTCCTGCAAAGCTTGCGCATGGTATCATAGTTGACACACAGGTCATCCGCACAGCACCGGAGAAGTTTATATATTCAGGCATCGGGGATATGGTGTCAAAGATTACAGCACTCTATGACTGGATTTTTGAGGAAGCACATGGTGCAGGAGTGGTCAATGACTTCGCCGTGATGGTTGCTAAAAAGGCGGTCAACAGCTTTGTGCGTACACCTTATGAGAGCATAAAGGATGAGCTTTTCCTAAAGGAGCTTGTGGATTCGCTTGCCATGAGCGGCATAGCAAACGAGATAGCGGGAAGCAGTGCGCCGACCAGCGGCAGTGAGCATCTCATTTCACATGCGCTTGACAAAATTCTTGAGCATCCACAGCTTCATGGCATACAGGTCGGCATAGCAACCTATATCATGAGTGTGGTGCAGAACCACAGATATGTAAGGGTGTGCACAGTGCTCAAAAGGACAGGCTTTTTCGACTATGCGGCCACTCTTGGCATGAGAAAGCAGGATTTTCTGGATGCGATAGATATGGCGCCATCCATGAAGCCGTTCAGGCACACATATCTGCATGAGAAGGAGTACCGCGATGCGGCAAAGAAGCTTGTGCTCGAGGATGATATACTGAATAAAATACTGGTATAGAAATATGTATGAGAAGACTATAGAGCCGGTTGCGATTATGCACACCGGATTTGGAGAGAAATTTGGCATTCCAAGGCAGAGCGACCTTGTGCCTGAGGCGGCAGGGCAGATAGTATTTGAACCCAAATACCAAAATCCCGATGCGCTTCGTGGAATAGAGGAGTTCACACATTTGTGGATTATATGGGGCTTTTCTGAAAACAGGGTGGAGAAATTCACACCGCTCGTCACACCACCCAGGCTGGGAGGCCGGGAAAAGAGAGGTGTTTTTGCCACACGTTCGCCGTTTCGCCCAAACGGCATGGGACTATCCTCTGTAAGGTTTGATAAGGTTGAGTACAAAAGCAGCAAGGGCCCCATAATTCATGTGTCGGGTGTAGATATGCTTGACGGTACGCCAATCTATGATATAAAGCCGTATCTGGCATATGCAGACTCACATCCTAAGGCATCAGATGGCTTTGCCGCAGAGCACAGATGGGATACGGTGCATGTTATATGGAGGAATGAGGCACTCAAAAGCTGTATGGATGAAGATACCCGCATTACTGTGGAGCATATTCTGGCACAGGATCCAAGAGCTGCATACAACAAGGCCAGGGATTATATCTATGGCATGAGATACGGCAAATTTGATATACGCTTTGTGGCTGATTCACATGCCGGCACGATAGAGATAGTGGATGTCGTGGAGTGCATAGATGGGTATCATAAGGTTAAGTGATTTTGGGAAGTGTTTTTAGTGAATATGATTTGCATATGCTGTCCGAAGAGAGTAAAATGGTAATGCATACAAAAGGACAAATGCATTACGAATATATATGTAAATACATATTAAATACACATAAGGAAGGTACATACAATGAAAACAGTAAAGGACTATATCAGAACTATCCCGGATTTCCCGGAGAAGGGCATCATGTTCCGTGATGTGACAAGTGTTATCCAGGATGCAGATGGATTAAAGCTTGCAATTGACGAGATGATAAAGAGGCTTGACGGACTTGATTTTGATGTGATAGCAGGAGCAGAATCAAGGGGCTTTGTTTTTGGCATGCCGATAGCATATGCGCTTCATAAGCCGTTTGTCATGGTGAGAAAAGCGGGCAAACTGCCATGTGAGACTGTATCAAAGACATATGACCTTGAGTATGGCACAGCAACAATTGAGATGCACAAGGACTCAATAAAGCCGGGTCAGAAGGTGGTTCTTGTGGATGATCTTATCGCTACAGGAGGCACAATGCAGGCAGCAGCAGAGCTTGTTGAGGAGCTTGGAGGAGAGGTTGTGAAGATGCTTTTCCTTATTGAGCTTGCAGGTCTTAATGGCAGAAAGCTTCTTAGCAAGTATGATGTGGACGCAGTTGTGTCATATGATGGCAAATAGAGCTGTTATATCTGAATGAATATATTTTATATGTTTGTGCATACTGACATTAATTGAATCTATGATTTGATGAGATTAAGAGTAAGGAGAGTCGGTATGCAGCAAAAATTGGGAAAGTGGAGTCTCCGTTTTACGGAGGCTCCTTTTATATTGGAAAGCAGTTCGGTAGTAGGAACAAAGGAGGCGGACGGACCGCTTGGAGGTCTGTTTGATATTGTAGGCAAAGATGACAGGTTTGGGCAGAATACGTGGGAAAAGGCGGAAAGCTCCATGCAGCGCGATGCCCTCACAATGGCACTTGGAAAAGCACATCTGGATGCATCCGAAATGGACTATGTATTTGCGGGAGATCTGCTCGGACAGTCTATGGCCACAACCTTTGGTGTGGAAAACTTCCGCATTCCGTGGTTTGGAGTGTATGGAGCATGCTCCACATGCGGGGAGTCGCTCTCACTTGCCGCGGCATTTGTGGCAGCAGGGTATGCAAGGCATGCGGTGGCAGTGACATCGAGCCACTTTGGCAGTGCCGAAAAGCAGTTTCGCTTCCCTAACCAGTATGCCAATCAAAGACCGGTGTCAGCGACGTGGACAGTGACAGGAAGTGCAGCATTTATTGTGGGCAGTGGAGCAGGTGGTAATGAGACACAGACCGGGTGTGACAATGAATGGACTGGGGGTGACAATGCAGATAGTATATCAAAGAAGGTGCAGATTGAGGGAATCACAACAGGAGTTGTGGTGGATTATGGCATAAAGGACGCCATGAACATGGGCGCTGCAATGGCCCCTGCGGCCTGTGAGCTGATAGTAAATCATCTGAGTGATTTTGGCAGAAAGGCTTCCTATTACGACAGGATAGTGACAGGAGATCTTGGAAGCGTCGGGCAGAAGATACTGATTGACCTGTGCAGGCAAAAAGGCGTGGACATAAGCAAAAATCACGAGGACTGTGGCATGAAGATGTTTGATGCAACGAACCAGAACACAGGCTCAGGTGGTTCGGGCTGTGCATGCTCGGCAACCGTTTTGTCAGCATATTACCTGCCAAAGCTAAGAAGTGGTGAATTGAAGCGTATACTTTTTGTGCCTACAGGAGCACTTCTTTCGCCTGTCAGCTTCAACGAGGGCGAGTCAGTACCGGGAATTGCACACGGTGTGGTGCTTGAAGCAGTAATGTGAAGTTGTAATTTGAAGTTGTAATTTGAAGCTGATGGCTTCACATATATAATAGGGTGAACGAGCCGTTTTTGAGAGATGGGTTGCACGTTCAAAAATAGAAGAAAGGCGTAAGGATATAATGGATTATGTAAAAGCATTTGTCGTGGGCGGTATCATCTGCGCCATCGTACAGATTTTAATGGAAAAAACAAAGCTCATGCCGGGCAGAATTATGGTAATGCTTGTGTGCACAGGAGCGCTGCTTGGTGCCGTCGGCATATACGGGCCATTTTCAAAGTGGGCAGGTGCCGGTGCAAATGTACCGCTTTTGGGCTTTGGCAATGTACTTTGGAAGGGTGTGAAGGAGGCTGTGGACAGTGAGGGCTTTATAGGCCTGTTTAAGGGCGGCTTTAAAGCCTGTGCGGTCGGAGTATCGGCAGCATTAATCTTTTCGTATATTGCAGCACTCATCACGAAGCCTAAATTAAAGAGCTGATTGATTTTGATGGTGATTTCAGAGTAAATATGTATCGGAAAAGGGAAACTAACACAGAAACCGTTGAGAAGATACTTAGGCTCATCCAGCCAATATTACTATAATATCAGATTAAAATGATTGATAAATCCTGACATTTCTGCTATTCTGAATAATATAGAAATATTGCAACGGAGGTGGACAGGCATGGCGGTCAGAGAGATAATCTTAACAGCACAGCACAGCACAGCACAGCACAGCACAGCACAGCACCTGTCTCTTATACACATC